>Ga0210394_10007138_pt1 | contig 11862 bp, 10 predicted proteins | sample IncBWC12MmetaG_FD_160121 | JGI IMG/M metagenome (GOLD analysis project Ga0210394, IMG submission 160121) | Forest soil microbial communities from Barre Woods Harvard Forest LTER site, Petersham, Massachusetts, United States - Inc-BW-C-12-M | ecosystem: Environmental > Terrestrial > Soil >... | reverse complement strand
CACCGAAATCGCGCGGCAGATGGTGTGCGAATGGGGCATGAGCGTTCTGGGACCGCTTACTTTCGGCAAGAAGGAAGAAGCGATTTTCCTGGGCCGTGAAATCGCCCAGCACCGGGATTATTCAGAAGATACTGCCATCAAGATTGATGGCGAAGTTCGCAGCATCGTCACGAACGGGTACAGCAAGGCGCGCAATATTCTGGAAACGCAGCGGGATAAGCTCGAGCGAATTGCGCAGGCTCTTTTGGACCGTGAAGTCTTGGACGCTGTGGAATTGAAGCTCTTGATGGAGGGCAAGCCGCTTCCCGAGAAGATACCGCCTCCTCCACCTGCGGCGCCGCCGGTGCCGAGCAAGGAACCGCAGCTTTCCTTGCGGCCTGAACCGCGGCCGATTCCAGGTCTGGCGAAGGGCGAAAAGCCGGCTCCGGCTTAAACACATAGAAACGACGCTCGAACTTTTTCGGAACCTCGCCTCGCAAGAGGCGAGGTTCTTTTTTTTGTGGCGAGCGAGCCCGGCAAGATTGCGAAAGGTTTGGCAGAACGCGCCTCGGGAGCGGGCACGAGGGAGGGTGCGTTGAAGAGCGCCCCGTCTGAAATGCCGACGCATTCGATCCACAACACTTTACCGAGTGCCCTACCTATACGTAACTTAGAGATCGGCCATCGCAGCGCAGGGGCTTTTCCGGGGCGATATCTGATCAGCCAAAATTGGCGTAAAATACACGTATGACTCAGAAGCCGCTGGACACGTTTACGGTTGGTTGCCCGTGCTGTCATGCGAAGCTGACGGTGGATCGCGAGATTGGCGTGGTGTTGTCGCACGTTCCTCCTCCCAAGCCGCCGCCATCTGTGGACCTGGACGACACAGCCGCGCTGCTGCGGCAACAGGTGGACGCGGTGGAAGCGAAATTCCGGGCTTCGGTGGAAGCAGAGAAATCGAAGGAAGACGTGCTGGCGCGGAAATTCGCCGAAGGTTTGAAGAAGGCGAAAGACGGGCCCATCGAAAAACCGCTGCGCGATTTCGACCTCGACTAAACGCGCGATGCGACTGCAGCGGATTTCAAGGAAGCGCCGAGCGCATCGGGCGGCGCCTGATGTTGTGACGCTCGCCGTTTTAGCGGCTGTAGCGTTCGCGAGTGTGCTTTTCGTGCGACCGGAAGTTTCGCTCGAAGCCCAGCAAAAAACGAAACTGCCGCGACCGCGACGCCTGGGCGAAGACGTCAACTGGAAGCGAGATCCGGCGACGGGCGAGCTGACGGCGATTCCGGCAGCCGGCAGCCCGAAGGCATCGGGCAACGCCGTAGCATCCAGCGACAGTCACGCGATCTCGGTGGTCACGCAGATTGTTCCAGTCACGTGCAGCGTGATCGGCGCGGATGGCGTCGCGGTGCGGGGACTGCAGCTTGGCGATTTCCGGGTCTTCGATGAAGGCGTCGAACAGCCGCTCACTTATTTCGACGCTTCTACGCAATCAGCCAGCGTTGCGGTGGTGATCGATGCCAGCCCCAGCGTTCTGCGCGAGTCCGAGGAAATGAAAAATGCGGCACGCGCGCTGGTGGATTCACTTTCGTCGTCGGATCACACCGCGATCGTGGATTTTTCGGCGCACACCTACCTGCAGCTTCCCTTCTCCAGCGATTGGGGATTGATCCGCAAAGCCGTCGCACGTGTGGACGCGCGCTCCTTACTGGAGGATACGGGCGGTTCCAATATCTACGAGGCGGTCTTCCTGACGGCGCGAGAGCTGTTTGCAGGGCGCACCGGGCGCAAGGCCATCGTCCTGCTGACAGACGGGCAGGACAGCGGGCTGGGCCTTACGCTCGACCCGAAGACGGCGGGGCCTCGCGCAGGATGGCCGCGCGACCGGCTGACATTTGACGACGTGGCGCGGTCGCTGGCAGCGGATGACATCGAAGTGTTCGCGGTGTCTACCGAAAGCCGCCCGAAGATTATGACCGAGGCGTGGGTCGAATCGCATGAGAGCCAAACGCTGCTGACGTATTCAGCGCAAGGGTGGGGCATCCCGGCGTATACGCTGTACCTGGCGGAATTGACGCGGCGATCCGGCGGCCAGTTGTACTTCCTGCGCGAGGCGGAAACACTCGCGGATACGTTCCGGCAGATTGCGCTTAAAATTCGCGCGGAATACACACTAGGGTTCTCGCCCGCGACGAACCCTGGCGCGGCGCCTCATCCTGGCTGGCACCAGCTGCGCGTCGCAGTGGTGGATCATGGAGACCCCACTGTAGTTCATCGTTCGTCGTACTACGTAACTGCAACACCGTAGTACTTACCTTCCCATATGCCGACTCGTTGGTAGTGGGTCAGTTTCCGATTCCCATGCCAACCGAGACCTGACCCCGGTAGCTCAATGGATGCCACTGGTGTCCGCTGCATATAACATGTCGGGAATACTTTGGCCGAAATGTCCAATCATTTGAACGGTATGCGGCGCACGGGACGCGCAAGTCGTATGGCTTCAGCATGGGGAAGTGGTGATGATCGTGCTATGAGAGGGCAGGACTCCTCTTTCTCTGAAAATGGGAGTTTTTGTTTTTCGACATCGACTCGGACAACCGGAGGCAAGAATGAAGGCGATTTTGTGTGCAGCGGCTATGACAGCGGTATTTCTCATGAGTCCGGCTATCCACGCCGACTCGACGCTCGTCGGTTCTGGGGCATTCACCACTCCGCCCGTCATCACGTTCGAAACGATTGCGAACGGCGAGGTAATTACCAACCAATACGCCTCCCAAGGCGTCGTTTTCAGTGGCTTTTCGGGAGATACGGGTGACAATATTTTTTTCTCAGACTCAGGGAATGTAGTCGCTTCTAACTTCACTGCAAACGGAACCCAAATTCCGGCCACGCTGACGTTCTCCACGTTTTACACGCTCGTGGGTTTCGAGATCGTAAGCAATGGGGATACGACGCTTAATGTCACGGGCGACGATGGCGTTACCGATACTTTCGTCCTTAACGCGAGACCCACCTCATCGACTGGAATCTTTGTCGGCTTCGACGACCTCGCAGGCATCACGGAGATTTCTATCGGACCGTCAGCAGTTAACGATGATTTTGCCATCGACAACGTACAATTAGAGGCTCCCGTGGCGACCCCCGAGCCGGGTACGGCTGGCCTCATGCTGCCCGGGTTCGGGTTGCTATTTGCGATGCGGAAACGGATCGGTCAAGCCCTTTCACAGGCCAGTTGACCGTAGCGCTCTCTACGGAACGCCCACGGTTCCCATGGCCAAATGCGCCGCAGGATTTCCTGTGGCGCATTTGCATTTTCCCCACAAATTTCCCCCTGAACCATTAGTCAGCTACTCGATAACTGACCCACTAAAGACTGGTTCTGTTCATCCCGAGACCCGCGCTTAGGCTTTTGCGAAAACCGTGATTCAATAGCGGGCAGTGTTCCATCGTCGAAAATTTCGCTGGCGGTTGCCTCGGCGCACACTGGCGCTTGGTGAACGCACGCTGGTGATGGGCGTGCTGAATGTGACGCCCGACAGTTTTTCTGACGGCGGATCATATTTGGACGCCGACGCAGCTGTCGAGCGGGCGGTCGAGATCGAGGCCGCCGGAGCCGACATCCTGGACGTCGGAGGCGAATCCACACGGCCTGGATCGCTGGGCGTTTCCCTGGAAACGGAATTGGGACGTGTACTACCCGTGATTGAAAAGCTGCGCGGTGAGATTCGGATTCCTATTTCGGTAGATACCAGTAAATCGGAAGTGGCGGAAGCGGCCGCCGAGGCAGGCGCCGAGATTGTGAACGATGTGACCGCGCTCGGAAACGATCCGCGCATTGCGGAAGTGGCGCGGCGCCGGAAGCTCGCTCTGGTGCTGATGCATATGCGCGGGAAACCGCGCACGATGCAGAAAACTCCGTTCGCGCGCGATGTGCTGCGCGACGTGGCGAAGGGATTGCGGCATGCAGTGGCGTCGGCGCGACGAGCCGGAGTCGCGCAATCGCAGCTTGTGCTGGACCCGGGTATCGGGTTCGGCAAAAGCTACGAGCAGAATTGCGAATTGCTGGCTCGTTTGCCGGAACTCGCGCGCCTGGGTTATCCCCTGCTCGTGGGAACCTCGCGAAAAAGTTTCATAGGCGGCGTTCTGGAAAAGAGCAAGTTGCGCGGTGGCTCCGAGGTAGAGAGAATCTGGGGCACCTCTGCAACGGTAACGGCGAGCATTCTAGGGGGAGCGCACATCGTTCGGGTTCACGATGTGGCGGAAATGGCGCAGGTGGCGCGAGTTTCTGACGCGATTGCATCCTCGCGAGGGATGCGCCGCCCGTGAGTGCGGGTCATTTCATCCGAGGAAGATTGCTCAAGGCGCTCGCGCGGTTCGGGCACGCGCTAGGGAGCGAACCATAGAATTTCTGGCGCATTTTCGGCGGCTTACTGCGACGCAGCGCAACACCTTCTTCGCCTGTTTTCTAGGGTGGTCGCTCGATGCTTTCGATTTTTTCATTCTGGTTTTTTGCGTCAGCGCCATTGCCGCGGAATTCCAGGCGCAGGTTTCCGCCATCGCCGAGGCGATTTTTCTGACGCTCGCGATGCGCCCGATAGGCGCGTTTCTGTTCGGTGCGATCGCGGACCGTTATGGCCGGCGTCCGGCGCTGATGATCGACATTATCGCGTATTCGGTGTTCGAGCTCGCTTCCGCGTTCGCTCCCTCTCTGCACGTTTTCCTGATCATGCGGGCACTTTTTGGCGTTGCCATGGGCGGCGAATGGGGCGTGGGCGCGGCTCTGGCGTTCGAAACCCTGCCGAAGGAAAACCGCGGTTTTTTCTCCGGGCTGCTGCAGGAAGGATATGTGGTGGGCTACCTGCTGGCGGCGCTCGTGTATGGCACGCTTTTTCACTATATCGGCTGGCGTGGAATGTTTGTCGTCGGGGCGCTGCCGGCTTTTCTGGTGATTTACATCCGGACGAAGGTAGAGGAATCGCCCGCATGGCGGCGGGGCCGCGAAAGGGCCGCCGGAGTGCGGCGCTTCCTGGGGAAGGATATAGTGCTGTACCTGGGCACATTTATTTTTTTGACGGTATTGATGTTTGCGTTCAATGTTTACAGTCACGGAACACAGGACCTGTATCCGACGTTTCTGCAGAAGAACCGGGGCTTTTCGCCCAAGACCGTGGGACTGGTTGCGATTGTGTACAACCTTGGAGCGTTGCTGGGCGGGATCGTATTCGGCTCGTGGTCCGAGCGCATCGGCCGGCGGAAGGCCATCGTGATCGCTGCGGTGCTGACGATTCCCATGATCCCGCTGTGGGTTTACTCTCACAGCGCTACGATGCTCGCGTGCGGGAGTTTCTTGATGCAGTTCATGGTGCAGGGCGCCTGGGGAGTGATTCCGGCGCACCTGAATGAACTTTCACCGCCCGCAGTGCGCGGGACGTTCCCTGGGCTAGCGTATCAAGTGGGCAATTTTCTGGCGTCGCGAAATTCCGTGATTCAGGCCAGGATTGCAGAACATCATTTCGGCGGCGATTACGCGCCTGTACTGGCATGGACAGCTCTGCTGGTGGCGGCGCTGGTGGCACTCGTGACGATCAGCGGGCGGGAGGCGAGGGGCGCTGACCTTTCGGACACCACTTAGCCGATGCTGCGCGGGCGCGCCTCGGACGGCGAGCGCCCTGCCCGAGCGTTGGCTCAGAATTCGCCAACCGAAATTACGATTTCGCCAGTTCCTGCGTTTGGAACGGGAGCCGACGGAGGCGTTTTCCCGTCGCGGCGAAAATTGCGTTCGCCACAGCGGGCGCGGTGGAAGGCACGCCGGGTTCGCCAATTCCTCCGGGCGGTTCGTGGCTCGGTACGAGATGGACTTCGACCTTGGGCATGTCGGCGATGCGCAGCATCGGATAATTGTCGAAATTGGTTTGCTGGACCTGGCCGTTCTGGATGGTGATTTCGTCGTACAGCGCCGAGGTGAGGCCGAAGACCACCCCACCTTCTATCTGCGCGGTTACCAGATCCGGATTGATGACCTGGCCGCAATCCACCGCAACAACGACGCGGTCCACGCGCAAGGTGCCGTCCTTTGCTACCGTAACTTCCGCGACATGGGCGACATAGCTGCCGAAGCCGTAGAGTCCGGCGATGCCGCGGCCGCGCCCTGCCTGCAGCGGCTTTCCCCAGCCTGATTTTTCCGCGACCAGGTTCAGGACCCCGAGCAGCCGAGCGACATTGACGGGCGTTTCGCCTTCGTTGTCACCTTGACCAGCGGGTTTCTCTGTGGTCGCGATCAATTGCCGCCGCAGCGCGAGCGGATCTTTTCGAGTGGCTGCGGCAATTTCGTCAATGAAGCACTGCACCGCGAAGTGATTCCAATTCGTGTCTACGGCGCGCCAGTAGCCGCGCGGGACGGCGGTGTGCAGAAAACTTTGCTGCAGCAAATAATTCGCGACCGTGCCGTTGGGAAGCCCGGTGCCGGCAATTTCGGTGCCGCCCGTGTCCGGGAGCTCACCGCCAAGGAAAGTGCTATCTGTCGAGGGAGCGGCGATGTGGTGCAGCCAGGAAGTAACCTGACCCTGCGCATCGATGCCGGCGCGCAGGCGATGGTGAGAGATGGGGCGATAGTAGTCGTGGCGGATATCGTCATCACGAGTCCAGATGACTTTCACGGGAGCGGCTGCCGAGCGCGAAATTAGGGCCGCTTCAACGCCGTAATCGATGCACAGGCGTCGGCCAAAGCCGCCGCCGACGAGGGTAATGTGAATGGTTAGAGCCGACTGCGGCAGATCGAGCACGCTCGCAAGTGCCGTGGCCATGCCGTTGGGATTCTGCGTCGGCGACCAGACTTCGCACTTGCCGTCGCGGACGGAAGCGGTTGAGTTCACCGGCTCCATGGTCATGTGCGCAAGAAACGGAGTTTCGTAATCCGCTTCGACGGTTTTAGCGGCGGAGCGAATAACCGCATCGGGATCACCGATTTTTTTCAGTTCCTTGCCGGGAGTTTCGAGCAGTTCGGCGAGCGTCGCGCGTTGTTTTTCGGTGGATTCTTCGGCGCCGGGACCGTTGTCCCAGTCAATCGAGAGCGCGCGACGGCCAGCGATGGCTTGCCAGGTGGAATCGGCCACAACTGCAACGCCGCCCCACAAATAATGCTGGTGGCCGGAATCAGGCTTGCGCTCTTCACCGAATAGCGGCGGCATTTCGACGGCAGGCACTGCAAACACCTTTCTGACGCCGGGGACAGCCAGCGCGCGCGTCGGGTCGAATGTTTTTACTTTGCCACCAAAGACGGGAGGTCGCGCGACGACGGCGTAGAGCATGCCGGGAACTTTGGTGTCAATGCCGTAGTGTGCTTCACCGATGACGATGTGCTGGCCGTCCAGGCGAGCGCGTTTGGTGCCGACGATGCGATAGTCCTTGGCATCTTTCAGTGGGACGTCTTTGGGCACCGGCACCGAGGCAGCTTTGATGGCGAGCTGGCCATAAGTTGCTTTTCGGCCAGTTTTCTTGTGTTCGACGACGCTCGCGCCGGCGGCGCTGCATTCCTCTTTGCTTACGCCCCAGGTCTCGGCCGCGGCGGTGAGCAACATATCGCGCGCCGACGCACCGGCTTTGCGCAACGGATCCCAGGTGCTGCGGATGCTCATGCTGCCACCGGTGGTCATATCGCCATATTGCGGATCGCAATCGCCCTGTTTGATTTCAACGCGCGACCAGTCCGCATCGAGTTCTTCGGCAAGGATCATGGCGAGTGCTGTGCGCACACCTTGGCCCATCTCCGTGCGCGTCACAACGAGGCGAACACCGCCTTGCGGATCAATCTCGATGTAAGCATTTGGTTTGAAGCTTCGATCGGATGCGTCAGGTGTCGAGCCGCTCGCCGGCAAATAGAAGGCGAGCAGCAAGCCGGCGCTCCCAGCGGCGCTCGATTTCAGAAATTCACGGCGTGAAGTGTGTGTAGCAGTGCGCATCGCGCTCACCGGGCGCCTTCTGCTGCGGCCGGCAGCGGCCCGGCAGTTTTCGAGCCGGAATGCTTTCGGGCGGCCTGATGCACTGCCTGGCGGATACGCTGGTAGGTGCCGCAGCGGCAGATATGGCCTCCGAGGGCTTCATCAATGTCCGAGTCGGTGGGCGCGGGGTTTTTTGCGAGCAGCGCGGCGGTGGTCATAATCATGCCGGCCTGGCAGTAGCCGCATTGCGGGACTTGGCCGGCGAGCCAGGCTTGTTGCACGGGATGCTGGCCGTCAGCAGAAAGTCCTTCGATGGTCGTGATGCTGCGCCCGGCGACTGTGGAGATGCGCGCGGTGCAGGAGCGCGTGGCTTCCCCCTCCACGTGGACGGTACAAGCCCCGCAAAGCGCCTGGCCGCAGCCGAATTTTGTTCCGGTGAGTCCCAGCGTGTCGCGCAGAACCCAAAGCAACGGCGTATCCGGCGAAACTTCCACGGAATGTTGTTGACCATTTACCGTGAGCAAAATTGCGTCCATGCGATTCTCTCCGCGTGCCTGGCGTGCAACGAAACTCTACGTTTAGACCGAGCGAAATGCAAATCGTTGCTCACCCTGCGGCAAACAGGGCAGTAAAATTACCGTTTCGCCAGATGCAGCCGAAAAGGGTAAAATCAGGTCGATCGATGAAATGCTAAAGGAGCTCTTATGAGCGCGCCTTCTTCCGCGGTACCATCCGCCGCCACGGTGAGTGCAGTAAAGGAAAAAGCGAAGCTACTGAGCATTTATTCAATGATGGCCACTACCGCTGCGGGATCGGGACACCCGACTTCGTGCATGTCGGCTGCTGAGCTGGTTGCCGGCGTATTTTTCCATGCGATGAAGTTCGATCCCAAGAATGCGAACTCGAATGACGGTGATCGCTTCGTGCTATCCAAGGGCCATGCCGCGCCGCTGCTCTATTCTGTGCTGGCCGAGGCGGGGGTGTTCCCGGTTTCCCGTGTCATGACGCTCCGGGAGTTCTCGAGCGAACTGGAAGGACACCCGACTCCCCGGATTCATGGTGTAGATGCCGCGACGGGATCGCTCGGCCAGGGGCTTTCGGTGGGCGCGGGCCTGGCGATTGGCGCACGCATGGACAAGAGTCCCACGCGCGTATACGTGCTGACGGGCGACGGTGAACTGGCCGAAGGGCAGGTGTGGGAAGCGGCGGCGTTCGCGGCGCATTATAAACTCGATAACCTGACGGTGATTGCGGATATCAACCGCCTCGGCCAGAGCGAGCCGACGATGTACCAGCACGATATGGAGCGGTACCGGCTGAAGTTCGAGTCGGAAGGTTTCGATACCCAGGTGATTGATGGGCACGACGTCGCGGCGGTGCTGGCGGCGCTTGATCGCGCCAAGACCGTGAAGGGCCGCCCACAGGCAATTGTGGCGCGTACCATCAAGGGTCACGGCTTCAGCCAGGTTGCCGACAAGCTGAACTGGCACGGAAAGCCGTTCTCGAAGGAACAGCTCGCCGCGGCCATTCAGGAGCTGGGCGGTGGACCGACGGTTCCGCCCGATCCCGGAAAATCCTACGAGCGCACATCTTTGCCGCAGCCGCCGGACTTCCCCGCGCCGCCACCGCCGGATTACGCGGCGGATGCGAAGGTCGCGACGCGCGAGGCGTACGGCTCTGCCCTGAAGCGGCTAGGCGCTGCGAACCCGCATGTGGTGGCTATATCGGGGGACGTGAAAAACTCGACGTTTTCCGAGGTATTTGGCGACGCGTACCCGGATCATTTCTGGCAGGGCTACATTGCGGAACAGAATTTGGTGAGCGTTGCAGTGGGCCTGCAGGCGCGCGGGAAGGTTCCCTTTGCCGACACGTTTGCCTGTTTCCTTTCGCGCGCCTATGACAACGTACGTATGGCGGCCATCAGCCGCGCGAACATCAATTTGTGCGGCTCGCATTGCGGGGTATCGATCGGCGAAGATGGCCCCTCGCAGATGGCGCTGGAAGATATCGCGATGTTCCGCGCGATTCACGGCTCGGCGGTCTTTTATCCGAGCGACGCTGTCTCGACCGAGCGAATCACAGAGTTCATGGCGCGGCGTCCGGGAATCAATTACTTGCGTACCTCGCGGCCGAAAATGCCAATTCTGTACTCGAAGGATGAGAAATTCCCTGTTCCGGGTTTCAAAGTGCTGCGGAAGAGCGCGGCCGACAAGGTAACGGTGATCGGAGCGGGTGTGACGCTGCATGAAGCACTGAAGGCTGCGGATCAGTTGAACCCGGCGGGAATTGCCATCCGCGTGATTGACTTGTACTGCGTGAAGCCGCTCGATGGCAAGGCGCTCGGTGCCGAGGTCGCTGCGACGGGCGGACGGCTTGTGACGGCGGAGGATCACTGGCCGGAAGGCGGCTTGGGCGAAGGTGTACTGCACGCACTCGCTGCAGCGGGTGCCTCGCCCACAAAGTTCAAGTTGGTAGCGGTAAATGGGATGCCGCATTCGGGCAAACCCGACGAGCTCGTGGATGCGTTTGGAATTTCAGCGCGGCACATTGTCGAAGCTGTGAAGGGCTTGCTGTAAGCACGATTGCGTGCTGTGTGTTTTGAACGTCGCCGCATCCACCGGCCGGAGCCTGCATTTTGTGCGGATTCCGGGGACGGACGGCTCTGGCGGGCAATCAACACTTCTGGAATGACAGTTTTGGTCACTGTTTTGCAATTTGTTGAGCCACTCGGGTTCCAACGGGTACTGAATCGAGGATAAATTGACGGAGAAGCGCGTCCTAGTTGGGGTCTTGCCGGAAGTGGTAGTGCTCGATCCAGGCGACCAGGCGGAGTGGATTTCGAATGCGGGGAACATCAAGATCGAGTTCGACGCGCAGCGCTGCCCGTTCTCTTCGAACGTTTTCCAGGCGCCACCGGGAGTGCGCCTGGTGAGTGGGCCGGTACGCCCGGGCCTGAATCCTGGCTCTTACAGGTACAGGCTGTCGTTAAATGACGTGGTTTTGGCCCAGGGCGAAGTTCTCGTCCGCGAAAAATAGACCTGCCAGCAGCGTCCCAGCGAATCCTTCTTGCGTCCTTAGTCGCCTGCGGCAGCTGAAAATGCCCGCTCGCGCTCCTGAGACACCGAATCCGCGAGAACGCGTCGCACCGGCGCGAGCAGTGACGCCGGGACCGGGCGCTCACTCGCGACGCTCATCTCCGCGACTTTGCGCGGGAATTCGCGGCGGCGATCCAGCCACAAGCCGGATTCCTCGAGCAGATCTCCAGTCAGATTCGGATCGTCCGTCCGTTCGACACCCCAGAAGCGCAGGCGCTCTTCACTTTTCTGCAAGAGCTGCAGTGATTGTTCCAGCTTTTTCATCGCGGCGTTAAAGGATGAGGCGAGAAAATAGACCGACAAGTACCAACCTCCCCGTTCGAACTGCACACGGATGCGGATGTTGTACTTGCCGTTCTGATTCCTCTCCATGGCACAGTGATACAGATTCCCGGATGCATCACTTTTGGTCGACATCATGCTCCTCAATTTACCGCTGCGTGCGGAATCGACTGCTCCTGCCCGCCTGCGGCCCCTCTTTAGTCTTGAAATTCCCGCTGCGAGTCTGGCTACCCTGGAATTCTTCAGCGCCATAGGATCGCTCCTTAAAATCGTCTGTTTTTTGAACATCGTGCGACATAGGGCTGGGAAGGCACGTACCCTAGATCCCCGAGCTTTCAGGGAAGAGGACCCCGCTGGCTACGGGGCAGACTCTGCGGATCGAAATAGTCTAGCGAAGTGGATTACGGACAGCAAGAGGAGAGTGCTAATTATTTAAATGCTTTATTGTCATGCGTTTAGGACGATTTCGAGCCTGTCAGTCGCTTCATTGCGTCAGCGTTGATAACCAGCTTTCCTTCCTTTCTCAGTCGGTCCTCAAGAGCAACGCGGAACGCCTCGAATGCCGCCTT
>Ga0210394_10007137_pt1 | contig 11864 bp, 14 predicted proteins | sample IncBWC12MmetaG_FD_160121 | JGI IMG/M metagenome (GOLD analysis project Ga0210394, IMG submission 160121) | Forest soil microbial communities from Barre Woods Harvard Forest LTER site, Petersham, Massachusetts, United States - Inc-BW-C-12-M | ecosystem: Environmental > Terrestrial > Soil >... | reverse complement strand
ATCGGTAATCGGCCAAAAATCGGGTATAGGATGGAGTGCAGGAAAAAAGAAAAACAGCTATGATGATACCGGTAAGAAAATCCATTCGTTTGGCCAAAATCTCTAAATTTACCCGCTAAAACTACTTAAAAAATCGATTTTCAGCCGCATCATTATGGCTATTCCAGTGGTTGACCTCGGCGATTTTGTCGGTGGAAATGCTCAGAAGAAAGAGGATTTTGTGCATTCACTTGGTTCGGCATTTGAAGACGTCGGATTTGTTGCGGTGCGCAATCATGGGATTCCCGACGATCTGATCGCCTCCCTTTACCGCAACGTACAATTGTTTTTTTCCTTGGCGGCCGACGAAAAGAAAAAATATGAAAAGCCGGATCTGGCCGGACAGCGCGGGTATACTTCCTTTGGCAAGGAGCACGCCAAGGGTAGTGAATCGGCTGACCTGAAGGAATTCTTTCAGTTTGGCCAGATCGTGGTAGACGCAGAGCTTATCCACCCGCCTTATCCTCCCAACGTCGTAGTCGATGAAGTTCCCAGCTTCTCCCCCACCTTTCAGCGGGCTTATCGGTCTTTTGAACATTCAGGAACGGCTCTTTTGCAGGCCATCGCGCTTTTCCTGGGCCTCGGCGAATCGTATTTTGACCGGCAAGTGCACAATGGCAATTCCATATTACGGGCAATTCATTATCCTCCCATTACGCACGAACCCCGCTCAGCCATACGCGCGGAACAACACGAAGACATTAACCTGATTACTTTGCTAGTTGGCGCATCAGCCGACGGTCTTCAGATTCTCAACAATCAACAGGATTGGGTACCCGTTACCTCTTTGCCTGAGCAAATTGTGGTAAATGTGGGGGACATGCTTCAGCGGTTGACGAACAATAAACTAAAATCAACCACGCACCGGGTAGTTAACCCGCCAAGGGACAAATGGCATACCTCGCGTTTTTCCATACCTTTCTTTCTCCATCCAAAAAGCGAGATGAGCCTCGCCTGCCTGGGGAGTTGCATCGACACCGGACACCCGAAGGCATACACCGACGCAACTGCCGGCGAATACCTCGACGAACGCCTCCGGGAAATAGGGCTAAAAAAATGAATCGACATTCCGCTGAGCAGGTTCTACAGAATGATACTCATTCATTCTTATTAATTGTTTTCGAATAGAAGTCGATGATATCCAGGACATACTTGATGTAAACGGCTGCTCCTTTAATTTTCTCTGCGTGCGTGCCCGCGGCCACTTGACTGTTTACCCCTAATAATTTCACCCCGGTACCTGAGCTGTCGGAAATAAATACGGGGCAGCCCGACAATCCCGGGATATACGAATCAAAGTAAACATCATCTGCTTGCAGGCCGGCTGCTGGCGGCGGCAATGAGCTGGCTTCATAGGTTTTTACCACATGACTTTCGTTCATATACGGAAAACCGCAAATCAGCAGGGTTTTGTTGGGCCATTCCGTCCGGCTGGTATCCAGGTCACCGTCCTGGATTGAGTAAATGTCACCGCTGTCATCGAAAATATTCAAATGCATGAACGCAGCGTCTATTCTGGATTTAGCCACCGATATATGGATATAATATGGGGTGCTGTCTTTAGTAATCAGAGAAAAAGTCTTGGCATCATAGGTATTATCCGATTTGGATTGATACCAAACCGTCAATTTGGTAGGTGGTTCCGAAATATTGGGCAACAAGTTTCCAGTGGAAGGGTCTTTACCGGAGAAGACATGGTAAGAAGAAACCAGGAAACTCATTCCTCCGTGAGTTACGATAAAGCCTGACGCATAGAACAGGACCTGATTCCGGTTATTTTTTCCTTCAATAAAGCAGGAATACTTATCCATAGATTGTTTGTCCAGGGTTTGAGACTGAATGGCCTCAACAAATAACATTGATAAAAGGAATAGCGCTGGTTTGGTCATACAAATGGGATTAGGCTTTTTATGCGAACCTAAATATAGCATCTATCGAGATGCAGGTTAAGTTCAAGGTTCACATTAACATGAAAAGCTATTTTTGAGTTTCTGGTTCCGGCTCATCATCACGCACCCCCGTTCCGGCTAAACGTGTTCCAAGGAATTTGAATATAGGAATTAGAGTGCTTCCATGGCATTTGGTAATCATCCGGGATGACTTAATAAGATGGAGATTGCCTTATTATTGAATCATGAGACGATTTTATTTCATTGGCTTTCTGGCTCTGCTATTTTCGCGTGGGTATTCACAGGATATTGATTTTGGAGTTCAGGGTGGTTTGAATTTGTCCGGAGGAATTGCCAGAGAGGGCAGTGCGTTAATTAAAGGAAATCCAGGGATTGGATTTGCCCTGGGAGGGTTCGCTGATGTTTACCTGGGGAACAAGAAATTTTCGATTCGTCCGATCCTCTCATTCCAGCATGAGGCTTCGCGGGCGGACATTTTTGAAAACGAAACTAATATCCGGGTGAATTATATCAACCTGCCCGTGGATCTGGTTTATCATTCCGACTTGGCGCAGAACCGACTGCAATTCGCAATTGGACCCTATATCGGTTATGCCCTCTCTTGAAAGTATTCGCAGCAGGGACATACCTATTCGATCCAGTTTGGGAACAATGTAGATAATGACGATGCAAAGCATGTGGATTTCGGACTGGATTGCCTGGTCGGCTATGCCCTGCTGGACGATATAGACCTCACAGCAAAATTCGATCTGGGTCTGAACGACAATTCGGCTGATCCCCAATTTGTAACCATTTACACAAGAAGCTTTGCCCTGTGTTTTGTCTATCTTTTCCCAGCAGGTTTGTCCAGGCTAATACAGAAAATGCCGCCTAAGTAGGTCAAAACTTGGCTAACTTTGCCCTATCCCAAATTAAGCGCTCCTGGTATGACTTCTGATTCGTCCAGTCCGAGAACATCAACCCCGTCCAAAAAGAAAATAGCAGGATACTTATTAGACATCGGAGCTGTTAAATTGAGCGTGAATCAACCTTTCACTTGGGCATCGGGAATAAAGGCCCCCATATATTGTGACAATAGGGTGATTGCTGCACATGTTGATATCAGAAACGCTATTTTGAGAGAATATACTGAATCGATATATAACCACCATTATCTGGCGGATCTGAATATTATTGCTGGTGTGGCTACGGGGGGCATGACCTTCGGAGCGTTAATTGCCGACCGATTAAGTCTTCCATTCATATATGTAAGACCGGAAAGAAAAGAACATGGACTCAGGAAGCAAGTTGAAGGTTTGTACAAGGCGGGCGACAAAGTAATCTTGATTGAGGATCATATTTCAACTGGAGGCAGCAGTTGGAAAGCAATAGAAGGACTTAAGAATGAAAATCTTGAACTTATATGTCTTTATAGTATTATGACCTATGGTTTTAAAATCGCCGATGATCTTTTCAAAAGCAAAGGCGTAGTTCATGAAAGCTTGTGCGACTTGGATGCGGTTATTGAGGTAGCCAAGGAACGAAAAGACATTACTCCGGCACAAGCAGATTCCATTCTACGATTCAGGGAAACCGTCGACCGCTCCCATTCATTGAACGGCAAATAATTTAAACCCCAAGCTTAGTAAGGCTGCGCGCCGCTTGTATAAAATGATGGGTGCCCCATCAGTCAATGCCATATCTAATGCCTACACCTGGTTAGTCGGTTTTACCTGAGGTTCTCGACGGAATCATAAATTGAGGTACTTGACCACTTCCACGTAATTGGCCGGATCAACATGAGCTTCCCTCATACCTGTGGCTATCGTGCCGCTAATTACGATGACCTTAAAACTGTAAGTAGGTATATTGGCTGTGCTCAGGGTGGTCGGAGTGGCTCCCGTACCATTCGAAGTATAGAAATAATGCAGCCTTACCACGTCTTGAAATGTTTCGAAAACGATATTGTAATAGAAATTCCCTGAAAAATCCAAAAAGGTATAAGGCAAAGGTTCCCACTGGTCCAGGTTGCCTGTAAAGGGCGTAAAATAAACCAATACTAGGCCTGAAACTAGAATGTCCTCGGTAATTAAGCTATCCGTTGCATCGTAGAACCTGGTAAAATAAGTGGTATAACTGCCCGTAGCAGTAGTGAATGAATACGAAGAATTCCAGGCCCAGTCGGAATTGCTGAGGGTAAAGGTGTCCGTCATCACGTTCGCATTTCCCGCTGGTCCTTGTGGTCCGGTTGGTCCGGAAGGCCCGGACGGGCCTGCGGATCCTGTCGCCCCTGTCTTCCCCTGCGGGCCGGTTTTGGCACAACTGCTTAATAGAACGAGCAATGAAATGGCGAAGCCAAAAATGCAATGATTGCACTGGTTGATCTTTTTCATGATTATCGTTGTTTGGATTAATGAAAATGAACTGAAGAGATCAATGAATTTAAGACTAATAAGACTTTATAATTGGTCAGGATCCGGAATAAAATAAATGAAAGCATAATTCGCTGCCTGCGGGTGGGATTCGGTCAGAAATGACTAGAAAGGCATCTGATTTGCTATTCGTGCCAATTCGGTAATTTAATACAAACAAATTTGGATCTTACGATGACGGATAGTCTGTAAGCGCTATCCATATCTGAATTAGCTATATCAGATTTTATGAATACTCCACCAAATACCCAATCGGGTTGTTCATTCGACTTCAAAAATACCGGAGACCCTGAACATCCAAACTTCTGCCTCGGATCATCTCTTTTCATCAGATAATTTATTTTGCTGAGATTGATAGAACTAGCATGAAATGTCCCCGTCGTAAGGGAACTATTTTGAATTTTGAAGAGCGTAAAATTGTCATGAGTAATTGTATGATACTTTAGTGGGTATCCCCACATGGCAAGTTTGTCACCATAATCATATTTGAAGGGGCGGATGAACTTCTCAATGGAATTTATGACGTACCCGGCGGTATCATCAAAGCGAATCACAAATACATCGGGGTCATTGAAATAAGAATCGCCGGTAATTGTATCTTTTATTGCCTTAATATCAATGGGGACATAGTTATAAGTTCCTTCTACGTCCATTAATCTAACGCTCAACGTATCCGGATAATTCGCGCGCTTTATATTTCGGTCGGGGTCCCATGGAGTCAGGACGTGTTTTGCTGATATTAAATATACTACCCCATTCAATCTTATGAAAAAACAAGTGCCTTGCACTAGATCAAAAGAAATGTTATCTCTAAAATGTTTGACATTGTAAGTTCCAAAGATGAGATAACTGTACTTCTGAAGGAATCCAGTCTTTTGAATTTCCGGAGTATTCATCGTGTAAGCCGCAAAGAAGGCGACCAAGCAGGAAAAAAAACTTTTCACGTTGGTGAATTCATTTAGATTAAGGACGAAATGCAATTATTAAAGCAAACACTAATCTTTTACAGCTGATACTTCCAATTCTTTTAGGGCAAGTAAATTTTTGCCTTTATTTGCTTCGGTCTCAGGTATAAAGAATTACTCCAAATTATTTTATTCCATCTACTTTTATCGTCCAGGATATCAAAATATTCTAGAATGTCTTTGCATTCTTTCTTGTTGATCCATATCAGACCAATCTTAGTTGCTGCCACTTCTGAGAAAGATTCAATACAACCCCTACACGGATTGTCAATTCTAATTGATCTGTGAAATGTCGTATTTAGGATAACAGAGTCCCCCAGTTTCATTTTTACGGCTCTTGGATAATTACCAACACAATCTTTTCCTACAAAAAAAATATAGTCATTATTTATCAAGAAATTGTATTCCCAGGAGCATGTCATCAGCCAAATGTAAATAAGGAGTCAGAATTGTTTTTTATTGTAACTTGAATGTCAAATCTTTTTTCTTTTATTGAATCATTAGCAGGTACATAATTTAATTTTTGATTGTAAGGAACAAAATATTCTCTATTTAAATTAATTCCTACAGACAAAGCTGAGGCATCACCTTTATAGCAATAGCTTTGTGTCGGTTTGAAGAATAATATGAATAGCGTAAATGAAAAAAATTTCATTTGAAATTCGGAACGTACTCAGAAGCAACAAATAGGTATGTCAAACAAGATAGAAAGGTATAGAAAATTCAAGAATCTCGTCAGAGCTTTGGTTACTCCAAAACAACCAACTAAGAAGAAATGATAGATTGCTCGCACATGAAAGTAATTGCTTGCACTCTTCTTTTTTATTTTATTTCTCATTCATCCTTCTGCCAGCCCAATACGTCAAATTTCAATTCCGATAGCCATAGAAAAACGATTGAACAACTTCGGGAATATAAAGAGGAGCAAAAACATTTTGATTCATTATCCCAGTACCATGCTTTCTCTACTTATTCGGTTGGGATCACAGAAATATCGGCAAGTAAGATGGTTTACTCCACAATTGAAGAACGATTGGACACCATTTATGTCGCTGTTTACGATATCAAATACGACAAAGACCTAAAACGAATAATTTCCATTAAAAAGCATCAGTAATTTTGGGATTCTTAAGCTATAAGGTATTTGCATTAGAGTTAATTGAAAGTTTAAAGACTATCCGGCTCGCCGATTTTCCAGCTTGGTTAGCGATAAGCAAACCATGAATAAAAGTTAAGCGGAAAACACGTCCATGATTCAGTAAACCGTAGCCGGCACGAATGAGTAAGCAGAAGCGTAACGACAAGCCGAGTTCAGAATTTCTTCGGGGTTATGAAACGTGGGATTTACGGCATCTATCACCAAATGCCTTACAAGCATTTACAGGCTTATTGAGATGAATTTTCCTATCGTTACAATACCCGTAAAATAGCCGATGGCCGGAGATTTGAATTAGCTTTGTCGAAAGTGGAAGGCCGGTTAACCTACAAAAGATTAGACTATGGCAAGGGCAAGGAAAACAGCCAAAAAGCCAACGAAAAAAGAGCCAATAAATACGACGAAAAGCTTAAGATCAATGGTTCGTTTTGAGGATCTAGCGAAAGCATTGGTTACGCCAAAACAACTTGCAAAGAAAAAATGACACAAAGGCTATTAAATGATGTTGAGTCCTTTTTATCCGAAGCAGAAGTAGTAATATTTGTTAATGTCGATAAAGAGGTATTGATGACCTTGAATTTTGCAAAGGAAAAGTTCCACATTTTCAAGGATGTGACGAATTATGAGAAAATGAATGCCTATTTTAAAGGTAGAAATATTACGCTTAGAATAATAGAGCAGCCAACCTATTACCGTGGTTCTTTGATAGATAAAAATAGTGGGGATTGCGTAAACCTTAACAATGTGAAATTTGTAACAAACAATCTAAGTCAATTTGTAAATTCCGTTCCAACTAATATTGAAATGACATTTATTATTTATGGATTTAAACAGGAAGGCAAAGACTTGATTCGGGCAACGCAGCCAATTATCCCCAGCTCCAAGCCTTTAATAATTCACGGATATTCTTATTTGTATATTCAGTCGGCTGTATAGTCCCATCTTCGGTTAGAATGTCTATTGGCATATTCATAAACTCCTCCCAATCTTTTCCATATTTCGGTGGCAAATCAATAGTATTCCTCTTAAGCAATTCGAAATCAATCCCATTTTCCCCCGTGCTAAGCCTTGACCCTTATCGAGATTAGATGCCAATCATTCGAAATCTATCTACAATAAGGGACAAAGTGAATAAGCTACTGAAAGCAGTAAAACATTATTTCTGGGGAATTTGGAAGGCCCTTCTTAATAAATCATCAACCCATCCTTTTGGTAGTGGGTCTGGTTTTACAAGCTCAGGATACGGCAGTCAGGAAGAAGCTATTTAACCTCAATGAGGTTATAATGTTCAAATCTTACTTCCGTCTTGGTTACTAATACTCCAAAATCTCGCCATATTGGTGCGGTAGCTTGTCTGGCGAGTTCCAATACTCTCGTAGTTGGTTCAGTACTATTAAACATTCCATACATAGCATGAGGAAACTCGTATTTCTTACTGCTGTCAGTAAATGTTCTGGTAAACCCTGCGGTACTCATAGCCCTGTGAAGCCGAGTATAAACATCTTCTGATGGGGAGCCGTAGAGTTCGACTCTTGTTATAAACGTTGCCATAAGTTTAAGGTTTTATGAGTACCTAAAATTATGATAGCAAATCAGTGAAATCCAATAGGTGAAAACACCCTTTTTTGAAGGTTTACCTTTAATTAAAATCTACTCTATGGGTTACTGTGAGTAGTTGAATAGCAATCGAAAATTGCTAAAAAGTGTGAAAAAGTGATAAAAAGCGCTAAAAAGTGTTATTCTGTGTTAATTTGTTGACTTTTGTGTCGTACCTTGCACAAGTAAGTTATTAAGCGAAGATAATCAATTAGTTAGCCTATAATTTATTACGTATAATTAAAATACGTATTTTTTAATCCGTCTCAGGTTCAAAGTTCACAATCGAACACTAACTAAAAATAAAAACTCCCGGATAGGATAAGTGCTTTGCTGGCTTTACTCTTGCTGCATTCTTATCTTGCCGAGAGCTCCCGCACAATCCTGAGAAATTGTGCTATCGCGCGCGATTGTACAAATGTAACAAGAATTTAGCCTCCATTTTACGTGGGGGCTATTTTTTTGACTAAGATCCTTGAAAAAGTGTTTTGCCTTTAATATTTGTAAAGCTTCTTTCGCCGTTATTTTTTATTTTATTGGCTGCTTAAGCCATCATCTTCGAGCGAGTTGTTGAATTTTTGCTTCTTATCTTTCGTATCCGTCATGTACAAAATATGCGCTACTACTTGTTCATAGATGAATCTGGGGATTCAAATCTCATAAATCCTGATCCACATTTTAATGTCTTTTTACTCTGCGGCGTAATTATAGATGATCGAGCATACCCAATATTGGATTCAAGATTCAAAGAATTAAAAATGAAATACTTTGATGACGATGGTATAATATTTCATTACGTAAAAATGAGAAATCGAAATGGCGTATTCAGTATATTTCAAAATGAGGGAATAAAAAATCAGTTCATTTCTGACTTGCACAACATAATTGACGAATCGGATTTTACGATAATTGCGTGCTTAATTGATAAAAATCGATATAAGGAGCGATATCCAGGCAGAGATAGTGTCTATGAGGAATCTCTTGAATTTTTGTGCGAAAGATGTGTTTTCTGCATGAGACGAAAAAGTTCCGTCGATAGATTGCACATTGTGCTAGAAAAGAGAAGCAACCCTAAACAAGACGTAGCATTAAAGAAATATTATAAAGGGATAATTGAGAACGGCACAAGATTTATGAAAGGACATGAACTAGCAATATGCCATGAAAATTTAGAATTTAGAAGAAAAAGTGCAAACATTAATGGACTACAATTGGCTGATATTTGCGCATATCCAATTGCGCGAAAGCGGCTTTCACCAGAAAGCCAGCATCCCATTTATGACATAATAGAGCAGAAATTCTATAAACATCATAGTGGAGCACTTATGGGATATGGGCTAAAGATTTTTCCATAAAACGGTAAAGCCCCAATTGAGGGGCTTTCCAACGGCCAGGCATACGCCAAACGCGTTCAATTAATTGAGTACAAAGATAGTTCCCAATTTTGATTTTTGCAAAAGTTTAATCAAAATAGATTGATAATTAAATATTTACGAATATGAGAAAGACAATTAAATGTGTTCCTTTTCGTCCTTAGCTAGATTAACTAACAAAGAATGCCCAAAAATGGTCCCTCAAATATTAGGTAGTATCATGGACAATACTTATCTTAGCATTCTAAACCGGATTTGCTATGGTTAAGAATCTAAAAGACCTGTTCGCCAAGTTCAAAGATGAGGCAGCTTGCCGCGAACTACTTATTCAGCAACGTTGGAACGGGAAGCCGGAATGTCCCTATTGCGGGCATGATAAGGCTTATGTCATAGAGAACGGCAAACGGTTCAAATGCGCTAACCAGACCTGTTATAAGAAGTACAGCGTAACGGTTGGGACGGTCTTTGAGGCCAGCAATATTCCGCTGACAACCTGGTTCCCGGCCATGTACATCATTGCCAGTCACAAAAAAGGCATTAGCAGCGTTCAACTTGCTAAAGACTTGGGAGTTACGCAAAAAACCGCGTGGTTCATGCTCCATAGAATTCGCGAATCTCTAAAGGATAACCATCCCGGTTTATTGTCAGGCACAATCGAAGCTGATGAAATGTATTTAGCTCGTAAATACCGCAGCGATTTTAAGGGGTTAAGCGAGGAGGAAATAGACTTCAAGCAACAGAACAGCAGGACCAGCAAGGGCGTAGTAATCGCATTAGCTGAAGTCGGCGGCAGGGTCAAAACAGCCACTATGCCGGAAACGGATAGTATAGCCATTCGGAAAATAGTATCTGAAAATGTTCAGGAAGGCTCTAACATTCATACCGATCAGCATGGAATGTACAATCCATTGGCTGAAAAATACGTCCACCAGTCAGTAAACCATAGCAGCCACGAATGGGTAAGAGGCAACGTAACCACAAACCATGTAGAAAACTTCTTTGGAGTTATGAAACGCGGCATTTACGGCATCTATCACCAAATTTCCTACAAGCATTTAGATGCGTATTGCAATGAATTTGCATATCGGTATAATAGCCGGAAAATGGCCGATGGCCGCCGATTTGAGTTAGCTTTGTCCAGCGTGAAAGGCCGGTTAACCTACAAAAGATTAGTCTATGGCAAAGGCAAAGAAAACAGCCAAGAAACCAACGAAAAAAAGAGCCAGTAAATACGATGAGAAGCTAAAGATCAACGGTTCATTTGAGGATCTAGTAAAGGCTTTGGTTACTCCAAAACAACCAGTAAAGAAAAAATAAATGGTTAAGACTGTTCACAACATAGGATATTCCCCTCCGATTATTAATATTCCTCCAGGGAAAGGATTGATGAATCGTAAGTTGAAATTTGGTTATGAATATGGGAAAAATGACTCCAATTTGAATTTTTCCGTAATCCCAATCATTGAATGGGTTGAGATGATGGATAATATAAGGCTTGAAATTGCTCGAATGAAAAGTAATTATGTCTTAGAAACTGATGGAATAATTGACACAAATGATCTTTTCAATGTAGTAGTTTATACCGTTGATGTTTTCAAGAATTTGCTTGCAATTTCTCCACAAGGGCAACAAATTCAGCCCAAGGATATACCTTCTCCAACTTTACCAACGATTGAAAACGATTTGCAGAAGATCGTTGATTGGTTCCTATCGGAGTAATTACACCATCCCAGCACTCCATTGTGTATTTAGGCATTTGCTGTTCATTATCAACTGCATCCTTCCCCCGTGCCAAGTCTTGTCCCTTATCGTGATTAGTTGCCAATCATTCGATTTAACTGCCACTCATCCCTTTTAAATGGATACGAGTCTTATTTTAATTTGTCCTAATTGATTGTAAATCAAACTATTATTATTTCTATAATAATAGTTTATGGAAATTACCTTCGTTTAATTGGTACTTTGTGTTGCATAGTACTAAAAATCCCCTTATCTTTGGTTTTGTAAAGATTGAGGTATGAACATAGAAAATACACAAAGCCAGATGCGGAAAGGAATTTTGGAATTTTGTATTCTTTCCATTATCCGCCGAGGTGAAGCGTATCCCTCCGACATCGTCGAAGAGATGAAGGCAGCCAATCTCCATATCCTGGAAGGCACACTCTATCCCCTCCTCACAAGGCTGAAAAATGCTGATATGCTTACCTACCGATGGGTCGAAAGTAATTCCGGACCTCCAAGAAAATATTTTTCCCTTACTGCCAAAGGGTTGGACTTCTACAAAGAACTTGAAGCAACCTGGAACGAATTGGCTAATGCAGTGAACGCCCTTGCACACCGCACCAAAGAAATGGGGGGACCAGCTAACTAAACTTCAACCTTCAAACATATCACAATGAAAAAGATCATTCACA
>Ga0210394_10007135_pt1 | contig 11867 bp, 12 predicted proteins | sample IncBWC12MmetaG_FD_160121 | JGI IMG/M metagenome (GOLD analysis project Ga0210394, IMG submission 160121) | Forest soil microbial communities from Barre Woods Harvard Forest LTER site, Petersham, Massachusetts, United States - Inc-BW-C-12-M | ecosystem: Environmental > Terrestrial > Soil >... | reverse complement strand
ATGCCAACGGCATGGGATAGGCCCATCCAAAATATTATATGGTGGGCCGCGTTGACCGCACGCCCATCACACGCAAAACAAAGCAGTTTAAACGTTTCGACCTAAATACACTATGCCAAATCATGCCACTCCGACAGCCATCCGCATCGCTCAGGGCAATCCATCAGGCAGACCCTTGCCATTGAACGAGCCAAAAGCGGCCACAGGTGCTCCACCGATGCCGTTGGATTTGTCACCCGCCGCTCAGACGGTCTGGCATGACATCGTGCCAGTTCTTTTGAGTATGGGAACCCTCACAACCTCTGACGGCGATGCATTGGCCGCACTGTGCGTTCAAAAAGCTCTCTATCAAGAGGCGGTTGAACATTACACGCGCAATGGGTTGGTCATTCAGTCGTCACAAGGCATGAAGAAAAATCCCGCCGTGACGATTGCTGACGCTGCATTGAAGCAGTATAGAGCCTTGCTGGGTGAGTTTGGGCTGACTCCTGCGTCGCGAACACGTATTCAGGCAGACCATCCAGACTTGGAAAGCCCATTATCAAAACTCCTAAACGAGAGACAACGCATTAGAGGCGTCATGTTCGAAGCAGAGTAGGCATGACACCCAAAGAGAAAGCAGGACATGAATGAAGCAAAGATCACAAAGCACCCTGCCGAACAATACATAGAAGACGTTCTGGCTGGAAAGAGCATTACAAATAGATGGGTTCGACTTGCAGTTGAGCGCCACGTTGACGATCTGAAGAATGCCGATGCAAAGGCCATTTGGTTCAATCGTGATGCTGGCATCTGGGCCTGTGATTGTTTTCCTAAACTGTTCAGACACTTCAAAGGCGCACTGGCGGGTCAGCCATTCGAGTTGATGCCGTGGCAAGCCTTCATTGTGTATTCCCTCTTTGGTTGGATGAAGACGGGGACAGCCCTTCGCAGGTTCCGCCGCGCCTACATCGAAGTGGCGCGTAAGAACGGCAAAACAACGCTTCTGGCTGGAATCGCGATCATCATGTTTCTGCTGGATGGCGAGGCTGGAGCACGAGTCTACAGCGCAGCAACCAAACGGGACCAAGCAAAAGAGGTCTGGGACTGCGCTCAGAAGATGATTCGCACCAGCCCCGCGCTGAGAGGCAGAGTCACCATTTGCCACAACAGCCTTGCTGATCCTGCCTTTGGATCAACATTCATTCCCCTATCAGCCGATGCCAACACGCTTGATGGGCTGGACATTTCAGCGGCAGTCGTTGATGAGCTTCACGCGCATCCAACCTCGGCCGTTTGGGATGTTCTCGACACAGCCACAGGCGCACGAGAACAGCCATTGATTTGTGCGATTACGACAGCGGGATTCAGCCAAGTTGGAGTCTGCTTCGAACTGCACAACATGATCATCGAATTGCTAAATAGAAATGTAGAAAACGATTCTTGGTTCGGCTTTCTAGCTGGCCTCGATGACGACGACGCATTCAGCGATGAATCGGTTTGGGAAAAAGCAAACCCGAACATACGATTCATTCCAACGTTGCTTGCCGACCTCCGAGAAAAGTCCATCCGTGCTTCGCGTAGTGCGTCTCAGATGAACAACTTTCTCGTGAAGTGCATGTGCCGCTGGACCTCACAAGGCAAGCGTTGGCTTCAGGTCGAACATTGGGACAAATGCAAGGCAAGAGAACCTTTCGACAGCGAAGCCATGAAGGCACGTCCAGCGTTCGGTGGAATCGACTACGCAGAAAAGTTGGATTTGACGGCCATTTGCCTGTGTTTCCCGCCATATGGCGATGACAAGAAATGGCGCTACCTCTGGAGGTTCTACCTGCCAGAAGACACAGTTCAGCAGCACACGGATAACGGGGACCATCGCTGGCAGCAGTGGGTTGCATCAGGCGAATTGATCGCCACCTCTGGCGCAGTGACAGACCAGCAGGTTGTGCGCGAAGACCTCATGAACTGGGCGGAACAGTTCGACTTGAGGCAAGTAGGGTTCGACCCTTGGCACATGCGAACGTTCGCTTCGCGGCTGTTGGAAGACAGCTTGGAAATGGTTGAGGTGCCGCCATTCCCAAAGGACTTGGCTGAGGCCACAAAGGAATTCGAAGCACAGGTTGTAACGCAAGGGTTGCAGCATTACAGTGGCTCACTCATGCGCTGGCAGATCGACAACGTAACGCTAAAGTCAGACAATCGCGGCAACGTGACGCCACAGCGCAACAAGCGAGACGCAAACACAAAGAAGATTGATGGCGTTATGGCCGCAGTAACGGCGCTCAGCTTAGCAATTCGACACCCGATAGAAGACTCAGAGACAAGCTACGCAGTGTTTTCCCTGTAAAGCAATGTCACTAGGAAGGACAAGTGGGACTATTCAACGATGAAATAACTACATTGGGCATTACAGAGTTTAGAGGCGACCCGCTCGACAACCCCAGTATTCCTTTAAGCTCTCCTGCCGCATGGGAACTGTTCGGCGCCTCCTACCAAACAGAATCAGGCGAAGTCATCAATGACCGAAATGCGCTGTCCATCGTGACAGTGTGGGCCTGTGTAAACAGAATCGCTCAAACGGTTGGGTCATTGCCATTGAAGCTGATGGAGCGCACAGATACAGGTCACAAAGAGGCAGTTGAGCAAAACTTATATTACCTTCTCGGCTCAGAGCCTAACCCTGATATGGACGCGTCCATATTCTTCGAAACGCTCACAGGATGCACGGTTCTGACAGGTAATGGATACGCACAGATTGAACGAAACGATGCAGGACAGCCTATCGCACTGTGGCCGTTGCACCCATTCAAAACTACCCCTAAACGCGACCCCCGCACACTTGCCATCTATTACGAAACATCGGACGGGATGCCAGCAGGTCAATTGAGACGTGTATCAGATGACGATGTGTTGCATTTCCGCATGCTTTCTTTGGACGGGTTAAAGGGCATTTCACCGATTGATGCATGCCGCAGAACCCTCGGACTGGCAACCGCGCAAGAGAAGTCTGGTGCTCGCTATTTCGGCAATGGCTCCAGACCTGGCGGTCTGCTGATCAATAAAGGCAACAAGCTGGAAGGCAAAGCACTTCAAGAAATGCGCCAGTCATGGGAGGCGCAGCAAGGCGCAATCAATCAGGGCCGCATCGCAGTCATTCCGAATGGCGATTGGAGCTATCAGTCTCTTTCAATCAGCAACGAGGCTTCCCAGTGGCTCCAGAGCCGTCAATTCAGCCAGTCTCAGATTGCTCAAGGCATCTTCAATGTCCCACCTCACATGGTCGGCGACATGAGCAGACTGAGCGGCAGCAATTCAGAGCAAATGTCCTTGCAGTTCAGAACATCGTGCATCCAGCCCTATTTGAGTCGCATTGAAGGCGAAATAGTTCGCAAACTGATTCCACGAATGGGACGGAAGGCAAACAAGTTCTTCGTTCGTTTCGATGATGCTCAGCTATTGCGCTGCGACTTCAAGACAACAATGGAAGGCTACTCCGCTGGCATCATTGGCGGCTGGTATTCAGCCAATGACGTTCGCCGTAAGCTCGGCGAGAATCCCGGTGGGCCTGAACTCGATGTATACAGAGTGCCAGTCAACTACCAGAATGCAGAGAACATCGTAACGGCGGACACAGAAGCAGAAGCACCAATGCTGGACGACGATGATTCGGGGCCAGACTCGCCCACCGATTCAACTGGCGACGATGCTTCAACTCAGACAGCAAATGCTCAGCGCAAGCTATTAGGGGCCTACAAAACGGCCTATTTCCCGCTCTATCACGATGCATTCAACCGCATTATGAGGCGTTCCAAGCGAGATTTAGACGCCTTTAGCATCACCTTCCGCGCCGTTCTGGAGTGCATTTCCTGCATGGCAATTGGTTTCAGAGATGGAACAGTCGATGGAATCGACAACGACGTGACAACGCAAGTCGTTAATGACGTTCTGAAATCGATGACGAAAAGAGCAAGCAAATGGCCTGTGCAGGTTTCTGAACAGGAAATGCAGTCGATGATCGTGAACGAGTTCAACAAGGCAGTTCGAAGCATCCACATCGCTGTGTCAAAAACAATCGCAGCTTCGAAAGCCAGTCAGGAGCTAATAGACGATACCGAAAAGCTAAATAGAGTTGAGGATCAGAATGAAGAATAGAGTCGAACACAGAACAATCAAATGTGAGTTTAGAGTAGACGGCGACACAGGCAAGCCGACGATCTATGGCTATGCTGCCAAATATAACGTTCGATCCTCTGACCTCGGCGGATGGGTGGAGGTCATTGCTCCAACTGCTTTCGACAACCATCTGAAGTCGAATCCAGATGTGCGAGCACTCTTCAATCACAATCAGGATGTTGTGTTGGGACGCACTACCGCTGGCACGCTGAAAATCAATAGCGACAGCACAGGCCTTGCGTATGAGGTCAACCCACCTGACACGCAAGCAGCCCGGGACTTGATCACTTCGATGAAGCGCGGCGACATAAACCAGTCGTCGTTTGGCTTCATCTGCCGTAATGCGAAGTGGTCCACGGACGCTGACACTGGCCTCGACATGAGAACAGTGAACGAGGCAGAACTGTTTGATTGTTCTCCTGTTACATATCCTGCATACCCGCAGGCCACATCAGGCGTTCGCTCGCTTCCAGAAGACATGCCAATGGAAGTCCGCAGCCGATTGCAGAAGCGTGATTTGGTTGATGGCGATCCCGTTGAAGGCGAGGACGTGCTTGGCGATGTAGTCGGTGAAGACAAATGCCAGTGCCAGTGCGCACAGTGCCTTGATGGAGACTGCGCAGATTGCAGCAATCCAGACTGCGACGACCCGAATTGTAGCGATGACAACGACATGGAACAAAACAGCCGACGGATGACGACCACAAAGTCAGTCGATGGCGAAAACCTGACAGCCGATGATTTCTTGATCGTTGGCGACCCTTCGAAGACTGACACATGGCACTTGCCTTGGAAGTTCAGCACCGAAGAAAAGACCGTTTCACATCTTCGCGATGCGCTTTCCCGATTCAATCAGGTTGAAGGTGTCAGCGATGAAGTAAAGAAAGCTGCTTGGGACAAGTTGGTGAAGCTCTGCAAAGAGCACCAAATAGATGTCTCGACCGATGACGATGCGACGCGCACATTGAAGATTCGCGTGATGCTTGCATCTCTCAACAGCCTATAGACATTAGTTTTACTCACTCCGACTAGGCCACTTGATGGCTGTGTTCAGTCACATCTCGTCGAGGTGATGTAGCGAAGCACTGTAACGGCGTTACTTGCTGTCCTATACACCATAACTCCATACATTAGAGGACATATAGCAATGACTAAGCAAGAAGTATTAGATAAAGCAACAAAGCTGATGGTCGATGCGCGTGACATCATGAGCGGCAGCGACATCACAACCGAGAAGCGTTCAGCAGTAGACAAGATGCTTAACGACGCAGAAGCACTCCGTGCAGACGCTCGCAGAATGGAAGCAGTCGAGGTCACCTTCGACAGCACTCGTTCTATTCCACGCGGAACTCCCGGTGAAGCAGTAGCAGCTACCGATAACCGCAGCCACGACGAACGCAACGCAGCAGCAAACAAGGCAATTCGCAGCTACCTCCGTGGCGACCGTTTTGAAGCTCGCGACTTGACAGTTGCGGCAGATGGCGTGTTGATCCCAACTGGCGTAGTTGATGCAAAGATTGCATTGAAGAGTCCGGGCAATGTTTATGACCTTGTTCAGAAGCTCAAGACAGCAACAGGCGAACCAGTCAAGTTGCCTCTGATTAACGACACCACAAACACGTTCGTTCTTAACAGTTCGAACATTGCGACCACTGATCCAAGCATCAGCAGCGTGACAATCTCAATTGACGATCTGCGTATGAATCCAATTCTGATCGACAACTCGTTGATTCAGGATTCTGCATTCGACTTGGTTTCATACGTTGCGGACGCAACTGTTCAGCGTTACGGATGGGCAATGGGAACATACATTACTCAGGGTGACGGAACAAACATCCAAGGCCTGAACGCAATCACGTCAAATGTCACCACAGGTGCAAACTCAGCAATCACCTACACCGACTTTGTGTCGCTCTTTGCTGCGCTCGAACCTGCCTACCAGACTGGCGCTGTGTTCACAATGAACAACAGCACTCTCGCAAATCAGGTGATGAACATCAAGGACAGCCAAGGTCGTCCAATCTTCCTTCCATACATGGATGGCGGAAACTCTGGCTTCGCTGGAACAATCTTTGGCTACCCAGTCAAGATCAACCAATATCTGTCCAATTTCGGGGCTGGCAACATCTGCGTTCAGTTCGGCAACTTCCAACAGGGTTATACCCTTCGCGAAGTTGTGCCTTCTGTTGATGCTGCATACGCAGGTGCTCAGATGGTTGGCGGAATCCCAGTTGTTCTTCGCAGACTTGGCGAACGCTATGCCGAGTTGAACAAGACTGGCTTCGTCGCGTTTGCTCGTGTTGGTGGTGCTTTGACCGATGCGGGAACTCACCCTCTCTGGAACTTGGTCGGACACGCATAAACCATAGACCCATGAATAGATTGTGGAAGCTCGTAAGGGCTTCCACACCTTATATCAGAACCAAAGCACGAATGAAGGCAGCATAAATGTCGAACGTGATCGCATATAAAGACCTCACTGCGCCAGCAGCAGAGCCAGTCACACTTGCACAGGCGAAGAGCCAGCTCGTTGTTGATTCCAGCTTCACTGCCGATGACGCATTGATTACGAGCCTGATTGTAGCGGCAAGACAGCATTGCGAGAACATCATGCAACGAGCGGTCTTCAACCGCACAATGCAGATGAACTACGACTTCTTTCCGTATCCATACTTTCGGTCGTCAATCGGCATCAACGACAGGCACACGCTGTATGGCCTGTATTGGCGTCAGTTTGCAATCAAACTGGCACGTCCTGCCTGTGTGTCGGTTACCTCGATCACGTATATCGATTTGAACGGTGTCACACAAACGGTAAGCCCTTCGCTTTATTACGTAGATGCAATGTCCGAGCCAGCCCGTATTGTCCCAAATCCCGGCCTCTACTGGCCGTATTCACAAGCATATTTGCCCGGTTCAGTGAAGGTTACATACACAGCAGGGACATGGGGCGATGGAGTGACAGTGAACACCTGTCCGCAAACCATCTGTCAGGCCATGTTGCTGCTGATCAGCTACTACTACAATCACCGCGATGCAGCAGAGTCGAATCCGCCGAAGGCCATCGAGTTCAGTGTGGATGCTCTGCTCTCCCCTTACAAGTTCGATACATTTGGTTTCTCTGAATAATGCCTGACCCACTACAACTCCAAGCTGGCGATCTACGCCACAGCATCACCATCACAGAGGCGAGTTCTACTCGTGACTCATATGGGCAACCGATCTCAACGTGGAATACAGTTCTGACGACTCGTGCCAAGATCGAAGGCACCACCTCAAATACTTATAAGCAGTTGATCCAAGCTGGCGTTGTGTCCGCAGATACAACAGACATCATCACTATTCGCTGGCCGGGTTCGGCTGTGTTCCTCACGCCAGACATGCGAGTTGCATTTGGCGACCAAACATTTCTGATTCAAGGCATCGATAATGTCCTTCGCAGAAACAGAGTTGTGAAGCTCTTCTGCATGGCAATCGATCAGGCGTCGCAATAAACGTTATGGCAGACCTACAACTCAACTTCGATACATCCAAATTCGAGGCAGCACTGAGGGCACTTCCAGAGAAGATGTCGAAGAAGTATGTTGACAGTGCTTTGCAAGCTGGCGGTGACGTAATCCTTGCCTCAATGAAGGAACTTGCACCAGAAAGAACAGACGAGGCAACACCTGACGGCACATCGCTTCCACAGGGGATTCTACGAGAGGACTTGCACACACAAGTCACCGTAAGCAGTGACGGAGCTTCGCGGGTCAAGATCGGGCCAACCGACATTGCTGGACACGTTTGCCGCTGGCAGAACAACGGATGGATGTTGACAAGCCATGGCAAGAGCAAGGCTGGGCGAAAGCAGATAAAGCAGATTCCCGGTAAGCACTTCATTGAAGCCGCAATGGACGAGGCAGGGCAAGCAGCCGTTGACGCATTAGTGCACAGTTTGGCTGAATCGCTCTCGCTAAATACTGACATGGGTAACGACTAATGGCTGATCTATTTCAAGGGCTTGTTGCATATTTATCGCTTACAGCCAATGTCACGGCGTTTTGTGGCAGCCGCATTCAGCCGATTCCTGCTCCTGCGAACCTTGAGGAGTATCCAGCTCTGACGATGCAAACAGCGTCAGATGTGAGCGGATACACCCTAACAGGTTCGGACGGCGTTACAACATCACGTGTGGTGTTCAACTGCATTGCTCAACAATATGGCGATGCACGCGGATTGGCTCTGGCAGTCAAAGCAGCATTATCAGGCTATTCGGGAACACTGCCGAACGGGACACAGATATTTCAAAGCCGCATTGTCAACATGCAGGACGGATACGACGACGGCTCACGACTCTCAACCAGTTCTGTCCACGCTCTCATAGCATATTCAGACTAATAGTAAAGAACCACATATCTAAATCGAGGTAACTAACAATGAGCACAAAGGCATATACGGGAGTAGGCGCTACCCTCACAATCGGTAACGTGGCAATCTCCCAGCTAAAAGTCACAACCTTTACTCCGCCAAAAGTAAAGTTCGAGAATGTAACCAACCTTGGAAGTTCAACAAACGCTGGCGGTATCGTTGTTGAGGAACAAATTCCTTCTTCAATCGTTCCCGGTGATATTTCAGGCGAAGCCCTGTATCTTCCAAACGATGCGGGACTTGCTGCACTTCGCACAGCATTCAACAATAACACACTCAGTGCATTCGTTCTAACGCTTGATCCAGACAAGAGCGGAAATACTCAGCTAACCACTGGCGATACGTTCTCATTCAGCGGATTCGTGTCAGACATGCCAATTCCAAGCGCAGTTGACCCAATGAAGCCTCTCACATACAAAGTGGCTGTCACCATCAACACGCTAATCACAGTCACATCAGGCAGCTAACAGCTAGAGAGCCGTTGTCACTTACCTCGAATGAGATGGCAGTCACAATGACTGCCCTTTCATCATAAGGACTGAATATGAATCCAATTAAACCGTCAGTAGAAGTGACGCTTCGCAAGCAGACTTTCCAGCTTGTGTTTGATTACGACGCGATTGCATTGGCAGAAGAGTTGACTGGAAAGGCATTGATACTGGGAATGCCACGAGAGGCCTTTGATGCCCCAACGATCAACCGAGTTCGTGCGATGTTCTACGCATGCACTCGTGCCAAACATCCTGATATCACGTATGAACACGTAAAGGCACTCATAAACAGTCCGCAGGTTCAGGCGTCCGCATGGGTTGCAGTGATCGATGTCTGGAATCGAGACGCCAAACAGCTTGAAGCAGATGAGGCAGAAGCGAATACGGACCCCACTCAAGACCAGAAATAGGCCCACGTGATGCGTGGCAATATCTCTGGTCACAAGCAAGAATCGATCTAAGCCTAACCGAACGAGAGTTCATGTCGATGACTCCTCGCACGTTCTCATTCATGGTCAAGCGATACAAAGACCAAGTGAAGCGTCAGGAACTTTCGGCAGGCATCATTGCTTCCACGATTGTCAATTATTCCATGGCTCGCCCTGAAGACGGTGCATGCCCCGCTGACTATATGCCAAGCGAGATAGCGTCACGTAAGCAGATGTCAGATACAGAGAAGCTGCGACGTGATCTGTTCGCCGCGATACAAGCGCAGAATCCTCGCAAACGTTAAATAGGTTCCAAACATGGCAAACCAACAGAAAGTAGCTGAGATTTACGCCTCACTTGTGCTCCAGACTGCCGAGCTAAAGGCAGGGCTGAACGAGGCCAACTCCGAAATCAAACGCTTCACTGCGCAGACTCGTGCCGAAATGAATGAGGCAAAAGGTGCAATGGCGTTGCTGGGTGACGAAATAGGTGTTCGTCTTCCACGCCATCTCAGAGGTTTTGTTGCAGAGCTACCGGGTGTTGCCAGTGCAATGAGTGCGGCGTTTAACGCCATCGCAGTCATCGGCCTTATCAGCATTGTTGTCGAGGCTGGCAAGAAGGTCTATGAGTTTGTAGAGAAAACGGAAGAAGCCGCAAAGAAACATGCAGAGGCATGGCAAAGCACCATTCAGCCGATCAACGACACCAACGACAAGTTGGAGCTTACCAAAACCAAGCTTGACAATGCCATCGCAAAGATGGAGCACAAGCCGCAGAACAAGATAAAGGAAGCAATCGAAGAGGCAACTGTTGCGGCTGATGAATTGGGTCGCCACCTCGATGCTGACATCAAAAAGATTGCTGACACTCTGAAGGGGCAAGAGCACAACAAGATTTCACAACTGCTCCTTCATCAGACGGGCGGAATCGGCGCTGCCGACATTGCCAGCGATGTTCAGGACAAATTCAACCAAATCTCTGCTGGAACATTCAAAGGCACTGGCGACCAAACAAAGGATAGAGACGCAGTAATTCAGAAGGCCATTGATGAGGCATTCGAGAAGCTGCGCCCTGCCCAAATAATGGCGGACAGGATCACTGCGAACTTTGGCGGAAAAGCACCAGCAACAAGCTCATCTGTTCAAGATGTTAAAGCCTACAGCGAGTTGATTGCTGGCCTGAAGGGATTGCAGACTCAATCGGCATTGACTCAGGGCATCAATACGGACAAACTCCAACTGGGAAAAGACACGGACGCGAAAGATGCATCTGATGAGCACCTGAAGGCCCTCGAAAAGCAGATGAAGGAAGAGAAGGCACACCATGAGGTGAGTATCAGTCAGGAAGCTCTTTTCTGGAGTCGTCACATTGCCGATTTCGCAAAAGGTTCGGACCAATACGATTCCGTGATAGAGAAGGCGAGCCAAGCCAATCAGAAGGTATTGGAGAACTACTGGTCGGCTGGCAAACTCGCCAGCGCAAAAAAGCAATGGAGCCTTCAGGACGAGGCTGCACCGAAACAGCTTGGAAACACTGATTCTCAGGGCGAAAAGCAACTGGAACAAGCACAGCTACGGTCTGCTGAGTCTCAGGCAAAGATCAATGCTCAATACACAATCGCCGTAGACAGAATCAATCTTGCGACAGGAGCCATATCCGCTCATACGTTGGCTATGGACGAAGCTGCGGCCCATGCACTCGACTACAAACAGCAACTTGCCGCATTGACTGCCCAACTTGATGAACTGCACAAGAATGACTGGATGGGTGACAAAGCCAACACCGCTCAGGAAGTTGGTCTGCAAACGCAGATAAACAGCATAACCAATACAGCAAAGATTCAGGAGATGCAAGACGCCCAAAATGTCCTCAATACAACGTGGAAGGGCATGATCGATTCCGTCTTTGACGAGATGATCAAGAAGTCTCAGGATACATCTTCTCAAGTGAAGGCTATTGCAGCACAGACAATCGACGGGATCAACTCTGAACTGGCAAAGGGCATGACAGGCCAGAAGATGACTTTCGCTCATGTATTTCAGAACTCAGCACAATCACTGGCCAAAACATCTCTCGAAAAGGTTGAAGGGTTCGGCCTGAAAGCTCTTGGCCTTGGTGGTGGCAAGAGGGACGGAAGCTCATCGCAACAGGCCCTATTTGTAGAAATGGCTGGGGGTAAGGTAGGCGGCGATATTGGCATACCAAAAGATGTTGCTGATCTATTCGGCGCCAAACTTCCTAAAGTAAACGGGCCAGCAGGAGCAGGAACGAACTCACTCATCAGTGGCGCATCCAAAGGTCTGCTTGGCATGCTGAACGGTTCGAACTTCTTTTCCAGCCTTATGGGTGGAAAGCTTTTCGGTTCAGGTTCGCTGTTCGGCGGCG
>Ga0210394_10007130_pt1 | contig 11870 bp, 12 predicted proteins | sample IncBWC12MmetaG_FD_160121 | JGI IMG/M metagenome (GOLD analysis project Ga0210394, IMG submission 160121) | Forest soil microbial communities from Barre Woods Harvard Forest LTER site, Petersham, Massachusetts, United States - Inc-BW-C-12-M | ecosystem: Environmental > Terrestrial > Soil >... | reverse complement strand
TCCAAGGAATCATTCACCTTGCTAGCGTAGTCCTTCGCCGACGGGTAGAGACGTGAAATCCGAGCCGCTTCAAACGGGATCGCGTGCCCCAACTCGCGGCAAGTCCCCGGTCCGGGACTCGGTGGTCACGATAGTTTCCAGGGGCGCGTCTACCCAAGGGTTTCGGAGCCACATCTCAGGGTGGCCGACTATACGTCCATGTGAATTCGGAAATTGTCGAGGCCATTCAGACTGACATGGGATGTGTCCAGCAATCCCCGTCAGCGCAATCGGCTCATGGTCCAGCTTGTTTACGATAGACCATGGACTCCTACGAACGATTTCACGAACTGCTAAGACGCGACTTCCTTCCTCTACTTCGCGCCGATGGATTCAAGGGGAGCGGAACCACGTCTCGACGCTTGCTGGCCGATCGCATCGACGTCGTGAATGTTCAGGGCTCGCGTTCCGGCGGTAACTGTTGCGTCAATGTCGCCGTACACTTCTCATTCTTGCCATCCGCGGGCGGCGGTCGTGTCCCAGAATGGAAGAAGCTCAAGGAGTACGAGTGTGCCTTTCGAAACCGCTTGCACGAAGCGAGCGAAGCAGATCACTGGTGGACGTATGGAGTAAGCGACAGCGAAGCCGAAGCAAGCCTCGCACGCCTCATCGACACTTACCGACGGCGAAGTGCTTTGTTCTTTGGGAAATTCGAGCCATTCCCGCACGTATTCGAACAAATAACTCCAGCTGAAATAGATGCCGGTGATCTTTCAAATATGCCGCCCGGTAGCTTGACGGGGGTGTTGGCTGCCCTGACCATGGCACGTATCATGAGCCATCTCGGTCGCCGTGAGAAATGCCGCGAGTTTGCCGAAGTCGGTCTTCGGCACCTTGGCCGCGCTGTTGGGCTGAAGACCGAGTTTGAGCGGCTGCGGGATGCAAGCTGAAGCGGTCTCTGCAAACGGGTAACGTGGTCGCCTGGCGTTCATGTCGTCAGCGGGAGTTGCACTTGGCCGGGAAACACCCGTTGCTCCCTTGTGCCCTCGCCCGTGTGGGTTCTTCAACCTCAATCGGCGGGTTGGCGACTTCTCGCTCATGTGGATTCGCAGAACCAGAACACCCAGGAGCATGAGGCCGAAACGACATCGCCTAAGCGTATGCGACAGAGTTCTGCAACAGCGCCGAAAGCAACGCCATGACTGCGACGAGCCCATTGAGGGTTCAATTTTGCAACAGACATCTGCAACGTGCCAAGCCCTTTGTTTACAGGCCTCCCGGCGATGTTGCAAAACTTACCGTTTCTGAAACAGCGCGCCTCAAGCGGCTTACTTCACAGGTTCTCCATCGACAAACCGCCGCACATCGGTAACGCGCATGGTCCCGCCGACAAGATCTGAAACGATCACACGGCATCCGTTTTCTGCGGCCTTGGGAACCTCTTTATGAACAATCATCAGGCGACTGTTCGCGACTCGGTAGCGATCTCCCGTTGAACCGCAGCCCCATCGTTCCGTCGTGTAGCGCGTCATGATTTCCTGCTTTTTCGGATCGATGTCGCACTCGGCTGCCTTCAGACCCCTCAGATCCCGCGTTAACTCATTCTGGACGAACCTGCCGGCCGTGGGATCATAAACCCACCACCACTCACTTCCCCACGTCCCTCCGAATTCCGCGAGGACAGCAAAATCGAGATAACCGTCGAAGTTGATGTCCTGAGCGTGGAAGGAACTGGCAAAATACACGTCGGACTGCCACGCCATTAAAGCTATCAACTGCAGCCGCGTTCCATCCCGGCAGCGTGCTACTTCAATATCGCCCGCGTGAACGAAAATACCGTCATGCGATTCGATCGGGATGGAGCGAATCGTGATGCGGAATGCCGGCCCGCCCGGTTTGACCGACAGGCGAAAAACGCCCGAGCGGTGCCCATCCGCAACGCTTTCAGAAGGAGCGGGCGGGGGTCCCTGGCACACGTCAGCGCCGAATGCTAGCGTCCCCCAGAGGGCAAACGCAGACAGACGGCGCCACATGATTTCAGGCTATCACCAAATTGTGGTCGGACTGGAATTTCTGACATTGCACAAAGGACCCTTTATGCGACGGACGAAAAAGAGAAGGCACTCATACTGCCCACGTCGGCTGGCGGTCTAGATTCTTTGAGCGTTAGGCATAGGCTACTTCTTGCTCGCGCTGCTGCCGCATGGGGCATCTATCGCCGCTGTTCACGGCATGTCGCCATCACCAAGCCTCGCAGCCAGCGATGCGCCGGATCGGCGTCGAGACGCGGGTGCCACATTTGTGAGACCGTGATCGCCTCGGTGCGAACTGGCAGTGGGAAGCTCCTGACCATCACATGACCGGACTTGGCCCGATGTCCCTGCGTCGCGTTAAAGAACGAGTTAGTCACCAGCGCCACTAGATCGGATACGCTCGCAACGGATAAAGCTGCTCGGAAGCTGGGCACCACAGCGACCACCGTGCGCGTGAGGCCAAGGGCAGCCAATGCTTCGTCTACGGGACCACTCCCGCGACCACGGCGTGAAGCGACAACGTGGCCACACGCCGCGTATCGCTCGGCCGTGATCTTACCTCTCCCAAGCAAAGGGTGGCCCTCCCGAACTGCACAAACAAAGTGATCGCGGAATAGGGTTTGTAAGCGTATCTCTGGCCCCGACTTCCCGAGCACGCCGATCTCAAGATCTACCAACCCCTCTCGCAGCGCTCGCACGTCCTTGTCGGGCTTCGGCGCGAAATGAAGTAGCACGTTCGGTGCTACCGCAGTTACCGCCGCAACGAGCTGTGCAGCGAAAACCTCTACGAATCCCTCGTTGGAGCGGATTGTGAAGCTCCGTTTCAACTGGGCGAGGTCAAGACCGCCGACGACCGGACGCAGCACGGCATGAGCATCCTGGGCCAGCTCATGCACTCGATTGCGCAGGTCGGCAGCGTGTGGAGTCGGCACCATGCCGCGACCTGCACGCACAAGCAGCGGGTCTCCCGTCGCAGCCCGTAGTCGCGCGAGCGTCCGGCTCATCGCCGACGCACTGAGGCCCAAGCGTCGCGCCGCGCCTGCCACACTACCCTCAGCAAGCAGAGCGTCCAACGCGGTCAATAGGTTCAGGTCAGTATCAGCCATCCGCCGAACGTAGCGTAACCTGACATGGCGTTCGGCGCAAGTATAAAGTGTGGCCGATGCGTCTTCCGCAATGATTGACCGCCCGCTATCTTGGTTACTATCTGGATCAGATATTCCCTGTCCAGGACGGATCGCGGCATTCTGCCCTTCATTGATAGCTTGCTAAGGAAATTGTAAATGCCACCTCTATCGTCTAATAAAAAGCTCCTTCTCATTGGCGCGTCCCGCGGCCTTGGTTTCGCCTTGGCTGAGGAGTACCTCGAGCGCGGCTGGCACGTAGTGGCCACTGAACGGGACAGCGCCACATCAAAACTGCACGATCTATTGCGAGCCGCTCAAGGTCGACTCGAAATCGCGACCGTCGACATTACTTATCCTGATCAGGTTGCCGCGCTGCGGGCGCGTCTGGCATCGAGACAGTTCGACATGCTGTTCGTCAATGCCGGCATCGGTACTCGTGACATGATCGCCGACATTTCCACCGACGAATTCATACGCATGATGGTAACGAATGCCTTGAGTCCCATGCGTGTCGTCGAGAGTTTGCAGGAGCTCGTGTCGCCAACTGGCACGATCGGCATCATGTCCTCGGGACAGGGCAGCATTACAAACAATGAGAACGGACACTACGAGATCTACCGTGGAAGCAAGACGGCGCTCAACATGTTTATGCGTAGCTTCGCCGCCCGCCACCCCGATGATCCGCGAACCCTGCTGCTCATGGCGCCGGGCTGGGTGCGAACCGATCTGGGCGGCCCAGAAGCGCGTCTGAGCATCGAGGAAAGCATACCGAATCTTGCGAATACGATGGACGCGCAGGCCGGAAAAGCGGGTCTTCAGTATCTGAATTATCTCGGCCAGACGGTTCCGTGGTGAGTGTGAGCATGCGCATCGTCGCTGTCGAAGAACACTTCACCTTCTCCGACCTCCGCAGCCGGATCGATTCTGCCACATTGAACCGGAATGGGTGGCCCGCGCCGGGAACGGCTTCATTCAAGGCGATCAATCCGCCCGCGCTGGCGGATACCGGCCAAGAGAGGATTGCCGCCATGGATACGGCCGGTATCCGTATGCAGGTGCTTTCAGTTGCAGGACCGGGGGCAGAGATTGTCTCAGGTCCGGACGGCATCGCGATCGCTAGCGAGTTTAACGACAGGATGGCTCGACTGATTTCGGCCGAGCCTGAACGCTTCGCGGCGTTTGCCCATCTTCCAATGAGGAGTCCCTCGGCTGCAGCCGACGAGCTGGAGCGCGCCGTGGTGGAGTGTGGGCTCAAAGGCGCATTGATCAGTGGCACCGTTGACGGCAAGTTTCTGGACGCGCCCGAGTTCGAGCCGGTACTCGCCCGCGCCGAGCGCCTCGGCGTTCCTCTGTACATTCACCCAGGTCTGCCGCCTCAGGGCGTTCGCGCCGCCTATTACGACGGACTCCCCGATGAAGCCTCATTTGGGCTCGCCATTGCTGGGTGGGGCTGGCACGCTGAAGTGGCGGTCCACATCCTGCGTCTCGCTCTGTCGGGTGCGCTAGACCGGCACCCGCGGCTAAAGATTCTGATCGGTCATATGGGAGAGGGCCTGCCCGCTATGATGGAACGCGTTGAGCGGGTCTTTAGCGACTACAGCAGTACGCATCTTGAACGCAACGCCGCACGGGCCATCGTGGAGCAGGTCTGGGTATCGACCAGCGGGTTCTCAAGCACGGCGGCATTTCTCGCAGCGTTCATGACCTTTGGCGCCGAGCGCATTCTGTTTTCGGTTGACTATCCCTTCGGCAACAACTTGGCCGCCGTCGCTTTCCTCAAGAACTTGCCCGTATCCCCTGAGGATCGCAAGAAGATAGCACATCAAAATGCCGACGCATTACTCCGGCTGATGCCTCGCCAATTAGTCTGATGGCAGAGGCCATCGCGCGCGATCCATGAATCAGAAGAATTGGTAGACGGTGAATTATCCCGAAACTTACCCTTTACGAGACGGTCACACCCCGAACTGCCGCAAATGATGGTCAAGGTGTTTGTACATTAAGATCGCCCACTCCTCCGGCGTCATTCTCCCAAAGAAACTATGCGGATTCCTCGTACACCCTGGCGCCCCTCCCACCGAAAACTTGTCAATCAATCCCGATAAGCGGTCCCGTTCCTTGCCCAAATCTCGTTCGTCCGCCACAATGAGGCCTCTGGCCGTCGGCGAATTCTTCCGTAGCGGGTCTTCGTTCCGAAACACCATCGGCTTCACCAGCCGCCCCATCAGACGTGCGGGTAGCGCTCCCTTCTCGGGCACTACTTCTCCCACCGCCCACTGCATACTCACCGAGCAATGTGCCAGCATCTGCGCCGCGGTCATCTTGCCCCAGCGCCTCTCACTTTGCGGCTCCAACTGTCCCAGCCGGGTCTTGACCTGATTCGCCACTGTCGCATCGAACAGGTTCTTCATGATCACATGCCTCCTTTGAATGAGAGTAACCAAGAGGCAGTGGCGGAAGAAAGGGTTATTTTTCCGGGGTTCACCGTTTGAACCGATTGAATATCCGATAGGCGCAGTTTCACGGAGGGCCCTTCGTGCGACTATAATTCTGCCACTGGTCCGGCTTCCCGGAGGGATCCAGGCGTGATCAAATCCGGTCAGCTAACGCGATCCTGTTATCCGCGGTCCAGTTGCTCGCGGAGCTCAATGGGGTATAGGGATTTCAGCTCGGGATAAGCCTCGGCGAGCCGGATCAGATCCAGTTCGTCCTTTTTGCGGTTGCTCAGCCGCCGCTGGGAGTCACCGTACGCCCAGAGCTTGCCCTGCGTCACATCCTGGCGGCATGCCACCTTCACTCGGATTCCCAGGACGTTAGCATCCACCGATCGGGCCGGAAATGCCTCGTACCTTTCATCAGTGGTGAACTGAATCCGAAGTTCGCTACCGGGCGCCAGTGCATTCACCGAGTGTTTGTGTACCTCGGTTTTGAAACCTTGCGCATGGAGGTGCGCCGTCAGTTCGGGCAGACTCGCCGCGATCACGACGAGGTCGGCATCCAGCGTGTAAACCGGCTCGACATAACAGTTGACCGCCAAATCAGCGATCAGACAATAGGGTCCGAACGATTCGCACGCAGCGATCAGCCGTGCAAAGTCGGTCGCCCCACCTTGAGTCGTCCGTTCAAATGCTTCCACTGCAGTCACAACTCCACTGTATCCAGAGGCGACGGCGGCAGGGGCGCAAGGATCATGTTAAGCTTCCAACCAGAGTCCCAATTCCAGTAGGAGGAATATGAAATCGATTTCGGCGCTACTGGCGGGCATGACCCTGGCTGCGGCTCTCTCAGCCCAGCCACCGGGTTTCAACCCGCCCAAGACAACTCTCAAAGTCGGCGACATGGCTCCCGACTTCACCCTTCCCGATACGGACGGCAAGCCCGTGAAGCTGTCCGATTTTCGCGGCAAGAAGGCCGTCGTTCTGGCGTTCTTCGTGGCTGCGTTCACCGGCGGTTGAACCAAGGAATTAAACGCGTACCAGTCTGGTATCGCAAATTTTGATAAAAATGAAGCGCAGGTAATGGCGATCAGCACCGATTTCACGCCAACCTTGGCGCACTGGAAAAAGGAACTCAACGTCACCTACCCTGTCCTCAGCGATCACATGCGCAACGTTTCGGAGCAGTACGGGATCCTGATCAAGAACCTCGGTGTTTCGAACCGCGCGACGTTCGTGGTGGACAAGGATGGCAAGATTGCCAGCATTGAAGAAGGCAACGTAGCGATCGATCCGACCGGCGCCGACACAGCGTGCAGCCGGTTGGCGCATAAGAGTCAATAGGCAGGCTACCGCGCGATTCCAAGTTTCTTCATCTTGGATTGCAACGTAGTGCGTTTCATCCCCAGGCGGGCCGCGGCTCCATTCGGTCCGCCTACCACCCCAGCGGCCTGCTCCAGAACCCTTCGGATATGGTCGCGCTCGGCGTCCTCCAAGGTAACGGGTGTTGGGGTGTCGGGCGTGGCGGCGCGCAGCTCAGCTAGCGGAATCTCGAGCGCTGTCCCGCGGGTCAGAATCACTGCCCGCTCGATCAAATTCTCCAGCTCCCGGACGTTGCCCGGCCAGGCGTAGCTCGCCAAGGCGTCCATGGTTGCCGACGGGATGGTTTCGATCCGCCGGTTCATGCGCCGCGCGTATTTCTGCGTGAAATACCGGACCAGCTTGGGGATATCGCCGGTGCGCTCCCGCAGTGGCGGCAAGGAGAGCGGAAAGACGCTGAGCCGGTAGTAAAGATCACTGCGAAACTCGCGACTGGCGATCATTTCCGACAGGTCGCGATTGGTGGCCGACACTAACCGCACGTCCACTTTGATGGTGCGCACGCTTCCCAGCCGCTCAAACTCATGCTCCTGCAGAGCGCGCAGCAGCTTGGGTTGCAGTTCCAGGGGAATGTCGCCCACCTCATCGAGAAACAGCGTGCCCTTATTAGCCAACTCGAACCGGCCTACTTTCTGGGCGATGGCGCCAGTAAAGGCGCCCCGCTCGTGTCCGAATAGCTCGCTTTCAAGCAACCCCGTGGGAATGGCCGCGCAGTTGAGCTTCACGAATGTCCGATCGCGCCGGCCGCTCAAGTCATGAATCGCGCGCGCAATCAGCTCCTTGCCGGTGCCGGTCTCGCCCAGGATCAGAACGGACGCATCGGTGGGAGCCACTGTAGCGACTTGCTCAAGAACGCGACGGAACGCGGGCTCATCACCAATAATCTCGCCGAAATTCTGCTCGGTGCGGATTTCGTCCTGGAGATACAGCTTCTCCTCGGCCAATCGGTCCTTGAGCTGGGCGATTTCCTGAAAAGCGGTGGCGTTTTCAATCGCGATGGCTGCCTGGCTGGCCACCTGGGTGAGAAAATCGAGGTCCGAGGGGGTGAAGGCATTCTCTTTTGTGCTGCCGATATTAAGCGTGCCAAGGACTCGGTTCCGGGTGATCAAGGGAATACAGCAGAATGATTTCAGACCAGCCGTCACGAGCCGATGGGGCAGCGGGGATTTGAACTGCGCCAGTTCGCCTGCATCCAGCACTGCCGGGCGCCGCGTTTCCACAGCTCGTCCGGCCGGCGTCTCATCCAGCTTCGCCGTCGCCCCTTGCGGGATGATCTCTGGATTCCCTTCGAACACCAGCGCGTAGTTTTTCAAGGTAACGCCGTCAGGCTCCAGCAGCGCCAGGCTGGCGTACTCGCTGGGCATCACCCGCCGCAAGCAAGCGGTGATGGTCGGAAAAAGTTCCCGGACATCGAGCTCGGAAACCAGCGCGTTCGTGATTTCCAGCAGCACTTGCAAGCGGTCGCGTTCGCGAGCCAGCTGCTGCTGGTACTTCTCGGCTTTTTCGAAATTCAAGCTGTTATCGACGGCAACTGCCACTTGAGCAGTAATCTGGCGCATGAAATCCACTTGCGATCCTAGCGGCTCGCCCGATCTGAACCCAAACATCAGCGCGCCCAACCGATGCTGGGCGGTAGTCAACGGCAGCCAACAGGAACTGATCACCCGGTTCCGCTTGAGCAGCTCCATGATCCTGGGCCAACGGATTTCCCGGTCGACGTCTGGAATCACTAGAGTCTCCTGGTGAAGGTAGACCCATCCGGAAGGCGAATCCTCTTGCGGAAACTCCATCTCCGGCACGTCGGGCTCTACGCCCGAGGCGCTTTCCAGGATATGCAGCCGCATGGTATTGCTGGCCGCGTCGTGCAGAACCAGATTGAGGAAGTCGAAAGGAAGAATGGTGCGCAAAAGCGCTACAAGATCGCTGAACAGGCCGCTCAGGTCGCGGTGCTGCAAGATTGCCTGTGAAACGTCCAGGAGCGACTGGTGGGTGACGCTCTGCGCTCCGGCGTTTTCCGGTACAACCCTCGGCTCCGAGATGGCGCTTTGTTCGGATCTCGCGAGCATCGATGGGCCTGAAAACCAGTATACCCAGCGGGTATAACAATGAACCAGACCCTCGATGTGGAAGCTCGCGCGGACCTTAGAACAGGTCGCCGATGTCTTTGGCGATCCCGCGCGATTCCAGATGAATCAATCCCGCGTTCGCGCCCATTGGACCCATGACCGCCAAAACGGCTTTGGGACCCGCCGAGTAGACGAATAGGACGCCGTCATCGCCACGGATACTTACCTCCGACAGTGTACCGGTCGCCATACTTTCGCTAATGCGGCGCCCCAGACTGGAGGCTGCGGCGGCCATTGCGGCCACTCGATTCGGATCCGTGCCGTTTGAAAGGGAATGCGCCACAGGCAGGCCCTCGTTGGAAGCCAGCAACACGCCCCGTAGCTCGGGAATCGAGTTGCGAAGGTTCTCCAAATGATTCTTCAAAGCTTCGTGTTTCACCATAATCCTCTCCTGACGATGTCGCTCGTTCGCGTGGAAACCCGGCGCACGTTGCGCTGTTACTAAGATCGTTCGGATAAGGCGCTAACTTTAGCGGTCCTCCCGAGAAATACATTACTTTTCCGGACTATCGAAAAGCTTGGCGCCCCAGGTACGGTGAACACTCCAAAGCCATGGCTGCACAGGCCCAGCCTGTATGGAGCCCTACGGTTTCGTCCATGGTCGTAAGGTACACACCTGAGAAAGTCTTCATAAGCGCTTTACCGTATAGAAACTACCTCAGGACCTATTCACTAATTGCCTAGAAACGCCGATTACACCCATATGCGATGCCGCCACTGTGGCAAGGAGCTCGCTCTGCTCAAAAGACTCACGGGTGGAGGAGAGTTCTGTTCCGACGCCCACAAGCAAAGCTATCAGGATGAATACAACCGGCTAGCGCTCAGCCGGTTGCTGCAGGCTCAGAAAATAAGCCAAGCAGAATCTGTTGGCAAGAAGACCGCACCGCCCACCGCCACGCCGGTGGCTGTGGCGGAACCCGCCCCCGTGGAACTCAGGCTGGAAGAGCATGCCACCAATGGGAAAGTCAGGGAATCAGCGGCGCCCTTGGAAATCAGTACCTTAGATGGATCTGACACGGCCGAACTTGCACCCGAAGCGCCCCCAGAAGCCGAAGTAGAAACCGAAGCGGAACCCGAAGCGGAACCCTTAGAGACGGCGCCCTTCTTAGTTGATGGCCCCGCGATAGCCGCTTTGAGCGGCGAAAAACCGTATTTGGAGCCTTGGCTGGAGTTCACTCCCGGGCCGGCTGTCGCCAATTGCCAAATTCAAAACGAAAGCCCTATGCTTTCAACCGGCGAGCTGCTCTCGCTTGATCTTCACCCGAATCCTTCGCCGGCCGAGCATCATGTCGCACAAGCCAGTTTCACGCCCCAGGAGTTCACGAATGGGCACAGCCAGCCAACCCTGCCACGGAATGTGGACGCTATGCATGAGTTGCCCTCCGCTGGTCCCATTTCCATCGCAATCACCCCCAGCGCCGTCGACTTCGCCGCGGATCAGAGTATTGCCCGCGAACTCGATTTCGAGACCTTTGTGGTGATTGAAGACTGCCGGTTAGTCGAGCTGCCCTGCACTGGCATCGAATTCACGGCGGACGATTCCAGCGTTGAGTTGGCCTTCGAGCAAGACCACCTCCGGCAAGAGCATGGAGCCTCGATCGATTCTGCGCCTTTGGAGATTGAACCAGCACCAATCCTCGAGGACGACAGCCCTCGAGCGTCGCTCGAAGCTTTATCCAGACTGCATCAGGATCTGGTGCATCAGGAAGAAGTCCAACAGGAAGCAGCGGGGTACGAAGCGGTTGAACCAGAGACCGTGGAAGCCGTTCCGGTCGCTGTTGCCGACCACCCGACATTGCCTACTGAACCCACCACGGGCCCAGAGGAGCCAGGTTCGGTAGAACCGACACCCGGCCGAGCCACAGAATTGTTGGACATCTCCGTTCGGGTGTTCCCGCCCGCCAAGCCCGCCCCTATCGCGGGGGTGGGACTGCCCAGCCAGTCAGAACCGCTGCTCCCGAATCTGAAATCCTTACCGCTGCGGCCGAAGGTGGCCGTGGCGTCCGGCTACGTTCCGCCCTCGACTACCTCAGGCCAATCGAAAGCAACCACGAGCGCACCCCAGGCGAAAAACAAGGACGCACGAACTGTCGCCCCGTCGAAAGTGTCGCCCGCCGTTAGGCCGGCCGCACGCATCGCCCAACCCAAGCAGCCGGCAACACCAGTCAAGGTTGTAAGTTCGGTGAAGTCGTCTGAGGTGGCGCCGACGCCAGCCGCAAAAATCCAGCCGACAGCACCAGCCAAGGCGGAAGTTCGCAGTGCAAAAACGGTGGCTGCAGAACCCGCCCCGAGCCCGGCGGTAAAGGAAACAGCAGCACAGCCGGCTATGCCGGTGGTTGAGGAAGCGACGTCCAAGGAAATTGCAAAACCGGCGGAAATTGCAAAATCAGTGGCAAAACAACCGGCAAAGCAGAGCCTTGGCGAGTCAGCCAGCGAATCGGTGCCCAACTTCGGGGCTTCTCAACTCGCAAGCTCCTCGTTCGCGGGATCTCTGAAGGTCAAATTGGGCATCGCCATCGTGCTGGTCATCGCGGCCTGCTCCTTATGGCTGGGCTGGGGCGGGAAGTCTCTCAAGCCGGCGTCCAACGGCGCGATTTCCGCCGACGGATCCGGCCCGAGCATCATCATGGGGGAGGGCGGATGGGTGGAAGGCTGGGGTGGAGACCCGGCGGGCGTGCATGCCGGCCGTCAGATCACCATTTACAGGCCGTCGCTCAAGCTTTCCGACTACCGCATCGAATTTCAGGGAAGCATCGAAACCCAGAGCATTGGTTGGGTGTTTCGCGCCGC
>Ga0210394_10007128_pt1 | contig 11871 bp, 8 predicted proteins | sample IncBWC12MmetaG_FD_160121 | JGI IMG/M metagenome (GOLD analysis project Ga0210394, IMG submission 160121) | Forest soil microbial communities from Barre Woods Harvard Forest LTER site, Petersham, Massachusetts, United States - Inc-BW-C-12-M | ecosystem: Environmental > Terrestrial > Soil >... | reverse complement strand
ACCTACGAGTTCTATGATCAAGAAGGTTCGGGCTGGTTCTTCGAGCATGCCTTCGGCGGAATAGGCCCCGGCCTTCAGGGGCTGCGGGACGACATGGAAGACCGCACCTACAAGCAGGGCATCGCGCGTTATACGTCCGACGAAATCGTGGACAAGGCGTCCAAGGACCTCGCGGCCGTCGCCGAAATTTTGGGCGAAAATCGGTATCTTCTCGGGACCGACCGGCCGACGTCTTTTGACGCGGTCGTCTTCGGAATGACCATCCTGATCTATCAGCTCCGCGAGATGCATCCCAGGCTGACCGATTACGCCCGAAGCCTCCCGAACCTCACACAGTACATCGGCAATTTGCTTACCGAGTTCTTCCCCGACCTCGATCGCGACTTCTAGGTCTATTGCCTAAGGAATGGCATAAAACGGAGTCAGTTCGCACTGATAAGAAAGCGTGATCGTCAATCCCGGTGACCTGATCATTGCCGATGGCGACGGGGTGGTCTGCCTGCCGCGTGACCAGGCCGAGGAGTCCATCACGGGAGCGCTGGCGCGCCTGAGCCGTGAGGATGGCCGAGGCCATCAAGGGCGGCGCCCATCCCTGGGAGGTTGAAATAAACTTCATGGATGTGAAATCAGCCAGTCATTGCGAGGAGCTAACGGGTCGCGCGAATGCGCGCCCGATGACGGGCTCCGCGGCGAAGCAATCCTCGCCCCGGCAAGCGCGCTGTGGATTGCTTCGCTTCGCTCGCAATGACGAAAACGAAATTTCGCATGCGGCTAATTGACCCGACGGGCAAATCACCAAAAGTCTGTCCAGTCCCTGGCGCAAAAAAATTTCGCTTTCGCCGTCGGGCAAATCACTGATTTAAATCCGCGCGTCTCACGGCGGATGAGGGGCGGGTCGCGATCGTCACGAACGTTGCGGTGGGATGCGGTGGACGTGAGGCTAGCGCAAGACGAACGCAGCTCTCGCGGACGGCGAAGTCGTGTGGTCCTGACGCCCCGACGCTGGCGTCAAGTTTGCGGAAGGCGATGTCGGCCCTGACGGGCCCGACACGCCGACATCCGCAAGCGACGGTGGCAAGAAAGCCCGGTCGCCGGGGAGAGCGCGAGATAAGCCGTTAAAACCATTGCGCAGGAAATGCCGGGTGTTCCGGTGAACCTGTGGTGACTAACGCGTGTGCTTTCTACACTACACACGCGGCTGCGGGTGCAACCGGCACCCGGCGTTTCCTGCGCCCTCTATTCTCAGAGGGAGAGCTTTTGTGCAACTCGGGCGCTATCCACGCCGCGAGATCGCGTACGCATACCTCCCAGCTCTTTGAAAATTGCATCAGAAGTTCGACCGCGAGTCAGTCGAAGAAATAAAAAGCGTCAGGCTATCTTGCGGCGGCGGTCGGGACCCGGATCGCCGCCGGCGGCGACTTCGGCCAGCCTTCCGAAGTAGTGGGTCCAGCCTTGCTCATGGCTGGCGCAAGCCTCAGCGTCGGGCAGGCCGCTATGGGTCATGCGCAGCAGCGTTCCATCCGGCTCATGATCGATCAGGTCGATCTCGACCAGGCTCGACCCCGGCGGTACCTTTTCGCCGCCGTCCCACCCGAAGCTGTAGGCGAGACGGTGGACCGGAATGACCTCTGTGAACTTGCCGCGGGCAACGTTCTGGCCAGTGACGTTGACGAGGTAAATTCCGCCGGGATGCGGTTCCAGCGTCGCCTCCGTGCCCATCCACCGCAGGATTTTCTGGGGATCGGTGAGGAAAGCGAAGACGGTCGCTGGCGGCGCTGCTATCTGGACCTCGCGTCGGACTACGAGCGGTTCAACCATCGGAAGCCTCCTTCGCCCCGTCCTTGATAAAAGCACATTCCCTGCTACGCGCCTACTTTGGCAATTATGCGATGGTGACAGGTCTCCGCCGCGGCTGCATTGTCCCCGCATGAAGTTGCCCAACACCCTTGCCTGGCTGCTCGACGAGGCCAGCACCGCTGATAGCGCTGACCATTTCCTGGCGGCGCTCGGCGCGCGGCTGATCGCCGATGATTTGCCGCTCGCCGGCGGTGCCCTGACGCTGGCGGCGCCGCATCCAATGATTGCCCGCCGCACCTGGCTGTGGCGGGCGGAGACCGGCGTGGTGATCGAGGCGCTGGGCTTTGAGGCGTTGGGCTCGGCCGGGCCGGGACAGAGCGACGTCGGCCGCGATTGGCTGGCGCGACTTGGCGGCGCGGTGGTGCAGAAGGATGTCGCCGTTGCTGCGTCGGACGGCCCGGTGCTCGGCTGGTCAATCTCGCGGCCGCTCACCGAGCAGGAATCCGCGCTGCTGCACCAGGCGGAACGTTTCGCCGCGGCGCCGCTCGCCGTGCTGGCCTTGCGGTCGACGCTGGCAGCACTGCTCGAGGCTTATCTCGGCCGACGCAGCGCGGCGCAGGTGCTGGCGGGGCGGATGCGGCGAGAGGCAGGCGAGACCATCCGCGCGGTGCTGCTCTTTGGTGATCTGCGCGATTTCACGGCTCTGTCCGAGACGATGGCGCCGGAAGCGGTGGTCACCGCGCTGGACGCCTGGTTCGACCGCATCGCGGGCGCCGTTCACGCCTTCGGTGGCGAGGTGCTGAAATTCATCGGTGATGGGGTACTTGCGATTTTCCCGATCGGCGACCGGCCGCCATCCGCGGCCTGCGACGCCGCGATCAGCGCCGTCGTCGCGGCCCGGGCCGGCATGACCCATCTCGACCAGGCACGCGAGCGGCAAGGCCTGCCGCCTCTGCGCTTCGGCGCAGCGCTGCACCTCGGCGAGATGCTGTGGGGCAACATCGGCACCGCCGACCGGCTGGATTTCACCGCGATCGGCCCCGCCGTCAACCTGGTCAGCCGGCTCGAAGGGCTGTGCCGGCCCCTCGGTCGCAGCGTGCTCATTTCTGGCGCGGTCGCGGCGGAGACCAGCACGAGGCTGATCCCGCTGGGTGACCACGACTTGCGCGGCATCGCCACGCCTTGCGCGGTCTTCACACTGCCGGAGGATTGAGCGGCGATGAAATCGATAATCGCGGAGGCGGGTGGACGCGCCTGGTTTTCGGCTAGCACCCAAGTCCGCTCGATCATCGTTTCGCGAATTTCAGATCGCCAATCCTCGACACGATGGCCTTCAGCAATGGAGACGTGTTGGCTTCGTTGTAGCCCAGCGACAGGTCGATCGTCGGCGGCACGCCGGCAAGCGGCCGGCTGATCACGGTCGGCGGAAGCAGGTTTCGCGCGTAGAGCGGCATCAACGCAATGCCGCCGGTCGAGGCGACGAGCGACATCGCCATCGAGAGATTATCGACATTGTGGTCGGGGGTAAGATCGATCCCGAGCCGGGCGCCATAGGCATCGGTCACGGCCCTGAGCGCCGGGGACTTGTCATGGGGTACGCCGACAAGCTGTTCGCCGGCAATGTCGTCCGCGGCGATCGCCTCGCGCGCCGCGAGGCGATGACCCGCCGACATCAGCACGATCAGCGGTTCGTCGATCAGCCGCGTGAAGACGATTCCCGGCGCGTTGCGTTCATGCCGAAGGAAGGCGAGGTCGATCTTGCCACGCACCAGCCCGTCGGCGAGATCGGGCGATGACAGGCTGAGGATCACGACCTCGGTGTTCGGCAGTTCGTCACGCATGATCGCCATCACGGCCGGCAGCCAATCGAACTCGTGACCGGTCAGGAAGCCGAGGACGAAGGACGCCTTGGCGGGCACAGCCGCGCGCCGCGCCGCCTCGATCGCTGCCTCGATCTGAAGCAGCACAACGCGAGCATGGTCGAGAAACACACGACCGGCGGCGGTGAGCTCGATGCCCTTGGCGCCACGGATCATCAGCGCGCAGCCAAGCTCGAGTTCGAGGTCGCGCATCTGGCGGCTGAGCGACGGTTGCGCGGTGTGCAGCCGCTTCTCGGCGGCGACGGTGAGGCTGCCTTCTTCAGCGACAGCGATGAAGTAGCGGAGGTGGCGTAGGTCCATGGTGCCATACCTCGCAGGCATGAAGACCAAGAAACAAAGTCTTTTTCCCCAGAGATCGCAACGCCTATTTTCGCTTCAGCAAAGGGCCTGCCAGCGAAGCCGAAAGTTCCTCGCGAACCGCAAGCCAGAGAAATCAGGCATGACCAACCCCGTGGAAAAGGAGATCGCCATGAATACTCCCGTAGTCATGATCACCGGCGCACTGACCGGAATCGCCCGCGCCACAGCGCTTGCCTATGCCCAGAAGGGAGCGAAGATCGTCGCTTCCGGCCGGCACGACGACGCAGGTGCCGCGCTCGTTGCTGAACTGCGCGCCGCCGGCGGGGAGGCCGAATTCGTCCACGCCGATGTGCGTCGCGAGGATGATGTCCGGGCGCTGGTTGACGAGACCGTCGAACGGTTCGGCCGCCTTGACATCGCCGTCAACGCCGCCGGCACCGAGGGCAAGCCGGGTCCGGCCGTCGATCAAACCCCCGAGAGCTATGCCGCCACGTTCGACACCAACGTGCTCGGCACCATCCTCAGCATGAAGCACGAGCTGCGTGTGATGCAGGCCCAGGGCAGCGGCAGCATCGTCAACATCGCGTCGACCTTCGGGCACCAGGGCGGGGCCAATGCGTCGATCTACGCCGCCAGCAAGCACGCGGTCGAGGGGCTGACCAAGTCGGTCGCGATCGAGGTCGCCGGCCTTGGTGTTCGCGTCAATGCGGTTGCGCCGGGGCCGATCCAGACCGGCATGCTCGATCGCTTCACAGGCAACGAGGAAAACAAGGCGAATCTCGCCACGCTCACTGCCCAGAAGCGGATTGGCCAGCCCGACGAGGTTGCGCGTGCAATCATGTTCGTGGCGTCGGAGGGGGCCAGCTTCGTCACCGGTCACATCCTGACGGTCGACGGCGGCAAGTCGGCAGGCTGAATCAAGCCGCCGGGAGAACGCCCCGCGATCTCCCGGCACGCGCCTCCAGCTCCCAACGCCCGCACTCGGACTATCTGTCATGTCATACGATCAACTCAGACTTTATGAGGCGAACAGCTCGCCCAATTCGCGCCGGGTCCGCATCTTCCTTGCCGAGAAGCAGATCTGCGTTTTGCGCGTGCCCGTCGATCTCGGCGCGAAGGAGCAGCACTCCGAAGCCTACAGCCGGATCAATCCGCGCCGCGTCGTCCCGACCCTGATCCTCGAAGACGGGACATCGATCGGCGAAGTGCCGGCGATCCTGCGCTATCTCGAGGAGGTGCAGCCCAACCCGCCACTGCTCGGCGCCTCACCGAAGGAAAAGGCGCTCGTCACCATGTGGGAGCGCCAGATGGAGCTCGAAGGTTTCGCCGCGGTGATGGAAACCGTGCGCAATGCCGCCGCCGGTCTCAAGGGACGCGCGATCGCCGGTCCACATGATTATGAGCAAATCCCCGCGCTCGTCGAACGCGGCCGGCAGAGGGTGAAAAATTTCTACGCCGATCTCGAGACAAGGCTCGCCAATGTGCCGTTCGTCGCGGGCGACCGTTTCAGCGTCGCCGACATCACGGCAATCGTTACGATCGATTTCGCTACCAAGGCCTTGAGCCTGCCGATGCCCGAAGCCAATGTCGCGTCGCAGCGCTGGTACGTGCTCGTCACCGCGCGCCCGAGCATGGCGGCTTAGGATTGCGGATGGAGAAAAATTATTGCGAGATCACCTGCGTTACCCGCAAACACCCATCAGGCAAATCAGGCGACCGTCCGGCAAATCAGCTGATCGGTATCCAGCCCTTACCAAAAAATATTCCGCTTCCAACGAGTCCCCACGGATCACCAAGCGTCCGACAGATTTCAGTGGCGGTGTTGCTCCCTATGCAGCTGTAAGCCGCCCGTCTGGCGGTCCTCAGACCAATAAAAGCGATAGGAGCAGGGCATCAGTGCCTTAGCCTATCGGTCAACGTTGTGTCTATTGAGACGGGTCCTGTTGTCACTCCTTACATCAATTTTTTGAGATAAATGCATTGTGGGCGTGCGTGACAACGACCGAGCCACGAGGTTCGTGCCTCTGTTGTTTGCGTATTGTTCCATATAGTAATTTTTTAACGCGAAAGGCGGGTTTCCCGACTCGGTCTTTGCATCCCAAGGTGGAGCGATCTACCCTCGCGCAGGCCCCAAGCCGACTCCAGCGCGTACGCGCCATGTCAAAAAAGCCAAGGAGAACGCGATGATGAAAGACTTCAGGCGGCGCGACGTTTTGAAAGCCACGGCAGCCCTTGCTGCCGCAGCCTCGGGGGAGGCCTTCCCAGGCGTCGCGATCGCGACCGTTGTGCCGCAGCGTACGCCCGATCCCTTGCCGATTCGTGGACAATTCGCAGGCCGCGGCCGTGAGGTCGACGTTCGAGAATTTGCACCCCGCCGGCTGACGGATGCGAGCTGCCGGGCATTGCATGCAAGAGCGGAGGCGGTATCCGATCAGCTCGCAGGCGCGCACCGCATTCGAATCACCGGTTTCAATACGTTTACTGGCACTCCGTCCACGGTGGTTTCCGACGACGCACCCTCATGCACCGGCGACTGGATGCAGCGTGCTTTCGACCATGTGCAATCGGTCAGCGCTGCGCTGTCGCCAGGCACGGCGCGCGTACCGCAATTCCAGCCGATTCCCCATGTTGCCGAAACCGGGGCCGGCGCCCGCGTCGTGCACCTGCGTCAGCATTACGCGGGCATCCCGATCTTTCAGGCGAGCCTCACGGTGCGCTTCGCTCCGGACGGCAGGCTCATCGATGCGCTGGGGACCGTCTCCAGCATCGAGGAGGATCTGCCGACCTCGCCCAAACTGACGGTCGAGGAGGCTGTGTTGCTGGCCGCCCGGCACGTCGCGACGCCTGCGTTGGCGGAGCACGCTGCACGGGACGGGTGCGGAGATCGGGTCATCCCCCCGTCCGTCGACCTCACCGGCTTTGCGCCGAAGGTTTGCGCCACCGCCGCTACGAGCGAACGCGCGAGCGTGCTTGAGCCGGGCCCGTTCGGTGCCGAGATCAAGGCCGGCCTGGTGTGGTTCGATGATGGCCGTGGTCTTGTTCTCGGATGGAGCGTCCTCACCAGATTTCCGAACAACGTTGCCATGTACGATACCGTGCTCGAGGCAAGCACCGGCGACATTCTCTACTGCCGACAACTCGTGAAGAATGTGGTCACCGCGTGGGTGTACAGAACCGACCCGGGTGTCGGCCGTCAGCTTGAAAGCCTTCCGGTGCCGCTCATCGAGATCACCAATCAATATCAGCTGCGCCTGCCGCTTCCGAGCGACCCCCGGCCGTTGCCGACCGGCTTTCCGGATACCTGGACGTTCGGGGACGGGACCTCGTGGAGGGCGGCGGCCGGCAACAGCGCGTTTGCCTACCCGGACGGAGCCGCAAACTACATTATCTACACGACGCAACAAGGAAACAATTTCCCTTTTCCGCTTCCCGCCGATCCCTTCGGAAAAGACCAGCTGATCATGAACTGCTTCTATTTCATGGCGTTCATGCACGACTTCTTATACTACCTCGGCTTTCGCGAGAGTGACGGCAATTCCCAGGTATCCAACTTTGGGCGTGGCGGTTTGCAGCAAGACCGCGTGGACACGAATCTGTTGACGAGCCCCTCTTGGATGCCCGGCATAGGCGCCGGCTACACGGTTGTCCCGCCTGATGGAAATCTTCCGCAAATGTACTTGTACCCGCTCAAATCGACCGGGCGCCATCCTGCTCTCGATGGAACAGTCGTCTGCCACGAATATACGCACATCGTCACCGACCGGCTGGTCGGGGGCCCGCTCAGCGGCAATACCGTTGTTGCTCCGCAGAGCGCCGGGATGAGCGAAGGCTGGTCGGACTTCATTCCCTGCACGCTTTTCAACACCACCGTCGTGGGCAGCTGGGTCGGAGACAATCCGAAGGGATTGCGGGGTGCGCCCTATGACTCGAATTACCCTGGTACTTTCGGCAGCCTCGGCATCGGCTGGTACGGCGACAAATATCCGATCGGGGAAATCTGGTGCGCCACTCTGATGGAGATCGCCCGGCGGACCGACCGGAGCATCCTTCTGCAGGTCGTCGTCGATTCTCTTAAGCTGGCGCCTGCTAACCCGAACTTTCTGCAAATGCGCGAGTGCATGCGGCTCGCGCTGGACCAGTTGGTGAGTGCCGGGCGGGTGACTGCAGCGGAGGCAGGTCCCTTCCGCGAAGGAATGCTGACCGCGTTCGCTCGCTTCGGGATGGGTGCGCAGGCGGTCTCGATCAACAACGGCCTCATCGATATCGTACCGGACTTCATCTACAACTCCCGCAGCTTCAAGCCGCCCGTGAAGGTGATCGGCGTGGCCGGCGTCAGCCCTGACGGCACGGCTTTTGTCAATGGCAACGACGGCAGTCTTTGGGGCAACCGCTCCGGATCATGGACGCACGCCGCGGCGACTGGATTTAACCAACGGATTTTCACGATTTACCGCGTTGTCAGTGGGGGCGCGGACGTCCTGGCCAAAGGTGAGAAGTCAGGCGTGGGGCGTCTGACTTTGGCGGGTTCGCAGTGGACCTGGGCCGGCATCCCGCTGAATTCGGGATTGCAGATCCAGATTATCGACGTGGTGGCCACGAGCCACGATGCCAGTGTCTTCTGGTGGGGTGCAATCAACGCGCAGCGGCAACCGATCGTCTTGCAGGCATACCAGCCGGCGAACGGCAACGCTTGGAGGTGGGTCGAGTTTGGGCCGGGTCCCGCTCCAGGGCCGGTGGTTGGCGTGAGCGCCGATGGAATGATCCCGGTCTTCTACATAAAGACAGCCCCAGGAAATGTTGCCCGCCTGGCGCAGGCGCATATGACCGATGCGGGCGGGACGGGGCTCGAAGACATGGGCGCGCCACCGGCCGCGGATCTTTCGCAGGAGATCGATTCCAGCACCGTAGGCGTGAGCGATGACGCGCAATCGGTTCTGGCGCTGGATCATACAAACCGGATGTGGAGTGTTCGAAAACTGCAAGGTTCGTGGTCCTGGACCCCTATCAGCACGCCGGCCGGCGTGGTGCTGAACCCCGTATTGCGGGCGACAAGCGATGGCCTCGGCGCGTTTGTCATCAATAGCATCGACAGTCATCTCTGGCGCATGTCGTGGGATGGATCGTCCACACCGCAGTGGACGGATCTAACAGCGTTGGCCCAGACGTCGGGTCCCGTCGGGTTCCTGCGCTTTGACGCGGCCAGGGATGGCGCGAGCGCGTTCGTGGTCAGCAAAGACTTTACTCTCTGGCAAGCTCGCAAGAACAGCTCGACGTGGACCTGGACTGACCTTGGGGCGCCGAATTAGGAGCAGATATGCGGAGAGTAGCGCGGGATAGAGTAGGTTAGCGTGGGTATTGGATGCGGTGTTGTCTCTGCAATAGCAGCCGATAGGTCTCGCATCGTGGTTTGCTGCACATAGCGACTTCAATCTATTCCGGTCCGCGCTTCCCACGTCAGCGCATTTTCATCCCGCGTGTTCGCTTGTCATCAATCTGACTTCGGGTTTTGTTGGCAGCGCCCGAACGGCCCTTCACGTGATCTATGAAGGCTCTCAGCTTCGGCATCATTTGATGGCGGCTGGGATAGTAGAGAAACACGCCCGGCGCCATCGGCGCGAACGGCTCGAGCACGCGCACAAGCTTTCCTGCTGTCACTGGTCCGGCAGCGATCGGCTCAGGCACTTGCGCAAGACCGATGCCTTCGATGGCCGCACCAAGCATGGTGGGAAAGTCGTTGGCGATCAGCGGCCCCGAGACGATCGCCTCGACCGGCTTGTTGCCGTCGACAAAGGACCAGGGTGCAGTCGACCCGTTCGAGCGGCGCATGCGTAGGCAGGCATGCTGACGCAGATCGTCGATGCGCTCAGGCCTTCCCCGCCGGCGTAGATACTCGGGGCTGCCGACGACCACGAAGGGGAAGGGCGGCGTCAGCCGGACCGCGACCATGTCTGCCGCGATGAACTGGCCGAGCCGGATGCCGGCGTCAAATCCTTCGGACGCGATATCGACGAGCTCCTTGCTTGCGGCGATCTCCACCTCGACCTCGGGATAGGCCTGGCAGAAGGATGCGATCAGCGATTCCAGCAGGATCGGCACCACCGCCCGCGGCACCGTGAGGCGCAACAGTCCGGCCGGTCGCTGCCCAAGGTCACGTGCAACTTCGCTTGCGGCGACCAGCTCCTCGAAGGCCGGCTTTGCGCGCGAACGGAACCGCTCGCCGGCTTCGCTCAGGCCGACGCTGCGCGTCGTGCGGATGAAAAGTGCTGCGCCGACGCGCGCCTCAAGTGCGCGTACCGCCTGGCTGATCGCCGATGGTGTTACCCCGAGCTCCGCGGCCGCTTTGCGAAAACTGCGGTGCTGGGCAACGCTCAGGAACGCTTCCACGCCGTCGAGCGCGCCTTGCCTGACTGTGAAGTTCTGCTTCATAGCCCATCGACATTATCGCGAATAGTCGCTCGCGGGAAGCGGTCGTACATCTGACCTGCAAATCAGGAGTCACGCGGAAGTCGAGATCCAAGATACGCGACAACCACCCGAAGCCCTGGAGGAACCTTGCAATGACCGATGTCCTTGACGGCGTGCGCGACCATTATCGCGCGACCGGCCTGACCGAGCGGCTGAAGGCGGCGCTCGCTGCCCTCGGGCCGGATGATCGGCGGTTCACGCCCGAGCAACTGGGCGCCCTCGACCAGTTTCACACCCGCGGGCTCGCTGCGACCGCCGAGCTTGCCACCTTGGCTGGGATCACCGCCGACATGTCGGTTCTGGATGTCGGTTCGGGCGTCGGCGGCCCGGCACGCTTTCTGGCTGCGACCTGTGGCTGCCGGGTTACTGGCGTCGACCTCAGCGAGCCTTTCGTGGATGCCGCGCGCTATCTGTCAGGGCGCACGGGACAGAGCGGGCAGGTGTCATTCCAGACCGCCAGCGCGCTGGAGCTTCCATTTGGCGACGGGCGTTTCGACGTCGTGCTGCTACAACATGTGGCGATGAACATCTCCGACCGGGCTCGGCTCTACCGCGAGATCCGGCGCACGCTGAAGTCAGGCGGCCGGTTTGCGACCTTCGACGTCGTGTTGGGCAGGGGTGAGCCGCACTATCCGCTCCCCTGGGCGCGAACGCCGGCGACGAGCTTCCTCCTGACAGCCGACGCGACGCGTGAGGCGATCGAACCGGCCGGCTTCTGCATGCTGGCATGGCGAGACGACACCGAGGCCGGCAAGGCCTGGTTCGCGCAGCTCCGCGTGTCGGGGCCGCCGCCTTCGCCAAATCTCGGCGTGGTGATGGGGCCGGACTTCGCGCAGCTGTCCGCCAACCTCGGACGGAATCTGATGGAGGGCCGGCTCGGCGTCCTGAGCGCGGTGTTCGAGGCCGCGTGAACCAACCGCTGATAGGAGGCCAAAATGCCCACGGAAATCCTGTTCCGAACCCATCTTGTTCTAGCCTATGTCGCGTGGCTGCTTTGCTTCGGCGCATACGGTCTGCCGTGGCTCAGGTCGATGGACCGGGTCGCAGCGCAACGCGTTATCGCTACTCTGCACAGCTTCCGCTTCTTCGGGCTCGTCTTCATCCTTCCGGGGGTCGTAAGCCCCAATCTGCCCGCCGACTTCGCCGTGTTCGCCGCCTACGGCGACTTCGCAACCGGGGTGCTGGCCATGCTGGCGCTTCTCACGGTGAGGATAAGCCCGCTCTTCTGGCTGTTCGTCGTCGCCTTCAATCTCGTGGGGACGATCGACCTCATCGTCGACTATTACGACGCCATCCGGGTCGGCCTTCCTGCGCACGCGGAGTGGTTGGGCGCCACCTACGCGATCCCGATCATCTACGTACCGCTGCTGATGATCACGCACATCGCCGCATTCTATTTTCTGGTACGTCCTCAGTCCGAGGCGGCTCG
>Ga0210394_10007126_pt1 | contig 11872 bp, 15 predicted proteins | sample IncBWC12MmetaG_FD_160121 | JGI IMG/M metagenome (GOLD analysis project Ga0210394, IMG submission 160121) | Forest soil microbial communities from Barre Woods Harvard Forest LTER site, Petersham, Massachusetts, United States - Inc-BW-C-12-M | ecosystem: Environmental > Terrestrial > Soil >... | reverse complement strand
TTTCCGACCGAGGTGGCACGGGCAACGATCGTGCCGGCCTTACCGGATTTCATGGCGACTCATCCAGAGTTGGAGCTGGAGGTGTCGAGTACGGATCGGCAAGTTGATCTGGTTCAAGAGGGGTTTGACTGCGTATTGCGACTTGGTCCCATCGGGGACGAGACGCTGATCGCCCGCCCGCTGGGCTTGTTGCGCATGGCCAACGCTGCGAGTCCCGCCTATCTGGCGCGCTATGGCGTCCCTCGATCGCTAGAAGATCTCCAGCGTCAGGAGCACCGGACAATTCATTTTTCGACGACGCTGGGCGCAAGACCCTTTGGATGGGAATACCCGGACGGCGACAGCTACGCGACACTTCAATTGCCAGGTGCCCTGCACGTCAACAGCGCACAAACCTACGAAGCCGCTGCGCTCGCCGGCCTTGGCCTGATTCAGGCGCCACTCCTGGGGATTGGCCGGTACTTGGAGAGCGGAGCGCTTGTGGAAATTCTACCCGACTTTCGTCGCCGGTCGTTTGCCGTGTCCCTCGTAGTAGCGCATCGGCACAACCTGTCGCGCCGAGTCCTCGCATTCATGAATTGGATCGAAACTGTGCTCGCGCCGTACCTAGAATAACGAAATAAAACGCGTCGCGCTGCCCTCAAAATCAACATTCTGAAAGCACCACCCGAAACGTAGTCAGCGGGTACTGGAGCCGCGTGATTGAGTCTCGAGAAGTCCGTATTGCCGGTGTGCTTCTTCATTTCCGCGGGGACGCCGGGCCTTAAGCGACGGTATCTCGGGAATCTATGGCACAGCGGACTGTGCGGAAAGGCTTGTTTTTGACGGAGATGGCGCACTTGAATACGCTTCTTCGAACCAGGGGGCCGGGGGTTCGAGTCCCTCCGGGCGCGCATTTCCGATCATGGCACGATTTTCATTGCTTTGAATTGCTTGAATCCACGTCGGATGATTCAAAGTTCTCGAAGTGAATTGGGAATATCGATGTGGGGCGGGATAGCTCGGCCATACTTTTTTTCACCAAAAACGCTCATCTTGATCGGAGTGAACTTGGCGAGTTTGCCGTGGGCAAGCATTTCGCCGACTGCGGCCTTCTGGATGGGCATCACTGGACACCTATTGCCGCTGTTGCCGGCAGGTTGCCAGCACCAAGCCTCGCAGCCAGCGATGCGCCGGATCGGCGTCGAAGCGTGGGTGCCACATTTGCGAAACCGTGATCGCCTCCGTGCGAACCGGCAGCGGGAAGCTCCTGACTACTGCGGGACGGGACTTGGTCTGATGTCCCTGTGTGGCGTTGAAGAACGAGCCGGTCACCAGCGCCACCAGATCGGATACGCTCGCAACCGCTAAAGCTGCTCGGAAGCTGGGCACTACCACGACGACCGTGCGCGAGAGGCCAAGGGCTGCCAATGCGTCATCTACGGGGCCACTCTCGTGACCACGGCGCGAAGCGACAACGTGGCCACACGACGCGTATCGCTTGGCCGTGATCTTGCCTCTCCCAAGAAAAGGGTGGCTCTCCCGAACTGCGCAAACAAAGTGGTCGCGGAATAGTGTTTGCAAGCGTATCTCTGGGCCCGACTTCCCGAGCACGCCAATCTCAAGGTCTACCAACCCCTCTCGCAGCGCTCGGACGTCCTTGTCAGGCTTGGGCGCGAAATGAAGGTGCACACTCGGTGCTACCGAAGTTACCGCCGCAACGAGCTGTGCAGCGAAAACCTCTACAAAACTCTCGTTGGAGCGAATTGTGAAGGTCCGTTTCAATTCGGCGAGATCCAAAGAGGAAGCGACGGGACGCAGCACGGCTTGAGCATCCTGTGCCAGATCACGAACGCGTTCGCGAAGTTCGGTAGCGTGCGGCGTTGGCACCATGCCTCGACCCGCGCGCACGAGCAGCGGATCTCCTGTCGTCGACCGTAGTCGCGCGAGTGTCCGGCTCATCGCCGACGCACTGAGGCCCAAGCGCCGTGCCGCGCCTACCACAGTTCCCTCGGCAAGCAAGGCGTCCAACGAGGTCAATAGGTTCAGGTCAATATTCGCCATAGCTAGAAGATAGCGTACCGGGCCATGGCGTCTGGTGCACGTATAAAGTGTGGCCGATGCGCCTTCCGCAATGATCACGGCCGCTATACCTTGCTACCTACCTGGCCAGATATGCCCCGTCCCGGACGGAGCTGGACATTCTGCTCTTCATTCATTGCTCCCTAAGGAGAATTGTAAATGCCCACTCCATCGTCTGAGAAACAGCTCCTTCTCATTGGCGCTTCCCGCGGCCTTGGCTTCGCCTTAGCTGAGGAGTACCTCAAGCGCGGCTGGCACGTTTTGGCCACTGAACGGGACAGCGCCACATCAAAATTGCACGATTTATTGCGAGCCGCTCGAGGTCGACTCGAAATCGCGACCGTCGACATTACTTATCCGGACCAGGTTGCCGCGCTGCGGGCCCGTCTGGCATCGAGACAGTTCGACATGCTGTTCGTCAATGCCGGCATCGGTACTCGTGACATGGTCGCCGACATCTCCACCGACGAATTCATACGTATGATGGTAACAAATGCTTTGAGTCCCATGCGTGTCGTCGAGAGCTTGCAGGACCTCGTGCTGCCAACGGGCACGATCGGGATCATGTCCTCGGGACAGGGCAGCATCACAAACAACGAGAACGGACACTACGAGATCTATCGTGGAAGCAAGACGGCGCTCAACATGTTCATGCGCAGTTTCGCCGCCCGGCACGCCGATGATCCGCGAACTTTGCTGCTCATGGCACCGGGCTGGGTGCGAACAGAACTGGGAGGGCCGCAGGCGCGTCTCAGCGTCGAGGAAAGCATACCCAACCTCGCGAATACGATGGACGCGCAGGCTGGAAAAGCGGGTCTTCAGTATCTGGATTATCTGGGGCGGAAGGTTCCATGGTGAGTACGAACATGCGTATTGTAGCCGTCGAAGAACACTTCACCTGCCAGGATCTTCTCAGTCGGATCGATTGCGCCACTTTGGTCCGGAATGGATGGCCGGCGCATGGAACGCCTATGTTCCAGGCCATCAACCCACCGGCGCTGGCGGACACGGGCGCAGACAGGATGGCCGCTATGAAGGCGGCAGGCATCTGCATGCAGGTGCTTTCCGTTCCAGGACCGGGGGCCGAGATCGTCTCAGGTCCGGACGGCATCGCAATCGCGAGAGAATTTAACGGCAGAATGGCGCGACTGATTTCGGCCGAGCCCGAACGCTTTGCGGCGTTTGCCCATTTGCCGATGAGGAGCCCGTCGGCTGCAGCCGACGAACTGGAGCGCGCCGTGGTGGAGTGTGGGCTGAAGGGCGCATTAATCAGTGGCACCATTGACGGCAAGTTTCTGGACGCGCCCGAGTTCGCGCCGGTACTCGCCCGCGCCGAGCGCCTCGACGTTCCGCTGTATATTCACCCCGGCGTCCCCCCTGAAGGCGTTCGCGCCGCCTATTACGACGGATTCCCCGATGAAGCGTCATTCCTGCTCGCCATTGCTGGGTGGGGCTGGCACGCCGAAACGGCGGTCCACATCCTGCGTCTGGCCTTGTCTGGTGCACTGGACCGGCACCCGCGGCTGAGGCTTTTGATCGGCCATATGGGAGAGGGCCTGCCTACCATGATGGAACGCGTCGAGCGGGTATTCTGCGGCTACAGCAACACGCATCTTGAACGCAACGCCGCACGGGCCATCATCGAGCAGGTCTGGGTGTCGACCAGCGGGTTCTCAAGCCTGCCGGCATTTCTGGCAGCGTTCATGGCCTTTGGCGCCGATCGCCTGCTGTTTTCGGTTGACTACCCCTTCGGCAACAACTCGGCGGCCGTGGCTTTCCTAAAGAACTTGCCGGTATCCCCTGAGGATCGGGAGAAGATTGCCCATAAAAATGCCGACGCGTTGCTCCGTCTGGTGCCTAGCCAATAAAGATGATGGCAGAAGCCATCGCCCGTGAGGTGTCGGTGGGTCTGTCTACTGTCGGTACCCAAGCCGCTTGAGCGGCTCGCCGACCTCCACCCCGAAAGCGGCCGCGTTGCTGGCCCCCCAGTCGTATAGCTCCTGCAGTAGTGAGCCCAGTGAGCGGCCCTTCGCCGACAGCTTGTACACGGCGGAGCATCTGCGGGCCTGTGCTTGCATTTTTGTGACGAGTTCTTTTTCAACAAGCTCTCGCAAGCGCTCCGACAGCATCTTGTCGCTCAATGCGGGGAGCAATCGGCGCAACTCCCCGTACCCCATCGGGCGATACTCCAGGTAGCAGAGAATCACGGTCTTCCATTTTCCTCCGAGGACCTCGAGGGCAAATTCAGACGGGCAGTTGAATTTTGTGGCGAGCTTTTTCGTCATACAGGATTCTCCCAAGCGGCGGTCTAGTCCGACATCCAAAGCACTGGGGCGGCCCTGTCAAAAGGACCCGAACATGCCCCGCTCATCCTGCCGCATTGCCGGTGAGTGGGCAATTCTCGACCAATTCGCTGCCGGCTGTTGGCGTTCCGAGAGCGGACAACGGACTGGGGCTTTGTGCGGTCTCCAAAGCAGCACGAAGTGTCCATACGAACTTACCAAGCGGTGCGTTGAATTGCCGGCTTCAGTGTGTACGATCAAGTAGATGGGACAATCGAAAGCTCAACACCGCCAACACGGAGCTGGAACATGGCAACCAAGTTGACCCTCGATCAAATGAAGGAGTTCGTGCGAAACCATTTCGAAGAGTTCGTCAATAAACGAAATGCTTCAGTGATTAGGACAAACATGACTCCGGATTTTTATGATCACGATGGGCCTGGAGGGAAGCCAACGGATCTAGACGGCGATGAGAAAATGATGATCGCCATGTACAAGACGATGCCGGACCTTCATCTCACGATCGAGGACATGGTTGCCGAGGGGGACAAAGTCGTCTGCAAGAATGTCTGGCGATGGACGGACACAGGCTCAAAGAAAAAAATGCAATTTCACGGATTCGTTCTTTGGCGCTTTGAGGGCAGTAAGATTGCGGAGCGATGGGCCACTGTTAGCGCTCCGGCTGAAGACAAGTAGAAATGGCGGCTACGCCGATGTGTCCAAAGCCAACATCAAACGCTGACATTGTCGCAGCATACCTTGATGCGGTTCTACGTAAGGACCGTACAGCCGTCGATCACTACTTTGATCCCGACGTCGAATACATCGTGAACGGAACTTCCGATAGGAATGCAGAGAGGGCGCTGCCACCCATTTCAGAAGAATGCCGCCAGGCATTGCCCTGGTTGGGTCTTCACCGCGGTCGCCGGCAAGTGGAGTCATTTCTCGAGTGTCTGCATAGGAATCTCGATGTGACCGCCTACGGCCCTCGGCAGGTAGTCTCAGAAGGTAACAGGGCGGCGGCGTTTGGTTGGTTTCGGCTTCATGCTTTATCTACGGGGCGCACCATCGACATTGCGTACTCTATTTTCTTCGAACTACGTGACGGCCGTTTTATCAAATACCACTTCCTTGAGAATACCTTTGACGTTGCATCTGCCTTTAGGGCGGGCGGCGTTTGGGAGCTTCAGAGGGAAGGGGCGTATCACAGGGTTCCCGAATTACCTGGAAGTGGAGAGCTACGATGACGGTCGAAACGGCTTGGGCTAGCCTCTCAATTCAACGATTCGCGTCGAGTGAGGCTGGCGGATGGTCCAACTCCTACTTGATCAGCGGCAAGTCGGAAGCGATTGTCTTCGACATTTTTATGCTTCGCAGCGATGCGATCCAGTTAGCGAAGGAGATTGAAGCCTCTGGAAAAACGCTAAAGGCTGTGATGATTTCTCACGCCCATCCGGATCATTTCATGGGCACTGATGCAATAGTTGAGCGGTTCCCGAACGTACCGGTTCTCAGCACTGCGAACGTGATAAAAGACATCAAAGAGGACAGCCCGTGGATGTTTTCGATCATCCAGAAGAAGTGGGGCGCGGAGGCTCCAAAACGTGTGGTGATTCCCGAGCCCATTACGGCCAGTAAGATCGAAATTGATGGAATTGAACTGCAGGTGATGGAGTTTCCGGAGGGAGAGAGCAAACACCTGGCCTGCCTCTACATCCCGAGCATGAAGGCGTTTATCTCGGGAGACGTTGTCGATAATGGCGCGCACCTCTATGTGGCGGAAAAGCACATGGAGAGCTGGATCAGCCGCCTCGACGAGATCGAAACCTTCGCGAAGGATCGTATAGCGGTATTCTATCCTGGACATGGACCGTCAGGAGATCTCAGTCTTATAGCAAAGACCCGCGAGTATCTGCGCGATTTCAGGGAGGCAATTGAGTGCGGCGACGGAAAGACAGCGGAAACACAACTTCTCGAAAGGTACCCCGATCTGCACGCGAAGCAATTTTTGACCGTATTCAGTATACCGGCGTACTTCCCGCCCCTGACGGCGAAGTAATTGGACGTTCCGATCAACTATGCTTCGATACCCTGATTCAGGGGAAGTCACCAATGCGCATTGGTTTCTTTGGTCGCGTCTCTCGGCGTGTCCGGCACAATCGCAGCGCGGTAGTATCCGGACCCGGCGGCATTCCCCGTGCCATGGAATGTTATTTTGTAAAAGCCGTTGAACACTTTGTTTTGCGAGTCGATGCGATCGATCGAGAAATCGGCGTTCACGATAACGTTACCGAGAACGACCCAGTTGCAGTAAAAGTTCCGTAGCTGCACGGTGATCGTGTTGTTATCTCTCAAGAGGATCTGACCGTGAACAGTCCGGCACAACGGCGGAATAGCATCGGCCTTGGACTGAACGGTCGCATCGATCGCCCATCCTGAGTCCGATGGGCTTTGCTTGCTGATCGTCATGCCACTAACGTTCAAAACCAGCGGGATAAACAGGCCGCCAACGCCATTCGCCTTGACGCCATAGCTGCCCTTCTTGCAGACCTTCGATACCGGGTCTGCCTCGCAGAGGCTGACCTTATAGGGCGTGACCGCATCGAACAACTGCGCTGTTGCTTGGCGGGGATTCTCATCAGGACCGTTGACGGTCACCTGCGGTTGCTCGACGAACCGGCTCGTCGTACCGCAAGCCGACAACGTCAGGGATACCCAGATCGTCAGCATCAGGCGATGATAATTACGCATGGCGTTGCATTGCGCGCACTGCCGCGGTCGGTTTGCCGGTTGTCATCAACCGCCCTGTGCCGTCTTGCCACCGTCAATGACCAGCGCGGCGCCCGTCAGGAACGGGGTCTCGTCGCAGGCCAGACCTAAGGCGAACTCGGCGATCTCTTCGGGATTTGCCATGCGGCCTAGCCCCGGCACGTGACTCTTGGCCCATTCCGCCGCGGCGGCATGCCACACCGCATCGGGAACGTTCTCCATGCCGGCGACCCGACGCACTAGTGCCGTGTCGGTCGTGCCGGGCAACATGGCGTTGACGCGTATATTGTGTGGGCCGTACTCCAGCGCCGCGGCTTGCACGAGCGCCACCAAGGCGCGCTTGCTCGCGGCGTATGCGCCGCGCTTGCCTTGTGTCGCAATGGCGTTCGAGGAAGAGGTGACGACTATCGTGCCGCCGTTGCCGGCTAACATCACAGGAATCTGATATTTCATGGCGAAGAACACGCCGCGAAGATTCGTGTGAAGCACATCGTCCCACTCTGCGGCCGTGTACTCGTGCAACGGCTTTTCCAGCGTAATTCCCGCGTTGTTGAGCGCGACATCGATGCGACCGAACTGCGCGACCGTAAAGTCTGCGAACTCCTTCATCTGCGCCTCGAGGCGCACATCAGCGCGGAAATAGCGCGCCGTTCCGCCGTTACCCCGGATTGACCGCTCGACTTCGGCGCCAAGCGCTTCGCGACGTCCGCAGAAGCTGACGCGCGCGCCTTCGCGCGCAAACGCGACCGCTGCCGCCCGACCGATGCCGGAGGTGGCGCCGGTGATCATCACCACCTTGTTGGCGAACCGTTGACGGGATAACACGCTCGGCGGCGCCGGAGGTACTTCGTGCGCACCCACCGCAATGCCGGCGGCAAGACCTGCGATACCTACGGCCGCCGCTCCCGCACCACCTGTCAGGAGGACCCGACGCGAGATCGGAGCATTCCGCGCATCCGCGCTCTCGCGAGGCAACTCTCTGGGCTGATCGGTCTCGGTCATTTGAGCTCGATCCTGGTGGTGCCATCGGGATTGAGCGTCACCGCGGCTGCGGAGAATTTCGGTGGTCCAGCGGATCCGCGTGCGCCGTTGGAGAAGCCAAACGGCTCCTTGGGGATCCCGAGGAAGTTCTTGTCCAAAATGCCGTTCCCGTTTACGTCCTGGAACGCCACCGCGGCATATTCGCCGGGCGGCAGATCCTTGAAGTACACGACCAGACTTTGCGCACTGGATTGGAGTATCTGGCCTGTCCGCTGCTGCCCGGCGGTCGGGAAGGTTTCGGGCCGGTCATAGACGGCCACGTAGATTTGGCCGCGTCCGGGAGTGATCCCTGAGACCTGAATGGTCAGATCGCCTGCGAGGGCGGGCGTGGCGGCGATGATCGATAGTACGAGCCCGGCTCGTACACCCCGTGTTTTGAGGGAAGACTTTGGCTGCTGGCTTAGTTGCATGTTGAGCAGCATGATGTTTCACAGGGCTCCAGCGAAGGTGCCAAATGGCCATATTGGGGGGTGTCGAAAGGCACCTCGCCCAATTGAAACCGATGGGGGATACTCGGCCGAATGTGGCACTTTGGCACTTTGGATCGTCGTACGCCCGGAGCGGGACTCCTCGGGCCCTTGAACGCGACCGCTTATGTCGCGTGGCTCGCGGTTGCGAGTAGCCTGCTAGGCACTACCGGCGCGCAGACGATCGGCTCTGCCCCGTGGGTAGCGGCCCTCGCGGCCCTGGTATTGTTTCTCATCGCGCTCGGTACGCGCGCCATCCTTGAGGGGCACGGCGCCTCCGATCCCTGGCTCGGCAGCACCGTCATCCTTCAGGCGGTGATTGCTCCAATTAGCTTGTGGACGCTTCACGACCATCTCCAGGCCGTACTCCTCGTTCTCGTCGCCTCCCAGCTCGCGGCGCTTCGCGATCGTCGCATGAGCCTGGTGATGCTCACACTTGCAAACGCCATGCTCTTCGTCTGGCTCGCCCGCTCTGAACCCCTGCCAAAAGCGATGCAGCTAGGTCTCGCCTACGTCGCCTTTCAGTTGTTCGCTGCCTTCGTTTCGCGAGCAGCATATGTGGCCGAGGAGTCTCGCCTTGATGTACTGCGCTCTAACCGTGAGTTGCAAGCCGCACGCGCATTAGTCGCCGAAGGGGCGCGTGCGCAGGAGCGGCTGCGACTCTCGCGTGAGCTACACGATATTGCCGGACATAAGCTGACGGCGTTGAAGCTGCAGCTTTCGCTAGCAACGCGCACTCAGGTGAGTTCGGCGTCCGCTACGCTCGCGCAATGTTTGACTCTGTCCGATGAGTTGTTGAGTGACATTCGCATGGTCGTGTCCGCGTTGCGTCAAGGGGACACGATCGACCTGAGAACCGCGCTTCTCGCGCTCAATCCCGCGGTCGCGTCCGTGTCCGTGAAGTTCAATGTTGAACCGGGCGCTGTCGTCTCGGACATCGCTAAGGCGGAAGCGCTTTTACGCTGCGCCCAGGAGGGGCTCACCAACGCTCTGCGCCATGGGGGAGCTACCGAAATTCTGGTGACGTTGGCGCGTAACGATGAGGAACTCGTTCTCAGCGTCGAGGACAATGGGGCAGGGTTCCAGTCCCGGGCGCCGCCGGCGGGCAACGGCCTGCGCGGCTTACGAGAGCGGCTCGAGGAATTTCAAGGTGTCATCTCTCTGGATCGACGCACGCCCCGCGGCTGCGTGCTGCGTGCGGTGTTGCCTGAACCGAGGGCGGCATGTTGAGAATCGCCTTGGCGGACGACCAGGCTTTGATTCGCCACGGATTGAAGGCACTTCTGGAGACGCTTGGCGGGATTCAAGTCGTCGTCGAGGCCGACAACGGCGACAGTCTCCTAGAGGCCCTCGCGAGTCACAAAGTCGACGCGGTACTCGCCGATATCCGCATGCCGCGTCGATCGGGTGTCGCGGCATTGAAGGCTCTGCGCGAGAGAGGGAACTTCGTCCCGGTGATCCTATTGACGACCTTTGATGACCCCCAAGCACTCAGGGAAGGCATCAGCGCGGGGGCGGCGGGTTATCTTTTGAAGGATGCCCAGCCTGAGACGCTGAAACAGGTACTCGAGGCGGCGGTACTCGGCCAACGAATATTCCAGCCTGGACCTGCGATGCCGGGAGGTACGCCAGCAGGAAGTCTCACCACAATGAGTCTAACGGCACAGGAGACAGCGATTCTGCGGCTCGTGGCCGGCGGATACTCCAACAAGGAGGTCGCTCGACACCTCGGCATTTCGATGGGCACGGTCAAGAATCACATATCGGACATTCTCCGAAAGCTTGACGCACGAGATCGCACGCACGCGGTGCTCAAGGCGATCGCAGGACAGTTACTTTCCAAAGAAGATTTCGCGAGAGATTCAGTGTGAAGAAGCGCTGCCCCTGTCTTGTGAGATCGCAATGCTCAACGCCGCAAGCGCTAACTTCGATTGGCTGATTATATTGGAGCGTGATCGTGATCGACAAACTCTCTATCGAACCAAAAACAACTGCCCTTCTCTTGATGGATTTCCAGAGAATGGTGGTCGATTCCTATGCTGTTGATAAGGAGGCGCTCCTGGGTCGAGTCAAGCGCCTCGCGATGACCGCCCGCCATTCCGGCGCAATGGTGATTCATGTGGTCGTCGAATTCCAGCTTGGCTATCCGGAAGCAAGTGGGCGAAATCCTGTATTCAGTAGCCTTAAGGCGGCCGGGATTCTCGCTACGGGCCACCCCACCGCCGAGATCCACCCTGAACTCACTCCTCAACCTGGCGATGTCGTAGTGACGAAGCAGCGTGTGAGCGCCTTCACGGGAACCAATCTCGATCTGATCCTGCGGTCCAACAACGTTGATACGATATTGCTCACGGGGATCCTGACTCAGGGCGTCGTGCTCTCGACCTTACGCCATGCATCGGACATGGACTACCGTGCGGTTGTCGTCGCCGATGGCTGCTCGGACAAGGATCCTGAAGTGCAGCGCGTTTTGATGGAAAAGATTTTTCCGTTTCAGGCGAGGGTTGAGACGGTTGAGGAGGTTATCGGCGCGCTACCGTGACCGGTTATGACGGCACGCGCCTATCGTAAACCCAAACTAGGTTTAGTACGTGACAGGCTTGGGGTCACCTAATTCAGGCGATAGTACTTTCTTAGCCGTAACACGCGCACCCAGGGCCGATATTGCAGTTGTAGCTCGCGTCTTGTACAAAACAGGAGATACGTATGCCTGAGGTGGTTGGCCTTCGAACAGTTGCTGCTGGTCTATCCGAGTACTGGTCACCGCGTGTCGTGGGTGAAGTCGACGACTCGTATGTGAAAGTCGCGAAGGTTAAAGGAAGCTTGACCTGGCACAGCCACGATCGCGAGGACGAACTGTTTCTCGTGTTGAAAGGACGCCTTCGCATTGAAATGGAACACGGGACGGTCGAGCTGCGAGAGGGAGAAATGTTCATCGTGCCCAAGGGAGTGCGGCATAATCCCATCGCCGAGGAAGAGTGTCATATTCTTTTGTTCGAACGGAAATCCACGGCGCACACCGGGGACGTGATCACCGAGAAAACCCGAACCATCGAAGAGCAACTGGGAAGCAGGCTACGGAAATGACCCGAGGTGCCGAGGGCCACACCTGTTGCAAAGAAAACGGGCTATGTCCCGCGCCCGTGCGGGGCATAGCCCGTGCTGTGACTCTCCTTCGCTTATGCGTTAGTAGCCGCCGTAGGGGTTGGTCGGCGGCGTGCTGCTGCTGCTGACCGCGATGCTGCCGAAGAC
>Ga0210394_10007125_pt1 | contig 11873 bp, 13 predicted proteins | sample IncBWC12MmetaG_FD_160121 | JGI IMG/M metagenome (GOLD analysis project Ga0210394, IMG submission 160121) | Forest soil microbial communities from Barre Woods Harvard Forest LTER site, Petersham, Massachusetts, United States - Inc-BW-C-12-M | ecosystem: Environmental > Terrestrial > Soil >... | reverse complement strand
AAGCTGGATCTCCGGCGGAACGATGTTCGGGAACTGCGAGACGGGTAGTCGGGCGATGGACACCGCTCCCACGATCACCGTCAGGATCGCGATGACCATGGCCACAATCGGCCGCTTAATAAAGAAGTTCGACATGGTCGTCTCCTCAGTTGCCCGGCCGGGCCCCTTGGCTCGACGGTTTTGGTTTAACGTGCATGCCAGGCGCGACCTTTTGAATTCCGTCGACGATCACTCGGTCACCCGCATTCAACCCATCGCGGACCACCCACAAGGACCCGACTTGGTCGCCAACGTGAATCGGTTTAATGCTCACGGCGTCGTTGCCGTCCACGGCGGCCACTTCATAGCTGCCCTGCAGCTCGGAAACGGCCTGCTGAGGAACGAGCAGGGCGCCAGGGAGCGTTTCAACGGCAACACGCACCTTGCCGTACTGTCCCGGGCGCAGAATGTTGCCCGGATTAGGAAATAATCCTGTGGCCTCAATGGCGCCGGTACTCTGATTGACCTGGCGTCCAGCAAAGGCGTACTTTCCCTGGTGTGAATAAACTGTTCCGTCGGCGAGGATAAGCTCCAGCGGCGGCGTAGGGTCAGCCGGTTTGTATTGTTTCGAGAGCCTGAGATATTCCTGCTCGCTTACCGCGAATGTGACCTTGATCGGGTCAACAGTCGAAACGGCGGTTACGGGGTTTGGAGACGACGGGCTCACCAGATTGCCGATCTGAATCTCCGCATTGCCGGCGATGCCGTTGATGGGTGAGTACAATTTGGTGAAGCCGAGGTTGACGTTCGCCGCCTCTAATGCGGCCTTCGCTGCTTCGACCGTGGCGCTTGCGGCCTGTATCTGGGCCTTGCCTGCATCGACTTGCGACGTGGCCACCTTCACCTGGGCTTTTGCTGAGATATTGTTCTGTACGGCATTATCGAGATCCTGCTGGGTGACTGCATGCTCCTTGGCGAGCGGTGTATAGCGGTCCTCGTCGAACTGCGCCTTACGTTGATTTGCTTCGGCGCTCGCCAACTGCGCTTCAGATTGCTGATATTGCGCGTGAGCCTGCGCCAATTGGCCGTTCGCCTGGGCGAGTTGTCCCCGCGCCTGGTCTGCCGCAGCTTGAAGTGGGCGCGGGTCGATCTGGAAAAGCAACTGGCCTTTCTTGACGAAAGAGCCTTCCGAATAGTCTTGCGTGAGCAGGTAGCCGGTGACTTGTGGACGGATGGCGGCGTTCACCATGCCGTCCAAGGTTCCGATCCATTCGCGGTAGACCGGGATGTCCCTTTGCTCGACGGTAACGACTTCAACCTCCGGCGCTGTTGGCTCGGCCGCCCCCGCCGAGCTTCGGCCGCAGCTCATCAGTTGAAAAGAGATAGCGCCCAGCAATAGAGCCACGCATAGTTCAGAGATGCGGCGGTGGGGCCTGTTCCTCATCGGATATCTCCTTCAGTTTTCGCGAACTCGCGTCGTAGTTGGACCAAACAAGCTCATGCTACTGGAGGGCGGCCCGAAGCGATATTACATATTCTGTGTAGTGCAGCGGACTCGGCGATCGCAGGTGAAATTGCTGTCGGCCATTTCCGCCGTCTCAAGCAAGAGCCCCAATCCGTATTTCTTCGCATGCCTACTGAAAATATGTAATGGACCCGAGACTGCGCTGCCAATAAGATCAGCCTGTGAGCTCCGCATGTGGGGAGCGCGAGTCAAGCGATTTGGACGCACGTCGCCTTTGTGGGATTGCCGTCCATGAGGAGCTGAATTCGGCATGATCAATTCGAAAATCGCAAGTGATCGCCCTCACCGGGAACTTCGAGTGACCGATGACTTTCTTGAATCGCCAAACGACGAATCCTTCACCGAAGTATTCCTGGTGTTCACGCCACAACTCGTGTCCTTCTTCCGCTCGCACGGTTGTGGACCGGATTTGAGTAAAGACCTCAGCCAGGAGGTGATGCTAACGGTATATCGGAAATCGAGGCAGATTCGCGATCGTACTCGTTTCCGTTCCTGGCTATTTACGATTGGACGCCACGCGCTTTACCGGCATTGCAGAAAGCAATGGCCCGAAGCGGACGGGGCTGATTTGGAAAACGTGATTGACGCGAACACGAAACCAGCAGGGCCGCCAGCGTTTGAGTTTCATCGTTGGATGTCATTCCTGGAGTCGCGCGAGCGCGAAGCGTTGACCTTGCGCTTCGTTGAGGAATGGGAATACCACGAGATCGCCGCTGCAAAGGCTATCCCGATCGGGACGGTCCAGTGGCGAGTGTTCAACGCCAAGAAAAAGCTCGCTACATACCTGAAAGCGCCTGAGCTTTCCAGAAGGAAGGCGGCTTGAACACCGGAAAGGAGCTTGCTAACGATGTGTTGGACGTATCGGACACTCTCTGTCAAATTAGACTCACGACGATGAAAAGAGCAAAAAGAAACCAAAGGCTAAGCCGATTCGGGAAAATCGGCCAACCTCGAAACAGCCAGAGCGCCAGGCGATGGTTCTTGTCCCGGCCGCTTTGGAACGTTAAGGTCGGCTCGAACGTAAGGAGGGCACACATGAAGGCGCTTGTCGTAAACGCAGTCGGTGGTCCATTCGATTTTGAGGACGTGGACATCGCTGAGCCAATAGGCCGCGAAGTTCTGGTCGACGTACAGGCCTCCGGGCTGTGTCACACTGACGTGCTCTTCGCCACCAACCCTATATTCCCGACACCCGCCATGTTTGGCCACGAGATCGCGGGGATCGTGGCGGAAGTCGGCCCTGATGTCTCGCAATTCCGTGTCGGCGATCACGTCGTGGGCTCTCTCGCGCAGTCGTGCGGTTCGTGCGCAAGATGCCAGTCCGGCCGATCGTTCCAGTGCCAACACCCGGAGTCGACGCTGCGACGGCCGACGGATGCGCCGCGGTTAAGCCGCAAGGGGCAAGCCTTGTATCAGGGCTTGGGGCTGGGCGGCTTCGCCGAACGAGCGCTCGTCCACGAGAACCAACTCGCGCTTGTGCCGAAGGAGATGCCCTTTGCCCAAGCGGCTCTGCTGGGATGCGGCGTGGTTACGGGAGCTGGTGCCGTCTTGAACACCGCGAGCGTAGCTGCGGGGGATACCGTCGTGATCTTCGGTGCCGGAGGCGTGGGGCTTAACGCCATCAGCGGCGCTCGCATCGCCGGCGCGTCGCGGATTGTTGCTATCGACATTCAGCCAAAACGGCTCGAAGCGGCCAAGGCGTTCGGCGCTACCGACGTCATCGACTCCTCAGCAATAAAACCTGTCGAAGCGGTCCGCGACCTACTCCCGGGAGGCGCCGATCATGTGTTCGACTTCGTGGGGCTGAAGGCTGTGGCGGAGCAGGGGCTCGCCATGCTGGGCATAGGCGGTGGTCTGTACCTCGTCGGCGTATCGAAACCTGAAGCGGGTATCGATCTGAACATCTTTGACGCGATTGGCGGCCAGAAGCGCGTCCAGGGCGTGAACTTCGGTTCGACCAACTTCAAGCGCGATATCCCCATGTACGCGGGGCTGTACCTGCAAGGCCGCATGAACCTGGATGACCTGGTTTCGAAAAGAATTGCGTTGCGCGACGTCAATGACGGTTACGCGGCGCTCAAAGACGGATCGCTCAACAGAGTGGTCGTTACGTCGTTCTGACAGCGAGCATATAAGGAGAGACACCCGCCATGAAAACAGCCACAAGCAGCGCCGAAATCAAGACAGTCACCACCCACTACATCGACGGATCGTTCGTTGAATCTCACGGCCGCGAAGTCATGGACATCATCAAGCCGACCAACGGCCAGGTGATCGGCCGCGTAACGCTTGGAGATGAAGAGGACACCAAGCGCGCTATCGCCGCGGCCAACGGCGCATTCACCACTTTCGGACGGTCAACCCGTGAAGAGCGTGCAAAGATCCTCCGCCGCCTGCACGAAGCCGCCTCGGCGCGGCAAGATGAGCTGACGTCCGTGATGGTCGAGGAATACGGAGGTGTCGTCCAGTTCGCCGGACTCCTCGTCCAGTCGGGCGTCGGCGCTTTCCTGGCCGCCGAGCAGGCGCTGCAGGAACTTCCACTGACACGCACATGGGGCAAGACGACAGTCACCTTGGAGCCGGTCGGAGTTGCGGGTCTGATTACGGCTTGGAACGCCAACGTGCTGTTCATTTGTCTAAAGCTCGCCTCGGCCGTCGCCGCCGGCTGTACGGTTGTTATCAAGCCCAGTGAGTTGAGCTCACTCCAGACCCGGGTATTGGTCGAGGCGCTGCACGCGGCCGATCTCCCGAAGGGTCTCCTGAACGTGGTCACGGGGCGCGGCAATCTCGTCGGCGCCGAGTTGGTGCGTAACCCCGGTGTCGCCAAGATCTCGTTTACAGGGTCGGTTGGCGTTGGCAAATCGATCATGCGCGACGGGGCGGAAACCATGAAGCGTGTCACGCTGGAACTGGGCGGCAAGTCGCCGACCATCCTGCTCGATGACGCCGTTCTCGACCAGGCGATCCCGTCGGCCCTCGTCATGGCCTTCATGAACAGCGGTCAGGCCTGCGCCGCAGGGACGCGCCTCCTCGTGCCTAAGAGCCGGCTCGACCAAGTCAAGCGCGCAATCCTGAGCGCCATGCCTGCCTTCCCGGTCGGTGACCCGGCTGATCCCAAGACCGCTGTGGGGCCGATGGTGTCGCAGAAACAGTACGATCAGATCCAGTCTTATATCCGCAAGGGCATCGAACAAGGCGCTGAATTGCTGATTGGCGGCGAGGGTCATCCGGAAGGCTTCGAAACCGGTTACTTCGTGAAGCCCACGGTGTTTGTCAACGTGAAGAACGATATGACAATCGCCCAGGAGGAGATTTTCGGCCCCGTGCTCTCCGTCATCTCTTGTGACTCCGAGGAGGAAGCGATCCGGATCGCCAACGATTCTAAATATGGCCTTCACGCAGCCGTCCTTGGGACCGACCTCGCGCGCGCGCGTCGAGTGGCTTCTCAGATACGGGCGGGTCGCGTCGTGATCAACAATATGACTGATGATCCGCAGGCACCCTGGGGAGGATTCAAATTCTCGGGCGTTGGCCGTGAATATGGTCAATACGGAATCCAGGCATTTCTCGAAACACGAGCAATCCTCGAATGATGGCTCTCTTGCCTGGCATAGGGGACTTGAAACCAAGGAGACCAGATTATGGTTAAACACGTTAACATCTCACCGGAAGAAGCCGCAGACCGCCTCGCCATCCGGGAGCTTGTCGAGGCCTACGCGCGTTGTGCCGATCGTCGCGATGCAAAGGGTCAAATGTCGCTTTTTACCGCGGACACCCATTTCGTGGTGTTTATGAACGCTAAAGATCCGACGCCAACACAGGAACTACACTCGCGTGAGGAACTCGCTCCGGTCTTCGCTGACCTGAACCAGTACGCCGCGACCATGCACTTCCTTGGACAGACCACGATTCTGACGCTGACCGGCGACCGAGGGACAGGGGAAACTTATTGCATGCCCCATCACCTCACGATCGACGGCAATGGCCGGCGCCTGATGATTGCCGCTCTTCGCTACACGGATACCTTCGTGAAGACGGACGGCCAGTGGCTGTTTGCGGAGCGCAAGCTCTACGTCGACTGGATTGAGGAGCGCAAACTATCGTGAGCGTTCCGGCGTCGGCCCAGAAGCGTGTTGTAATCGTCGGCGCGACGGGCATGGTCGGCGGATACGCCCTTCGCTACGCTTTAGACCACCCTACTGTTGGGCAGGTGACTTCGATCGGCCGCAGGAAACTTGGCGTACCGCATCCCAAACTGAACGAGGTTCTGCATCCGGACTTCGCGGATTGCTCCGCACTAGCGGAGGCACTCTCGGGCCAGCACGCAGCGATTTTTTGCCTCGGTACGTATACTGGTTCGGTATCGGATGCGGAACTCCGCAAGGTCACAGTGGACTACACCGTCGAATTCGCGCGGGTTCTCCACGGCGGCAGCCCAGACGCCGTGTTCTCCTTCTTGAGCGGGAACGGCGCGGACCAGACGGGACAAAGTCGGATGGCCTTCGCACGCGACAAGGGAGAGGCCGAGAAGGCGCTGCTCGCTGCGGGGTTCTCCCGCGTTTATCTCTTCCGGCCCGCGTACATCTACCCCGTGAAGCCGCGCAAGGAACCGAATTTGAGCTACCGGCTCTTGCGAGTGATCTACCCGGCCTTTCGAGTGCTATTCCCCAACCAGGTGATTCCGGCCGACGACTTGGGTCGAGCTATGGTGGATGTCGCGGTTCGCGGAACCGCAGAACGCGAAGCCCGGATCTTCGAGAACCGCGACATCCGAGCGATGGTCAGGTCTTGAGTGAACCGCAAATACTGACCTAGCCGACGCGATACTGACCGCCGTCCACGACAATGGCCTGCCCGGTGATGAACGCGGCATCATCGCTTGTTAAGAAGAGAACCGCCCCAGTAACATCCTCGGGTTCTCCAAGCCGTTTGATTGCCTGCTGTTCCCATGTGGAGCGTTTTTGCTCTTCCGATTGAGGCGCGATAGCCTCTGTATTCGTGAGGCCGGGCAGGACCGCATTTGCGGTAATACCGTCGTCCGCAACATCATTCGCCAAACCTCGCATGAACCCAATGATCCCCATCTTTGTAGCGATGTAGTGGCTCATGCCGAGTATAGCCAGGCCGACCATGTTTGACGATATGCCGATGAAGCGGCCCCACTTTTTCGTTCTCATCGCTGGCAGGAAGTATTTTGCACTCAAGAAATGTGCATCGAGGTTTGTGGCCATCGTCTTCCGCCATGTCGATAGATCGAGTTCGTCGATCCGCCGGTTCGGGAAGTAACCCGCGTTATTCACAACGATATCCACGTCACCCATATCCCGGCACTTGGCGGACACTGAACGCCAATCCTCTTCCTGCGTAACATCAAGCTGAAGGGCAGTTGCTGTGGACCCGATTTTGCTTGCTGTCTCGTGAGGCGGTTTGAGGTCGGTTGCAATCACTCGTGCCCCTCGTTCAGCCAGCGCCAAAGCGATCGCTTGGCCGATGCCTTGGCCAGCGCCAGTTACCAACGCCATGCGTCCTTCGTGGGTTTTTATTGAGGTTTTCATTTGGCCGTGTTTCCCAGCTTGTCGAAAAAGAGATAAATGGCGGCAATTCGGCCGTCGCGGGCAATGATGAAATCAGTACCGGCGTAAGCCGGCGCCTCGCCAGGGCGGCCCTCTACCCACTGGACCCGCCCGCCATTGCCCACTTCCTCTGGCTCGGCTATTGGCTGATATAGGAAGTCAAGGTGAGTAGCCCTGAGCTCGCCAGCGATTCGATCGATCTCGCCGCGGCCTCGGTAGACGCCTCCAATGGGATCGTAGAACACACAATCTTCGGTGAAGATCTCGTCAATCGCCGCGCGCCGACGCCCTGGGTCGTTCTCACCGAAGACATCGTGAAGATTGCGCGTCAGCAAGGTCGATATGCTGTAGGACATGGCTTTTGCTTCTCCTCTTTAAACCGTGTGCCGCTTGCGTTAATGTACCGTGGGCCGCGCCGGTGACCAAGGCTACTCGCTCCACACGGGTTTTTGAGGTTTTCATTGGCTTCAACGTTCGCGGGCCGCCTTGAGAGCTGCGGTCCACCAGAGGAGGTCGTCGATCATGGCGTTGGCTTGGTTGTGCAGTTCGGCGAGGCCCTTATCGACATCCCCACCCTGGAATGTGCCCAAAGCGTCACAACGGGGATGTGAACAGATGACCGAATAGGTGCCATTTGAATCTCGATTGCCGTCTCGCGAAGCTGCTGCACGGCTCGCGCACCCATGGCGCTTCCGTAGCTCACAAACGCGGCAGCCTTGCGGTTCCACTCCGGATAAACCCAATCGATCGCGTTTTTCAGCACCGCGGATGTGCCGTAGTTGTATTCCGGCGTGACGAAAACAAAACCGTCCGACGCCGCGATTTGAGCGGTCCACTTCCTAACCATGTCGTGTTCGTAAGCTGGCCGCCCCGGCATCGCCGGCGGCATGGGCTGGTCGAAGAATGGCATAGGGAAGTCCCGGAGGTCGAGAAGCCGCGCTTCAATCCCCTCTCGCTTCTGGAGCTCGCGAAGAATCCACTGCGCCGGCTTTTCGGAAAACCGGCCCTGGCGTGTGCTGCCGACGATCACTGAAATGGTCATCATGTTTTTTTGCTCCTTGACGACGGTTTCTATCGACTAGTTATGAAGCGACGCTCGGCTCAGACCCAATCCGCTCTGCTCGGCTACTCAGCCATGAGCTCACGTTCGGCCTGAAGCCAGTCTTCCAGTTCACGGCCAGGTTCTGCTCCGCGAGCGAGATAAAGTTCGTAGGCGCGACCCCTGATTTCGTGCTCAAGCCAGTCCACACGGAGCACGATCTTGCCGTGCGACCTGCGTGTTGCCGCTCCCGGCCCGCGGGGCGACATCCCATGAACCCCTGGCAGGTTCGCGACGATGTCCTTCCAGGCCTGGGCCGCATCCTGGAGCGCGTACACGGTCGCGACGTCTGGTCGTATCGTCCCCTCTTCCAGCAGTCGCGCGATTCTGCCGAGTCCGTCCCCTGACGGCGCGAGCCTCATCATCACGCCCGACACACGGTGCTTCGCGGCCTCTTCCTGAGATACGGGCTGGGTAGCAGAGACGAGATGGCCACCTTCCTTCAAGACCAGGAACGACCGCTTCTGTGTATCACCAGCGGTCAAGTGGAAGACCATATCGACCTTCTCTCGCAGAACCTTCTCGAACTGCGCCTCTCGATAATCGATAACCCGGCTTGCTCCGATGGCCTTGACGTACGCCTCATCGTCGCCGCTTGCTGTTGCAATGACGGTGGCGCCAAAGTGCGATGCCAATTGCACCGCATAGGCGCCCACAGCGCCGGCGCCACCATGGATCAGGATCGTTTGTCCCTTTTCCAGGTGACCGTGGGTGAAGATTCCCTGCCACGCAGTTTGGGAGGCCACCGGCACTGATGCCGCCTCCTCAAAGGAGAGGTTGGATGGTTTCCTTGCGATGGCCGCCGGCTTGACAGTCAGATACTCCGCGTACGCGCCCATTCCGGTGGTGGTACCGAACACGGCATCACCTGGCGCATATTCCGCAACGTCACTGCCAATCTGTTCGACGACCCCTGAAAACTCATGACCAGGTATCCACGGCAGGTCGATCGGGAGTACCTGTCGTGCCGTTCCGGAAGCCTCAACAAGATCCAGATGATTGACGGCGGTACTCTTGATCTTCACCAGGATCTCGTCGCGTGCGATCGCCGGCGTCGGTACATCGTCGAACACCAACTGTCCACCGTATTCCAACAATCTGACAGCTTTCATACGAGCTCTCCTTGAGTCGTTTCAGCGGCATTTGGTCGCGCGTGGCGGCGTGCCCAGTCGGGGAGCTTCGTGAGCGCGCGGCGGAACTCGCGTTCCAGGCCAGCGATATCGGAGCTGTAGCCGACGCGCTCGAACCATTCGAGCATCACCGCCATATCCTTGCTGTACTGCCGGACCTGTTCGATGGGCGTCTGCACGAACGCAATCGGCCGACCCAGCGCACCTGTCAGGATTTCCGCCGCCTCCGGCATCGTTCGTAAGTCACCGGCAATATCGATCTCGCGCCGGTTCAAGGCGACAGCATCGGTAAACGCGCGCGCGCCGAACCAGCCGATATCGTCCACCGCAATCATCTGTAACTTCGTGCCTTGCCCGAGCGCCCAGGCCAGGGTGGAGCCCTGGAGACTGAAGGGCGCCAGCAGGTTTTCCATGAAGAACACCGGACGCAGGATGACATGCGAGGGGAAGCGGAGACCGCGCACGGTTTCCTCGATGCGCCACTTGTTGTCGAAGTGCGGGACGCCCGTGCGCTTGTGCGCCGAGCCCACGGATGTGTAAACGTAGTGTTCGACGCCGGCTTCGCGCGCCAGCGTTGCAAGACGCTTGCCCTGCGCCTCTTCCCGCTCGACACCCGCCTCCCCCGCGTTCTGCACGCCGAAGACGCCCCACGCGCCGGCCAACGCACGCCGCAGCGTAATCTCGTCATCGAGATCGCCCTTGACGATGTCGATGCCCTGGCGCGCTAGCGCCGCCGCCTGCTCACTGTCCGGCTTGCGCGTCAGGCCGCGCAGATGGAACCCGGCGCCCTGCAGCGCCTGCGCGACCGCGCCGCCCTGATTGCCTGTCACTCCGGTGATGAGAACCGTTCGATTGTTTGTCATGGCTGAAACCTGATTTCTTCTGGCTGATGGCTCATGCGAATCATGCTAGGTTGATCAGGCCCGTGCCTGCAGCCGCGGTTGGAACAACCCGGCAAAGGCCGGTCGCACGTCGGCGAAGATCGCGGCCCACAGCACCGCCACGAAGAGGGCCAGCGGAAGGCCGCTCGGGGCCATCAAGGCGTGGAAAACAAGAATGTTGACGATCACCGGCGCCAGCACGGCCACCGCCAACGGTACGTAACGATTGACCAGCAGAAGTACCGCTGCGATGACCTGGAAAGCGAAGATCACCCACAGGTAATGCGAGGCATAGAGAGACCCCATGAACTGTCCCGCAATGCCCCCCGGCGGGGGAAGTGGAATGAAGTTCAGGAAGCCGTTTAGGCCGAAAACAAGAAAGATGACGCCCGCCAGATATCGGGCGATTGTGGAAACGGTTCTCATAACCAGGTTCTCCTTTTCGACTGACGGCCATTACATGGCTGCCAATCATCTTGATCTCAATAGAATTGATGGCGTATACTTCAGGAGGATTCAGGTTTTTCATGGCCCAAGGCATTCAAGAGCCGGAGCACGTCTGGCTTGTCATGATGAAGGCGATGCGCGCTCTGACAAGGTACGCAGCCGCTGGTATTGAAGAGACCGGACTCGGCCTCTCGGATTTTGGCGTGCTGGAAGCCCTGCTACACAAAGGACCTTTGCCCGTCAATACGATAGGCCCGATCGTGGATCTGACTCCAGGTTCGATCAGTATCGCCGTGGACCGCCTCTTCGCGAAGGGCTTGGTCAGCCGGGTCGAGAGCGCCGAAGACCGGCGCGTTCGGATCGTTGCCCTCACCCCACGCGGCAAGGATCTCATTGTTTCCGCCTTTCAAAAGCATTCCGGGCAAATGAAAAGAGTGTTCTCCGAACTGAGCCCGGAGGAGCTTCGCGCGCTAGAAGAGGCGCTGAAAAAAGCCGGCAAGCGGGCTGCCGCGCTCACGAAGCAGAGCTGAACGGCTCCCCGCGTTCACATATTTTCGGCTCGCGTATTTAGAGAACCTGTGACATCCGAACCATAATCGAGTAGCCCACGCTTCCGCCTCCTATGCCGCGATAGAAAACGACCAAAGAGGCCAAATCGCTCAAGAACAGCTTGCACCGCCCGCCTTAACCTGTATTCGAGGAGAACACATTCATGCAGGCGTGTTCTGGCTCGTGGCTTTCACCAGGTAGTCCCTGTGCTTCAGGCGGGACACGAGGTCATAGCGTCCAGTGGGCCTCGGCACCACGAAAAGGCCCTCGGTGGGAGCCGACTTGCGCGAAGGCGTTCGCATTTGGAAATGAAACGGTCCGAGTGGATCCTAACTGAAAAGGAGAATGATCATGAAAGAGCATATTAAGAACGTGGTCCTGGTGCACGGTGCTTTCGCCGATGGCTCCGGCTGGAAAGCTGTCGCTGACATACTGAAGAAGGATGGCTACAAGGTGTCGGTAGCGCAGCCTCCCGAGACTTCGTACGCCGACGACCAAAAGTACACGAAGGCCGCAATCGACGCTATGGGCGGACCAGTGGTTCTGGTCGGCCACAGCTACGGCGGGTCCATCATCACCGAAGCCGGTAATCATCCAAACGTTGCAGCGCTTGTCTATATTGCCGCCTTTGCTCTCGATGAAGGTGAGAGCTGTGCATCGATCGAACAGGCCCTGCCGCAAGCGTCCAAG
>Ga0210394_10007124_pt1 | contig 11873 bp, 16 predicted proteins | sample IncBWC12MmetaG_FD_160121 | JGI IMG/M metagenome (GOLD analysis project Ga0210394, IMG submission 160121) | Forest soil microbial communities from Barre Woods Harvard Forest LTER site, Petersham, Massachusetts, United States - Inc-BW-C-12-M | ecosystem: Environmental > Terrestrial > Soil >... | reverse complement strand
GAGGATCCACGCCCGGCACTTCGAACGGCTCACTGAACGTTATAACTGTTTTCTCGTTGGACGTTTGGGCGTTGACCCGGGGTGCAATTGCCAGGGCCATGACCACAAGACCGCAGATGATCGCCACAAATTTGAATCGTTTCATTTTGGTACCTCTTTCACAATTCGCAGTATCTCTATCTCTTCTGTTGCACACACTTGGTCGCCTCACAGAAATCGAGGCGCTTCGGCTTCCCAGTTTTTGTTGCTTTCGTAAACTCATTGTTCCGCTTTGGATCACTCACCTTTGACCAGATTCTGACTGGCAGGTGGAGACATACCGTTTATACGCGCTGCCCTTTAGCGCGTCAGTTCAATACGGCACAGTGCACTGATCAAAACAGCTCATCCGAACCCGCAGGAGGGAAACTACGCTTTGAGGTTTGAGAATAGAACGAAGAGTTTCTAGGTGAAGTTCAATCGTGCAGAACCACGTTCAATAGCCCACTGTGGACCGTCAAGCCGTTGGCGTAATCGATAAAGCCAAGCTTTCTGAACTTCTTCATGAAATGGCTGACCCGCGATCGCGTCGTGCCGATCATTTGCGCCAGGTGTTCCTGATTGATTCGTGGAAGGACGGCTTCGGCCCTGCTTTCCTTGCCAAAATGCGCAAGCAATAAGAGGGTCCGGGCCAGGCGTTTCTCGCTGGAATTGAAAAGCTGGTCCACGAGGTCCGCTTCGTACCGAATATTGCGCGAAAGCAGGTGCGAAACGAACAATTCCGAGACGTCATGTTGCTCGTGGAGCATGCGAATCATTGACGCCCGCTCGATTCTGATCAAAGTGCAATCGGACATCGCCACGGCCGTAGCGATGCGCAACGGCTGTCCCGCCAGGCAGCCTTCACCGAAAAAGTCACCGGCGGTAAGTACGGCGACAATGGCTTCCTTACCCTGTTTGGATGTAACTGCCAGCTTCACCTTGCCCTGCCGGAGGTAGTAGACGGAATCCGCAGCCTGGCCCTGCCAGAAGATATTGCGCTTCGCGCCGTACTCCACTGCCGCGTTGCCGCCGGCAATTTCCGTGAGGATGGTTTCCCAATTGACAGGTGAGCTTTTCTTTCGTTTCAACGCAGACCCTCGATAGAGTTCACTATCTCTTACCGTTCGCATTGCAAGTCTGAAACGGCAATCACAGCCGTTTTTACGCGCGTGCCGGTCACAACATCCTGCATCAAAGTGCAAGAGACTGTATGTCCTCTTTTGCACAGCGGGACGCACTCAATTGTTGTCACCACGCGTGACTCAACAAAATTAGAAGTTGTTCATAAATGCACAGCTTTATGCGTTCGATACTCGTACCATGCCGTCAGTCGTTAAGAAGTGCGGCAGCAAAGTGAGGTCAACAAATCATGCCTTTGATTCAAGTACTGTTCACATTGATCGTCGTCGGGGTAATCCTCTGGCTAATCAACCAATTCATCCCGATGGCGAGTTCCATCAAGTCGATCTTGAACGCAGTGGTTGTCATTTGCGTGGTGGTGTGGCTCCTCAACGCATTTGGATTGCTTCAGTCCCTCTCCCGGCTTCGCGTTGGATAGCAAACGCAGTTGACGGAACGCTGTAAGGAAGGCCCGTAGGCCAAGTATCAGCCCGCCGGTAAATGGTTCGGCCACAAGATTCACACCCCATGCGAAGCTTCGCCGGCCGTGCGAGCGCACGATAGAAGGAGACAAAATGGTGAAATCAATTCGAGTCATCGCCGTATCGACCGTGTTTCTGCTTCTCGGATTAGCCGTCCCGACGTACTCACGCCAGGATAGACCCGAGAAACAAGAAGAAAAGGCACCGAAACAGCAACAACAACAGGCCAAGCCTGAAAAGCAACAGCAGGAGGCTAAGCCCCCGCAACAGCAGCAAGAGGCGAAGCCTGAGAGGCAACCGCAGGCCAACGCGCCGCAACAGCAACAACAGGCCAAGCCTGAAAATCAGCGGCAGGCGAAGGCGCCGCAACAGCAGCAACAGGCGAAGCCTGAAAGACGGCAGCAGGCTGGTGCACCCCAACAGCAGCAACAGGTGAAGCCTGAAAGACAGCAGCAGGCCGGTGCACCCCAACAGCAACAACAGGCGAAGCCTGAAAGGCAGCAACAAGCTAACGCCCCGCAACAACAACAGGCTAAACCTCAGAGGCAGCAGCAAGCCCAAGGGCAACAGGGCCAGGAGCATCAACAGCATCAGGTCAATTCAGCAAAACAACAACAGCCACAAGGCCAGGAACAGCGGCAGCCACAGCACCAAGAGGCAGCATCTTCACAGCGTCCCCAACGCACACAACAGGCGGAGGCGGCGCAACGCGCTCAGCCTGAGCTTCGCCTCAGTGCCCGGGGTAACGACCGAATTCCAGACGAACGCTTCCATTCCAATTTTGGTCGTGAGCACGAGTTCCGCATTGGCAGCCCAGTTATGGTCGGCGGATATTCTCGCTTCCAGTACGGCGGCTATTGGTTTGGATTCGTAGAACCGTGGCCAGTCGGCTGGTACTACACCGACGACGTCTACATTGATTACGTGGACGGCGGCTATTACATGTACGACCCGTACTATCCCGGCGCTCGCTTTGCGATTAGCGTCGTGCTCTAGCGCCCGATCCTGCGCAAGGATCGAATGCGACCCGGCCCCGCGCGGACATTTTTCACGGAAGAAGGATACCGCCGGGGCGGGAAACCTGAACATCGTTGAATGGATTTACTTGGAAAGGAGCAAACCATGCTCGGAACGATCTTGATTATCTTTTTGATCCTGGCGCTCGTGGGTGCTTTGCCGCGGTGGTCTCACAGCCGCGAGTGGGGCGACATGCCGACGGGGGGCTTGGGTGTCGCTCTCGTCGTTGTCGTTATTCTCCTGCTTCTGGGACGAATTTAGATTTTCGCCACCGGAATTGCACTCCATTAAGCCTCAAACCGTTAGCCCGGAGGTCAGCAATGGGTACATCAAGACGAAGTGTAGTCAGATTTATCGAGAAAGAAATCAAAACGTACATGGCCTTATCTCTTTTTTTGTCGAAGAAGGGAATCAAGGAAGACCTGCGCGTGGGGGAGGGAAAAGTCGTCGTTAGCCCGTCATTTTACAAAGAGAGAATGAGGGAAGCGAAGAAGCTTGTCCATGAACTCAGAAATCCAAGCTAGGGCACGACTCGTTGAAAGCGTGTCTACGAGCTTTTGGCGGGCTTCTCCTGCTGTGCCAAGACGAAGAAGTCGTGGCGGCCTCCGTAGCTGGTGGCCGTGGGCTATCCGCGCGGCGGTTGTTTTTCTCGTCATGCTCCTCTGCGCCAGTCGTTCGCTCCCATACTCCGTGCTCACGCACGAGGAAATCGTAGATTTGGTGTGGACCGATCAACTCCGCCCGCTTCTTCTCCAGCGATTTCCAGCCCTCACCGAAGAGCAGATCACGGAGGCGCACGCCTACGCTTATGGAGGCGCTGTCATCCAGGATCTTGGGTACTACCCTTTCGGCAGCGCGGAATTCAGCGACCTGGTGCATTACGTTCGCAGCGGAGACTTCGTCCGCCAGTTGCTGCTGGAGAGTCAGGACGCCAACGAGTACGCCTTCGCCTTGGGAGCCCTTGCGCACTATGTGTCAGACATTGCCGGCCACCCAACCGTCAACCAGGCCGTCGCGATCGAATACCCAAAGCTTCGACAGAAGTACGGCAGTTCAGTCCGATACGCACAGGACAGAACCGCGCACTTGAAAACGGAATTTGGGTTCGACATGGTGCAAGTTGCAAAGAATCGTTACGCCTCACAGCAGTACCACGATTTCATCGGGTTCCAAGTATCCAAATCATTGTTGGACCGCGTTTTTCCACTCGTATACGGAGTGGAACTAAGGGATGTGCTGCCGCGCGAGGATCTCGCGATCGGGTCCTATCGCTATTCTGTCAGCCGGCTGATCCCGGAAATGACCCAGGTTGCTCTTCGAACCCACAAGAAAGACATCATGCGCGAGACCCCGGGTCTCGCGAAGCGAAAGTTCCTATATCGCCTGTCGCGCTCCGAATATGAAAAACAATGGGGAAAGGACTACCCGAAGCCGGGGCTCGGCACGAGGGTGTTGTCCACACTCCTTCGTTACATGCCCAAAATCGGTCCATTCAAGGCCATGGCGTTCAACAATCCGACTGCGCAAACAGAAGAAATGTATTTCAAGAGCATTAACATCACCGTTGATCAGTACCGGGCATTTCTTAAGGAAGTGGGAACGGACTCACTCTTGCTGCCGAATGTTGATTTCGATACGGGCAAACCGACTCAGGCGGCGGAATACTCACTGACGGACGATGCGTATGCCAAGTTGTTGGGACAGCTTTCGGGCCGGAAGTTCGATCTGACGTCACCGGATCTGCGCGATAATATTCTGCAGTTCTATTCCGACCTCTCGGTTCCGATCGAAACGAAGAAGGACAAGAATCGCTGGCAGAGCGTGCTGGCGTCGCTCGATCAACTAAAGCTGGTGACGACCCCCGCTCCGACTGTCGCCGAAGGCCATGCACAAAGCGCCCCATCCGCGCGCAGCGAAGGAGTTACCGCTCCACTGAACACGCCACCGCACTTGCCGCAGGTCATGCCAAGCGGGTCTTCGCAATAGTCAAGAATTTGCCAGATACGGATTAATTTCAGACATCCTCGGAAACGAGCAATAGAGCACAGTATTTGCGTCCGCGAAGTTTGATACTGCAACCTCACCGCATTTCAAGGAGAAACAACGTGAAAAGCTCCGCAGTGCTTTTGGCCGTCCTCGTAACTTTGTGCGCGTCTACACTGGCGCAGGCGCAAACCGCAGTTTCCGACGAACAAAATTCAACGCCGATCTACAGCGTGAGAGTAGTTAGCCGCACGACGCATGCCGTAAAATACGAGCATCGCAGCGGCTCGACCAAGATCAATTTCCAAGGCACCGACCTGATGCCGGCCGCGTCCGGAGAAGCGAAAGTGGAGAGCAGGAGTGGCGCCATGAAAATCGACGCCGAATTTGCAGGCCTCGATAAACCCACTTCGTTTGGCACGGAATATCTCACCTACGTCCTGTGGGCCATTTCCCCTGAGGGCCGGCCCGTAAACTTGGGCGAAGTCCTGGTGGGCAAGGACCACCGCAGCAAGCTGGACGTTACGACAGACTTGCAGGCCTTTGCGCTGATCGTGACCGCGGAACCTTACTATGCGGTGCACCGTCCCAGCAACGTCGTGATCGCGGAAAATGCGATTCGGTCCGACACGGCGGGAACCAGCGAAGTCGTGGACGCGAAGTATGAGCTCATCGATCGAGGCGGCTACATCCCCACCGGCTATCGCTTTGACCCGGTTGTTTTGAACGCCAAGTTGCCGCTGGAATTCTTCGAAGCGCGCAACGCCGTGCGCATCGCCAAGTCGGCCGGAGCAGGGACTTATGCGGCCTCCAGCTATGAAACGGCTGTTAGCCAGATGAAGCAGGCCGATGACTTGGGAACAAGGAAGCATGTGGACAAGAAAGCCCTCATTGCCCAATCACGCGAAGTTGTGCAGACGGCGGATGACTCCCGGGAAATCGCCGTGAAGCGCATCGATGCGGATCGCACGGAAGCCGACAAGAATCGCGAGGCTGCAAAACTAGCGGATGCCCGAGCCACATCAAAGAGCGAAATGCATGCTCGCATGGAAGCGGAAGCGGCAACCGGGGATGCAAACCTCCGCCGTGATGAGGCGGATAAAGCGACCGTTGAAGCGCAGCGGCTACAACACAACGCGCAGACGGAGTCAGACATGAACCGCTCGGTGGCCATCGACGCGAATCGAGCCACCGTCGAAGCTCAACAGGGGCAAAGAGATGCGGAAGCGGAGTCGGATCGAAATCGACTTGCTGCTGCAACCTCCGACCAGCAACTCAAACAAGCGGTGCAAGATCGCGAAGAATTGCGCGCCAAATTGCTGCAACAGTTCAACGTTATTTTCGCCACTCGCGACACCGCCCGGGGCCTCATCGTGAGCCTGTCGGACGTCTTGTTTGACACCGGCAAGTCCACGCTACGTCCGATGGCGCGCGAGAAGCTCGCCAAAATTTCCGGGATCATCCTTGCCTACCCGGACCTCAGGCTTGCCATCGAAGGCAATACCGATAGCGTGGGCGGCGACGCCATGAATCAGCAGCTTTCGGAACAGCGAGCCGATTCCGTCCGCGATTACCTCGCAAAAGAAAACATTCCATCGGCGTCAATGACGTCGCAGGGATTCGGCAAGACGCAACCCGTGGCGTCGAATGACACCGCGGAGGGGCGCCAACAAAATCGCCGCGTGGAGTTGGTGGTCTCCGGCGAGGTCATCGGAACCACGATCGGGATCGTATCCGAAACCCTGCCACTGTTCCCCCACCCGTAACCTCGTTAGCGGATGAGCGCAGCAGGTCCCGGCGAGTTCGCGGCAACTGGGGCCTGCGCAGGCTGAGCTGCTCATCAAGTAGGACCCGGATCTCAGTCGACGAGCATTTGGGATGTTTCCAAGATCGCGTAAGTGAATCGGAGGCCACTTATGAAAGTACGTTTTTGGATGACCAGCAGTATGTTGTTCGTTCTCGCCCTGACCGGCGGCGCAATCCGCGCGCAGGATCATGGGCAGGATCAAGATCACCAGGATCAGGACCGCCACGACCGAGATGAGCGCGGCCAACAGCGCGACGATCAACGCGGGCAGGAACATTCGAAGTTCGATGACCATGATCGGCAAGTCTCGCGCGACTGGTACGACCAGCACCACGACCATCCAGCCGCGGGGCTCGGGGATCGCGACCGACTCAGCCCTAAATACGAATCCCGGCTTCGCGAAGGATATGTGCTCGATGGCTATATGCGAAGCAGAATGCATCCGGTTCCTGCTGACTACTATCGCCAGTTACCTCCTCCTCCGCGCGGCTACCGCTACGTTTTCATCGGCGGGCATGCTTGTCTGATCGATGGCGGTTATCGCGTCCACGATGTCATCCACTTTGAACTGAAGCTCTAGGGCCCCTTTGGGTGATGGATGCTGGTTCGATGGGTTTATGCGGATCAGTCCCCAAGGCATATCCGCCTACAGTCTCGCGCCGCAACTCGGCGGTGGCCTATACGGGATCGTTTTGCCCGCCAGCGAATTACCATTGGGAGAAAGCAATCCTCCGGGCCAGCCCCCGGGATTTCCCTAAGCCTGGTGTTCAGTTTTGAACAGATTTGCCGTTTCATACGCGGTACAAAACTTCCGTGATTCCACTGGGGTTGATTCCCGGAGCTGAATGAAGGTCGGGAGGATCAATAGCATGCTCACTGAGGGAAGAGATGATTTTTCGCCGCGGTATTCTGCCTGGCTCGGTAAACCCGTGGTTCTGCTTATGTCCATCCGTCAATGCCAAGTCCCAGTGCCTTGCAGGATTGTCAGCGAAACTGTTGGTGAGGTGCGCTTGCGCATCCAGCCCGGCTTGGAGATTGATGTCCGCAAAGAATTAATTCTGGCGGTCGAAGAAGCGGCCATCGCAGCGGATGCCTCTGCGAATTGACGCTGCCGGCGCGGGCCTCGATCGCTCCGCCACGAGTGTGTCTGCGTGGTCAAGGAAATGGTCGTGTGTTCGGTGGGCGGTATTCGTTGACCTTAGTCGCATCAGACTAAGATCGACATCGTCGCATTTGAGAATGCACCGGCGTCGGATAGTTCGTGGCCTCTAGCCGCGGGTAGAGTGTTCCAAAAAGAGAGAGAAAATCCATGAAGCAAAGTATTAGGGACAGTGCCGCGGGGAAGTTTCACGAACTGAAAGGCAAAGTTAAGGAAAAGGTCGGCCGGGTAATCAACAATCCCAAGCTGGTAGCCGAAGGCCAGGGCGAAACGGTCAGCGGCAAAATCAAAAAGAAAATCGGCCAAGTGGAGAAAGCTCTCGGCCTCTAGGGCGGAAAGCACCACCCGTTCGCGGTCCCCTAGTCGTGCAGGACAACGCTAAGCAGGGAAGCGTTTATTTGCAGCCCGCCGTTGTATTTGATGAAGCCCATTTTCTTGAATTTGTTCATGAAAAAATTCACGCGAGAGCGAGTGGTGCCGACCATTTCCGCGAGCGTCTCTTGAGATATTTTGGGTAGCACCCTTTGAGGTTTATCCTGCTTGCCGTAGCGGGCCAGCAGAAGTAGCGCGCGCGCCAGCCGTTTCTCGCTGGAGTTGAAAAGCTGGTCGATCAAGTCCTCTTCGATCCGGATGTTGCGTTGAAGCATATAGGTGATGAAGCGGTCGGAAAACGTGGTTTCGGCATGGAGCACTCGGAACATTTCCGCGTTGGCGATCACCAGCGCACTCACCGGCGTAACGGCGGTGGCCGTTGCCATTCGCATGGGCTGCCCTGCCAATCCCCCTTCACCGATAAAATCACCCGGCCCCAACATCCCCACCACGGCCTCCTTGCCGGCGCCGGAAACGACGGAGATCTTCACCGCGCCTTTTTGGATGAACATGATGTTCTTCGAAGGATCGCCCTGCGAGAATAGCGTCTCTCTTTTCCCGAACTCGGCCATCGTTCTCGCCACACCGGCCGAATGGAGAAAGCCTTCGGCGTCGAAACTCTCCGGCTTTTTACCTTCGTTTGCTCGTTTGTTCGTTTTCATTCTGCTCGCCTCATCTCTTTGCATCCACCCGACAGCCGGCGCCCGCACCGCGCGTTCGAACGTCAGATCACCCTGGAAATTCTAAGACCGTCTCAAGCGCCTTTAACTCTTGGGTACTGGGCGCAAACGTGGGACGCATACTCTTTGTCGCGTTGGCGTTCATAGTTCTGCTTCATCTCCTCCAGATCGCTGCCGCGTGGCGGACCCAAAGGGCTGAACCTCCAGCCGCATTCGGAGCAAGCCCAAGTCTCCGTGCGCGCGGTTTTGATCCATACCATCCGTCTCATAAAAGTCTCTCGGACTGCTCCTTCCCCTGTTCTCAGTTCTCAAGCGATTTCGTGCCGATGAAATCAATCGAGTCTCCCGGGACCTAACGGTAACGGCTCCGGCGAAGGAATCGCCGGCGGCCCGTTCGATTCGGGACGGGATTTCTCGGAAACCGCCTTCCGCGTGCGCTGGGTTTTGGCCGCCCAGGTTGCAATCGGAGGGCGCTCTCGGCGACTTCCGTCGGAACCTGCTCGAAATGTGTTTTTTCTTTTCGCATGGTTGCCGCCTTTGTGGCTGCTTGCACCGTAGCAGTCATCGAGGGATACGGGGAGAATCTTTAATAAGTCTTTGGCTCAGCGGCGCAGCTTCATTTGGGACTTTCTCAACCCCTGTAACGCCACTAATCCATTTATTACTGATCCATTCATTCTGGATGAGAGCGAACAGCGGGTACTTCCGCGTCTTTTTCCCGTTGTATGTGCGTTACTTCCGTATCTATCGTTTCTGTTATACGGGGGGTACTTCCGGGTCTCTTTTTTTCTGCTGTACGTTATTAGACACATGTGGTATGAATACGTGGCGTTAGTTATACGCCTGACGTTCGGGAGGCTAACGATGAGCCCGAATCGAATCGCAGCCCATTTCAAGACCCTGGACCTGGGGGACGTTCCTCATTCACGGGCCGGCAAACACAAGAAAATCGTTTCGATGATTCTGCGCGACCTTGACCAACTGAAGGACGGCGCCGCCCTTAGGGTGCCTCTGGCCGAGTTGGGGAGCACCAAGGAGAACGTCCGTTCCGCGCTGAACCGCGCTACTCGAAGCGCCAAACGGACCGTCGCCACGGCTACGGATGAGGACTTCCTGTACGTTTGGAACGTTCGCGAGTCCTCTTAAGCGCCGATCTCTGTCACAGGCGCGGATCCTGCCTGCATGATCCGGGAATTTTGCGCCTGCGTCCCTTGCAGCTGGCCGCTGTGCGTTCGTAATGGTTGCCCCGCCGCACTGTGAGCCCATTGACGCAAGTGAGCAAAACGGAACAGACACCCGTCTTGATTGTGTCCACGATGCTGGTACAGACGGCGAGATAAGGAAGGGAACCGAAGTTGAAGGCTGGGAGGTTCTTTTCCGAATCTCGCCGCTCCAAGAACTTGATGCCAGGCTCAAAGGAATAAGAGCATTCATTGCGCAAACTCAAAGCAATAGACTTCACGTGTGGGCTCAGCGTGGTGATCGTGGGTCTCGGCCTGTATTCCTATTACGTCCGCGAGCTTCTGGTCTCCTTGCTTCTATTTGGTGCGGCCTTTTTCGTTCTCTCCATGGCGGTGTTGGGAGCGCTTCTGATCTGGTGCGGAGGCGAGTATGTGGCGATCTGGTCTCGACCCGCCTCGCGGAACGTGCTCGCCCTCTCCCGCCGTCTCATGACCGCATACGCAAGGCCGTGAGCCGTAAAGCAAAATCGCAATTCAGAGCCGGGACTGTGCATAAGTGGACAGACGAACGCGTTCTTCTCACCCATGATGGTGCAGGGTGAGAGTAGAAGGAATTACGGATCGTGCTGCAAGGTGCTGGCTCCGCTTGGAGCCCGCCGAAACGCAAGGACAAAAGCCATGAAATCAATTACTATGCTGGGAATTCTGTTAGTGGTTCTGGGGATATTGGCCCTTGCCTACCAAGGATTCAGCTATACGCGTCAGGAAAAAGTCCTCGATATAGGACCCATTCACGCCACGGCGGATAAGCGGGAACACGTCCCTCTCCCACCCATCGTCGGAGGGCTAGCTTTGGTGTCTGGAGCTCTCTTGCTCTTCTTCGGGGCAAAACAAGAGGCGTAACGGGTTCGCAGTTTGTTCAGGGTCGGTACAAGTCGAAATTCAGCAACTAGCGATCGGATAGTGGAGGGTTGTGATGTTTCGTAAATTGGCTTTTGGTGTGTGCATCGTGTTTGCCGCGAGTTCGCTCTTCGCTGCAAACAAGGAACAAAAACGCTTGGAAAATTCCGGAACAGTCATGCAGGAAGTGATGGGCGTACCCGACAACATCCCGCAAGAACTGTTGGAAAAAGCCGAGTGCGTCATCGTTTTCCCATCCGTTCTGAAAGGGGCATTCATTGTCGGCGGCAGCTACGGCCGCGGGGCGATGGTTTGCCGGACGGGCGAACATTTTAACGGACCGTGGGGCGCTCCAGCCATGTACGCGCTCGAAGGCGGCAGTGTTGGATTTCAGCTCGGCGGGCAAGCAACGGATCTGGTCCTTCTTGTTATGAACGAAAGAGGGGCTTCTTCCATTCTCAGCAGCCAGGTGAAACTCGGCGCCGATGCATCCGCCGCGGCAGGCCCCAAGGGCCGCGACGCCTCTGCGGACACCGATGCCTACATGCGAGCGGAAATCCTGAGCTATTCGCGTTCCCGCGGTCTGTTTGCGGGGATTTCTCTCGAAGGTTCCACGCTTCGCCCAGACAATGATGCCAACGCCGATGTCTACGGCCGCAAGATCACAGCCAAGGAAATCGTGCTTGGACACAAGACTGTCGTTCCTGCATCCGGACGTCTCCTCGTTCGGGTTTTGCAAAAGAACGCGCCGCACAACGAATCACAAAAGGCTTCGAACCGATAGTCTTAGCTGCCGCGCTGCGTTTTCTCCCGATCCTGGCGACTCGGATCCGGAAAGACGCAGCGCAGCAAATTTACATTCCACCACACGATCGGGACATCTGCTAAGCTCATTGAGAACTCTGAAGTAAGCTTGGCAATCTTCTTTTCTTATCGGGGAGAAGGCCACGAGACTCGCGGACATTTTCCCCATCGCACTTCCTGCCTTTCAGAATGAGTACGAGTCAAAATTCGACCATTCTTCTTCCCAACCTGGAAGAGCCGATACGCGCTGAGCTTTTCAGTCTCGAACGGCTCGAGCAACACGCCGAGAGCCTTGCCGCCGCACAAACCATTACGGCCGAAGCGAGCCACGGCCGTCCGCTGATCCCG
>Ga0210394_10007123_pt1 | contig 11876 bp, 8 predicted proteins | sample IncBWC12MmetaG_FD_160121 | JGI IMG/M metagenome (GOLD analysis project Ga0210394, IMG submission 160121) | Forest soil microbial communities from Barre Woods Harvard Forest LTER site, Petersham, Massachusetts, United States - Inc-BW-C-12-M | ecosystem: Environmental > Terrestrial > Soil >... | reverse complement strand
TGTGCGGCGCCTGTACGGTCCGCGTGGACGGCGAGATCGTTCGCTCCTGCCTGATGCTGGCAGTGCAGACACAAGGCGCTTCCGTCGAGACGATCGAAGGACTTTCCGACAGCGGCGAGATCGCCGATCTGCAGGCCGCCTTCCGCGATCGTAATGCGCTGCAATGCGGCTTTTGCACGCCGGGAATGTTGATCGCCGCGCAGGATTTGCTGAAGCAGGAGGCGGAGCCGGACCGCGAGCGCATCCGTGCGCATCTTGCCGGGAATTATTGCCGCTGCACCGGCTACCAGGCCATCATCGATGCGGTCGAGAGCACCGCGCTGGCGCGCCGGGGGAAGAGGGCATGACGTCGTCGCCTGCAGGCAAGCAAACGCTTTCGGAACTCGATCGGCCGAATTCCTACATCGGCAAGGTGGTGCCGCGCCCCAACCTCGAACGGCTGATGCAGGGGCGCGGGCTCTATGTCAGCGATATGGAACTGCCGCGGATGGCGCATGTGGTGTTCGTCCGCTCGCCGTATGCGCATGCGAAGATTATCTCGATCGACCCGGGCGCGGCGAAGCGCATGCCGGGCGTGATCGCGGTCGTGACTGGAGAAGAACTTGCCTCCGTCATCACGCCGTGGATCGGCGTGCTCTCGCATCTGAAGGGCCTGAAATCCGCACCTCAAAGCGCAATCGCGATCGATCGCGCCTGCTGGCAGGGCGAGGCGGTCACGGCCGTGGTCGCCAGCAGTCGCGCCGCGGCGGAAGACGCCGCTGAGGCCGTCGCGGTGCAATATAAGGAGCTGGAAGCGGTGACGGATATGCGCAACGCGCTCGATCCGCGAACGCCCGTCATCCATCCCTCGCTGGGGGACAACCTCGCCTTCGAGCGCAACCTTGATGCCGGCACGGTCGATGCGGCCTTCGCCGGTTCCGACGAGATTGTGGAAGCGGAGTTCGTGTTCGGCCGGCATACCGGCGTGACACTGGAGCCGCGCGCGGTGTTGGCCGACTGGAACGCGGCCGAAGCGCGGCTGACGATCTACCAGGGCACGCAGGCGCCGCACATGGTGCAGAACCTCGCAGCGCTTCATCTGGGCCTCGAGGAGTCGCAGGTTCGCGTGGTCTGCAAGGATGTCGGCGGCTCCTTCGGTATCAAGGTCCATATCTATGCCGACGAAATGGCGACCTACGCCTTGTCGAAGCTCTTGCGTCGGCCGGTCAAATTCGTCGCCGACAGGGTCGAGAGCTTCAACACCGACATTCACGCCCGCGATCACCGCTGCAAGGGGCGGATCGGCGTCAAGCGCGACGGGACGATCGTGGCGTTCGAGATCGACGATCTGACCGGCATCGGTCCTTATTCGATGTACCCGCGCACCAGCGCCATCGAAGCCAACCAGGTCGTCAATCTCATTGGCGGGCCCTATGCGACGAAGAATTACCGTGCCCGCGCCCGCGTGGTGTACCAGAATAAAAATGTAATGTGCCAGTATCGCGCGGTCGGGCATCCCATCGCGTGTTCGGTGACCGAAGGACTTGTCGATCTGGCGGCCGCGAAAATCGGCATGGACCCGGTGGAAATCCGCCGCCGCAACCTCATTGCGGACGATGCGTACCCTTGCGCGTCGCCCTCCGGCCTGCGCTTCGAGCTGTTGTCGCATCACGCCGCAATGAACAAGCTGATGACGATGATGGATTACGACGGCTTGCGCGCAGAACAGACGGCCCTTCGCAAGAAAAACACTCATCGCGGGATCGGCATCGCGTCTTTCATCGAAGTCACCAATCCCAGCGCGGCATTCTACGGCGTCGGCGGCGCCAAGATTTCATCGCAGGACGGCGTCGCGGTGCGGCTCGACGCGCAGGGCGCCGTGATCTGCCAGACCAGTATCACCGAGCAGGGGCAGGGTTCGGAATCGCTCACGGCGCAAATCGTCGGCAGCGTGCTGGGCGTCTCGATGAGCCGCGTGCGAGTGATCCTGGGCGATACCGATCAAACCCCCTACGGCGGCGGAACCTGGGCCTCGCGCGGCGCCGGCATCGGTGGCGAAGCAGCACTTCAGGCCGCAAAGATTCTGCGTAAAAACATTCTCGATGTCGCGGCCGCCATCCTGCAATCTTCGCCTTCAGAACTCGACGTCGCCGACAACGCCGTCGTGAACGCGACCGATGGCACACCGCGCATTGAATTGCGTGAGCTTGCGAGAATCGTCTATTTTCGACCGGATACCTTGCCGCCGGGGATTCAGCCGGAGCTGATGGCGACGCGTCACTTCGTGCCCCGCGAATACCCGTTCGCCTTCACCAACGGCGTTCAGGCCTCATGGCTTGAGGTCGATACCGATACCGGCTTCGTCAAATTGTTGAAGCATTGGGTGGTCGAGGACTGCGGCACCCTGATCAATCCGCAACTGGTGGATGAGCAAATCCGCGGCGGCGTAGTGCAGGGGCTGGGCGCGGCGCTGTTCGAGAAATGCATCTATGACGAGCGTGGGCAATTGACCAATGCCAACATGGCCGACTATCTGGTTCCGATGTCCGGCGAAATGCCCGACATCGATGTCGGTCACGTGGTCTCGCCGACCGCGGAGAGCGAGCTCGGCGCCAAGGGCGCGGGCGAGGCCGGAACGGCGGGCGCGGCGGCGGCGGTTGCGAATGGGGTGAATGATGCGCTGAAACCGTTCGGCGCGACAATTACCGAGATTCCGCTGACGCCGCAGGTTATCCTGACCGCGCTGAAGCGAATTTGAGTGAGGACGGCGCCGGCAAGACCAAATACAATGTGATTTGAGGGGAGGAAGCCATGACCAGGAATGTCACCAAATCGGAAAGAATTTCCCGCCGCCGCCTGCTCGCGACGGCCAGCGCTGGAGCCGCGCTCGCGGCCTCGCCGTTTCGCATCAATCTTTTGCAGGCACAGGAAACGCCCATCAAGATCGGCTTTCCGGTTCCCTTGACCGGTCCCTATGGCACCGAAGCCCAGGATCAGGTGCGCGCCGCGCAGCTCGCCATCGCCCAGTTCAACGACGCCGGCGGCCTCAACGGGCGCAAGGCCGAGTTGCTTGTCCGCGACGACAAGCTCAACCCCGGCGAAGCGGCGACGCGGACGTTGGAGCTGGTCGAAAAGGAAAAGGTGAATTTTGTCGTCGGCAGCCTTTCGGCGGCGGTGCAGCTAGCAATCAACAACGTCACCAAGGAACGCGGCATCATCTTCAATTCGATCAGCCAGTCCGATGCGATCAACGAGGCCGCCGACTTTTCCAAGTATACTTTCCATGAGGCGATGAATCCGCATCTGACCTCCGGCGCGGTCGGCCGCTACGCTTTTTCGAAGTTCGGCAAGAAGATCGCGTTCCTCACCGCGGACTACGCCTATGGCCACGAAATGGTGCGCGGCTTCCTCGATGTCGGCAAGAAATTCAACGTCGAAAATCTCGGTGATGTCCGCCACCCGCTCGGCACTTCCGATTTCTCGACGCTGCTGCCGCGTCTTCAGGCGCTCAAGCCCGATATTCTCTGCATCATCAATTTCGGCCGTGATCAGCAGATTTCGCTGAGACAGGCGACCGATTTCGGCGTCAAGAAGACCATTCAAATCATCGCGCCGCTGCTCTCCCATGCGAGCCGGGTCGCAGCCGGACCGCAGGCGTTCGAGGGTGTGGTCGGCGGCTGCTCCTTCTATTGGGGCATCGAGGACAAATTCGCCTCGACCAAGGCGTTCAACGACGCCTTCCGCAAGATGTATGACGGCAAGGTGCCGACCGATTACGGAGCACTCGGGTATGGCGGCGTGCGGACGGTGCTGGCCGGCGTCAAGAATGCCGGCAGCGTCGACACCGACAAGGTGATCGCCGCCATGGAAGCGCTGAAATACGACTTCTACAAGGGTCCGCAATATTATCGCAAATGCGATCACCAGTCGGTGCAATCGGTGTTGATCATCCAATCGAAGTCGAAGGACATGAAAAACGAGTCCGACGTCTTCGAAGTCATCGGCACCGACGAGCCGAATGAAGCCAATTTGCGCACTTGCGAGGCGCTCGGACACAAGGCCTGATGCGCTGAAAAGGCGTGTGTCTCGCGTCAAGGTACACGCCGTTGTTTTGGGGGATGAATGGCCGGTCTGAGCCTTGATCTGATCGCACTGCAATTGTTTGCGGGGCTGGCCCTCGGCGCCATCTACGTGCTGTTTGCCATCGGTCTTTCATTGATCTTCGGCATGCTGACCGTGGTCAATTTCGCCCACGGCGCGTTCTACATGGTCGGCGCCTATGTGGGTCTCTACGTGCTGATGCTCGGCGGCAACTTCTGGATCTGCCTGATCGCCGTGCCGCTCGCCGTCGGCCTGTTCGGCCTCTTGGTGGAGCACTTCCTGATCCGACCGCTCTATGGCAGAGGCATTGACTATCCGCTGCTGCTGACCTTCGGCTTGAGCTACGTGATGGTCGAACTGGTGCGGATCGCATTTGGCAAGACCGGATATCCGTTCGATACGCCGGAAATTCTGCAAGGCGCCGTCAATATCGGGGTCGGCTATTTCCCGCTGTATCGTCTGTTTGTGATCGGCGCGACCGCGGCCGTGCTGCTGGCGCTTTGGCTGTTTCTTGAGAAAACGAGCTTCGGCCTGATCATCCGCGCGGGCGCGCGCGATCCGCAAATCGTGCGCGTGCTGGGGGTCGACGTATCGCGGGTCTGGCTGATCGTCTTCGGCATCGGGACGGCGATCGCCGCTTTCGCGGGGCTTTTGGCCGCGCCGCTTCAGGGCGTCATCCCCGAGATGGGCGGCACCATCCTTGCGGAAGCCTTTGTCGTCACGGTCGTCGGCGGCATGGGCTCGATCGGCGGCGCGGTATTAGCCGGACTGCTAGTCGGCGTCGTCGTCAGCATGACCTCGCTGTTCGCACCCGAGATGGCCAAGGTGTCGATCTTCGCGCTGATGGCCGTGGTTCTGATCGTCCGGCCGCAAGGATTCTTCGGCCGCGCCGGATTGATGAGCTGAGGTGAATGAGGGGCATGAAGGAGACCACCCAGCCAATGTTGCGGGCGCAGGCGAGGCCTGTGAGCTGGTTTCAGTTCGCCATCGCCCATCGCGCGAGCCTTGCGAGCCTCGTGGTGCTGGTGTTTCCGCTGGTGATGCCGTTCACTGCGCTGGCGGTGAACATTCTGATCTACGGCCTGTATGGACTCGGCTTCAACCTGATCTACGGCTACCTCGGCTTGTTGTCGTTTGGCCACGCCGCGTTGCTTGGGACCGGCGCCTATTTCTGCGGTATCGCTATCGTGCATTTCGGGCTGCCGTGGTTTGTAGCGATCGCGCTCGGCGTTCTCGGCGGGCTTGCGATGGCGGCGCTGATCGGCGTGCTGGCGATCCGCACCCGCGGCATCTATTTTGCGATGGTGACGATGGCACTTTCGCAATGCGTGTATTACCTATTCTATCAGGCGGTCGACTGGACCGGCGGCGAGAACGGCCTGCGCGGCATCAATGTCCGGGTGATCGATCTGTTCGGGCTGAAGATCGACTTCATCAATCCGCTCGCCCGTTATTACGTCATCGCCGCCTTCGTGATCGCGGCCTTTTTCGTGCTGTCGCGAATTCTGGCATCTCCCTTTGGCGCGGTGATCGAGGCGGTGCGCGAGAACGAGACCCGCGCCCGCGCCTCCGGCTATGACGTGACCACGACGCGCCTGATCACCTTCGTGCTCTCAGGCGGATTTTGCGGGCTGGCCGGCGCGCTGCAAGCCCTGCATCTTTCGATCGTGCCGATCGAGATCCTGCATTACGACACTTCCGGCATCGTGGTGATGATCGCGCTGCTGGGCGGAATGGGAACGTTCTTCGGCCCCATGATCGGGGCCGCCGCCTTTCTGCTGCTGGAGAATCTCGTCTCGCTCTGGACCGTGCATTGGCAGCTTATCGTCGGCGCCATCTTCATGATCTGCGTGCTGTTCTTTCCGGCCGGAATTTGGGGAACGCTGATTTCGCGTGGCAAGCCATGATGAGTGCGGGCGCGCCGTCACAGGACGTGATCCTGCGCACCAGAGGCGTCGGCAAGGTGTTCGGAAAATTCGTCGCGCTGAACGATATCTCGGCCGAGTTCAGCAAGGGCGCGATTACCTCGATCATCGGCCCGAACGGTGCCGGGAAGAGCACCTATTTCAATCTTCTGTCCGGGGCTTTCTCGCCCTCGAGCGGCCGGGTCGAATTCGAAGGCCGCGACGTGACCGGGCTCGCCCAGCACCGCTTTGCCCATATGGGCATCGCGAAATCATTTCAGATCACCAACGTATTTCCGCAATTGACGACGCGCGAAAATATCCGCGTCGGATTGCAGGCGCTGGTGTCGCGTTACGACATGTGGCGTCCCCGCAGCCGACTTCACGAATTGACCGAGCAGGCCGATGAATTGCTGGCGCTGGTCGGATTGTGGGAGTCGCGCGAGCGAAGTGCGAAAACGCTGGCACATGGCGAGCAGCGCGCGCTCGAAATCGGCATGGCGCTGGCGAGCCGGCCGCGGTTGTTATTGCTGGACGAGCCGACCGCCGGCATGAGCCCGGAGGAGACCCGCGTCATGATGGACCTGATCGTGAGGCTCGCCGGCGAGCGCACCGTCATTCTGGTCGAGCACAAGATGAAACTCGTGCTCGGGATCAGCAACCGCATCCTGGTGCTGCACCATGGCGAGTTGCTCGCGGAGGGAACGCCCGCCGAGGTTCGCCAGAACGAGGCGGTGAAACGCGTCTATCTCGGTCAGCGGGAGCACTGAGCCGATGTTGCGAGCCAGCAATCTCAACGCCTGGTACGGTGCAAGCCACGTGTTGCAGGACATCAATATCGAGGTGGCCCAAGGCGAGATCGTCTGCCTGATCGGCCGCAACGGCGCCGGCAAGACCACGACGCTGAAGTCCATCATGGGCCTGATGGGCCGGACGCGCGGCTCGGTGCGCTTCAAGGACAGGGAGCTTTTGAAAGAGGCCGCACATGTGCGCTTTGCGCTGGGACTGGCTTACGTTCCCGAAGAGCGGCGGATCGTGCAGGGACTTTCGGTGCGGGAAAACCTTCGCCTCGGCCTGGTGGCGTCGCGTCAGAAGAGGCAGGAGGCCGAGTTGATCGAGGAAATTGCGCGGATTTTCCCACGGCTCGCCGAACGGCTGGATCAGGAAGCCGTGACGATGTCCGGCGGCGAGCAGCAGATGCTGGCGATCGCGCGCGCCATGATCGCAAAACCCGATCTCATCATGCTCGATGAACCGTCCGAAGGGATCATGCCGGTGCTGGTCGACGAGATGTTCGATCTGTTTCGTTCCATGAAGGCGCAGGGGACGACGGTGCTGCTGGTCGAGCAGAATGTGGAGCTCGCGCTCGACCTCGCCGACCGCGCCTATGTGCTCGATCAGGGCGCGGTGGTCTATCAGGCGGCGGCGAAGGATCTGCTGGCGGACAACGAGATCAAGGAACGCTATTGCTCGGTGTGAGCCGGGTTTTCCGGCACTTACAGACCATTGACGGCCTTGAACGAGCCGTCGCGCTGAATGACGGTCAGAAAGACCTTGGCTGGAGCATCCAGCGCCTTTTGTCCGACCGTTAGCACGTCTCCGCTGATGTCAAATGTGCCGACGTTGTTGATGACGCTCAGCATGTCCGCGCGCGTTGGGTTTGGTCCGGCCAATTCAAGTGCCTTGGCCGCAAGACGGCCGCAAAGATATCCTTCCAGCGAAACAAAGTCCGGCTTGAGATCCGGATCGAGGTTTTTTTCGGCGGCCTGGTAGTCGGCTACGACCCTTACCGACGCGTCCCACGGAAAAGGAACAACCTGCGAGACGATGACGCCCTGGCCCGCCGGACCAAGCTCTTTTGCCAACGCGCTGGCACCCACGAAGGAGATGTTGACGAAGACCGGGTTGAAGCCGCTCTGGCGCGCAAGCCTGATGAATTCGGCGCATGGCGCATAGGTGCCGACCATGACCACGGCTTCTGGTTCGGCCCGCTTGAGCGTGCGCATGGCAGACCCAACGGCCTTGGTATTGCGTTCATAAGTGCTCTCGGCGGTGAGTTCCATGCCGCGCTTTTCCAGAGCATGCTGAACGCCGGCGAGCCCGTCGCGGCCGTAGGAATCGTCCTGGTAGAAGATCGCGACGCGCTTGATATGAAGATCTTCCGTCAGATGCTTGACCCAGGCTTCGGCTTCGGCGCTGTAGCTGGCGCGAATATTGACGACATTTTGGAGGTCAGGCGCGCGAAGGAAATCGGCTCCCGTGAATGGACCGATAAATGGAACGTCCTTGGCTCTTGCGATCGGAACGGTGACCGATGTCGTCGGCGTGCCGACCGCGCCGATCAAGGCGAACACCCTGTCCTCGTCGATCAGTTTGACCGTCTGCATGATCGAGCGATCGGGATCGTAACCGTCATCGCGGCTGATCAGTTGAAGCTGTCGGCCGTGCACGCCGCCTCTGGCGTTGATCTCGGCGAAGGCCGCGAGAATGCCTTGCCGCATCCCAACGCCCAGCGCCGACGATGGTCCCGATAGCGCTGCGGCCTGACCGAACAAGATCTGGCCGCGGCTGACGCCGACCTCATCCGCACGAAGCGGGGAGACCGCCGAAAGCAACAGCGACAGGCCAGCCCAAATTGCTGGTTGCATTTGCTTCATAGGAACACTTCTGCGTGATCTGAAATGCCGAGTTCTCCCGCAATGATATCCGGGTGTGGTGAAGAGCTCGCTAATCTCCTCACATGGATCGGGTTCCACGAACCGAACTCGGTTATTTCTACCATCGTGGAGCCGCAACCTTGCCTCGATCGCGCAAGGTCGGTTGCAGTTTCCCAGTCGTCAAAATCATTAACTAAGGCATCCGAACCGGGCGCTATCCACTCTGATATTTCAGGGTTTTTAACCAGAGTCCGGCTCCCATAACACCTACTGGGGCACTGCCTGTTTAGTTTCGGACGAAGGACGAGGATGAGCGATCGATATCCAGGCGACACTCGCCGCGGAGACAAGGTCGAGCGACGGAAAAGCCGGGCATTGCGCTCAGGACTCTACCGGCCCGCGATCGTTGCAGCGGGCATCGGCCTTCTGCTCTCGCTGACGGCCGCCTACGCCGTCGGGCGCTGGGAGCACCGCGTCACCTGGATCGAGTTTGAGGGCGTCGCCGCGACCCAGTTGATCGAAATGCAGAACGGGATCAACGAATATCTTTCCCGGCTGGTCACGCTGCGTACGCTGTTCGAGTCGGCCAATGAGGACATCACGCGCAGCGAATTCGAGGTCTTTGGCGGTCGCCTGTTCGAAAATCATCCGGGAATTCTTCGCGTCGGCTGGCTGCCGAAGGTCCATGGCAAAGAGCGCGCCGAGTATGAGACCGCGGCGGTTACCGACGGCGTGCCCGGTTATCGAATCAAGTCGCTGGCGGACGGAATCGTTTCCGTCGCGCCGAAGAGCGATTTCTATTTCCCGGTGTTCTTTTCGACCGAACCGAAAACCTCGCTGGTCTATGGTCTGGATTACTCGACCGATCCGATCCGATGGGCCACGCTGGAACGCGCGCGCGATAACGACGCAGTCGCCGTCGTGCCGACCAGATTGTTCAAGGACACGAAAGGCAATACCCACGGCGTGATGGTCGGTGTGCCCGTATACGTGAAGGGAACATCGCGCGCCACGATCGAGGACCGGCGGCGCAATCTTACAGGTTTTGTCGTCGGAATTTTCGACCTTGAACACCTGCTGCACTCGGTCCGGATGGCGACAGCGGCGACTCCTGCCATCGTCATGAATGCTTATCCGCCCTATCAGGAAAGGAACGTGGGACCGGAGCATCAACCGATCCCCGATTACTCATCGGCGCCATCGACGCTGCAAACGATGCGGGTTTCCGCGAAAGGGCCCCACTGGTCTGGCACGCTCAGGATCGGCGACGCCAGCTGGCAGGTGGAGGCTATCCCTGCCGCGGGTGGCCGCCTGACGACGCATTATGACCGCGCGCTGATCGTGCTCACGGCCGGAATTGCCATCACGGTATTTCTCGCCGTCTATCTCGGGCTTGCGAGCCGCAACTCGCGTCAGCTCGCTTTGGCCAACCGCCGCGTGCTCGAGCTTGCGCAGACCGATATCCTGACCGGACTTCCGAACCGCGCGTTCTTTCTGGAAAAGCTGAGAGATGCAGGTTCCTACGAGCTTCGGCACCGGGAGGCGTTCTCGATCCTGATGCTTGATCTCGATCGTTTCAAGAACGTCAACGATTCGCTCGGTCATGCTGCCGGCGACGCGCTGCTCCGGCAGGTGGCGTTGCGTTTGCGTTCGACGTTGCGGGGCAATGACGTGCTGGCGCGGCTGGGCGGCGACGAATTCGCGATCATTCAGGCAAGCTGCGACGATCAGCGGGCCGGTTCGATCGATCTGGCGAGCCGCATTTCGAAGCACATCGCCGAACCGTTCCAGCTGCCGGGCCATCAGGTCGAAATCGGCACCAGCATCGGCATTGCGATGGCGCCCGAGCACGGCAGCGACCAGGAGCAGTTGCTGAAAAAGGCCGACCTCGCGCTGTACCGGTCGAAATCGGCAGGACGAAACTGCTTTACGCTCTACGACGAAGCGATGTCCGCCGAACTTGAGGCGCGAAACACGCTCGAGGGCGACTTGCGGGACGCCATCGCCCGCTGTCTGTTTGAAGTGCACTATCAGCCCTTCTTCGATGTCCAGACCGGCCGCCGACGGGGCGTGGAGGCCCTCGTTCGCTGGCGTCACCCCACCAGAGGGCTGATACCACCCGACCAGTTCATTCCGCTTGCGGAGGAAACCGGGCTCATCGTCGCGCTTGGTGAATGGATCATCAGGCAGGCCTGCGACGACGCGACCTCCTGGCCGGACGATACCAAGGTCTCGGTGAATCTGTCGCCGGTCCAGTTCAAGCAGGCCGAGTTGTTTGACGTGATCGAATCGGCGCTGCGGAATTCGGGGCTGGCGCCCGAGCGGCTGGAAATCGAGATTACCGAGTCCGTCCTGCTGGAGCGGGCGGCCGAGAATTATGCCTTCATGGAAAGGCTCAAGGCTATCGGGGTTTCGCTGGCGCTCGACGATTTCGGCACCGGCTATTCATCCCTGAGCTGCCTGACCACGTTCCCGTTCGACAAGATCAAGATCGACAAATCCTTCATGGGTAGCGTATCGATGCGCCACAAGAGTTTGGCGATCATCTCCTCGATCGTGACGCTGGCGCGCGGTCTCGACATGTCGGTCACCGCTGAAGGTGTAGAAACCCGCGAGCAGCTTGAGGGCCTCAAGACGCTGGGCGTCAATTTCGCGCAGGGCTACCTGCTGGGTCGTCCGGTGCCGATCGCCGAGCTTGACGGCCCGCCACGACCGTCCCGTTCGCGCTTGGATGCGGCCTAGAGCCTTTTCCGTTTCGATCGAATCGAAACCGGCTCTAGATTTCTGGTTCGATACGTTTTCGCGACGCGGAACCGGTGTCCACTTCGCTTGAAAACGCTTTGGTGCCGCTCCTCGGCCCTTCGAAAAACCTGCGGTATCCCCCGACCACGAATCGGCATGTGACAGCGATGGCGGTAATTAGGTGGAGGGCGCCGCTTTCTAGCTGTCCCGGCTTGTTGGAAAAAAATCTCTATCAAGCTCAAATCCAAGGAATGATCTTCTTTTTTCGACTGCACTATTGCCGCAGTTGGAAATATGATCCTACCTGACGGGAGCTAGGGCTGCGGGGCATGTGTTCCGCCGATACCCGTTCGTTGAGGAACCTCTGCCATGTCCGCCAGCCGCTACGTCGTGATCGCGCGATCGCGTGTAGGTGCCAGGGCCTGCTGAATGTCCGTGATCGACCCTATTTACGTCGCTTGCGGATTCAGCGTCGGCCTGCTTGTCGGCATGA
>Ga0210394_10007122_pt1 | contig 11876 bp, 6 predicted proteins | sample IncBWC12MmetaG_FD_160121 | JGI IMG/M metagenome (GOLD analysis project Ga0210394, IMG submission 160121) | Forest soil microbial communities from Barre Woods Harvard Forest LTER site, Petersham, Massachusetts, United States - Inc-BW-C-12-M | ecosystem: Environmental > Terrestrial > Soil >... | reverse complement strand
GCGACAATCGACGGCAGATGTCCCGTGCCTGAGCATATCGGCTGTATCCGCCGAAGGCTTCATCACCGCCGTCCCCCGAGAGCGCCACGGTTACATGCTGCCGTGCCATTGCGCAGACAAGTGCGGTGGGTATTTGCGACGCGTCAGCGAAAGGCTCATCGTACAACAGTGGCAACTTCGGAATGACTGCCAGTGCCTCCTTAGCCGTCACATACAGTTCTGTATGGTCAGTCCGGAGATGCCGTGCGACTGCCAGGGCATATGGTGCTTCGTTGTACTCGCCTTCGTCGAAACCGATCGTAAACGTTCGCACCGGGCGACTGCTGAGCGCTTGCATCAGTGCGACGACGAGGGAAGAGTCTATGCCCCCGGACAAGAAAGCCCCGAGAGGGACGTCGGCGATCATGCGCAGCCGCACCGCATCGCGCAGCAACGCATCCAACTGGTCGGTCATCTCACCAGGAGAGACCGAAAGAGCGTCAGCCGAGGCTTCGGCTTGTACCTCCGCTGCATTCCAGAAGCACCGGCGTTCGAGCTCCACGACCGAATGTTGCCGGGCTGCAAATCGCACGAAGTGCGCTGCTTCGAGCTTGCTTACTCCCTCATGGATTGTGCGCGGCGCAGGTACGTAGTTGTAGCGCAGGAATAACGTGAGCGCCTGTCGATCAACACTCGTATTGAATTCCGGAAAGGCTCGCAGTGCCTTGAGCTCGGAGCCAAAGATCAATCGTCCATTTGTAACGCAGTAATACAACGGCTTTTTGCCCAGCCTGTCGCGGGCTAACGTCAGCTCGCTTTGTGCTGAGTCCCACAATGCGAACGCAAACATGCCGATGAAGCGCTGCAATGACGGCTCGAGACCCCATTCCTCGAATGCAGCCAGCATGACTTCGGTGTCGCTGTGTCCCCGGAACCGGTGTCCGAGCCTTTCCAGATCGGCGCGAACTCTCAGAAAGTTATAGATCTCACCGTTAAATATGATGATGTAACGTCCACTGGCGGAACGCATCGGCTGGCGCCCTTCCTCAGTGAGGTCAATGATCGCGAGCCTTCGGTGCGCCAGCCCGACCCCATGAGCCGGATCGAACCATTGTCCCTGAGCGTCGGGTCCCCGATGAGCGATCGTGTCGTTCATCCGCCGCAACACCTCCGTCGCGCCCGGCAACGGCTCCGTCGTGTAAAACCCAACGATGCCGCACATCAGAGGGCCCTCAGCATCAAGACGTTCTCTGGGCCTGCAGACATATGCTGGGTTGTGGGGGCACGCGGGAACACGTGGCTACCAATGATACGCGTCGCACTTGCGCTATATCCATAAGGCCGCGACGGTGAGCTAAGGGCCCTGGGCGCGGCACAGCTTCTGTAAGCTTGCTTCCCGATCTGGATTGCACGAGACTCAAGCAGGTGATTTGATTGAATGCGCAGCGCGACAGTGACCTCGCGAGGCGTCGCGCGCTGGCCGTGCGCGGTAAAGACATTCTGCTGCGATACGCTTCCAACGCACAATGACGCCCCGCATCTGTTTCGTCGGCCTGGAAAACCTTCCTGTATTAGCCCCTGAATTCGAGCGGTACGGAAGCGGCGGCGAGCAGGTTCAACAATCGCTGCTCGCAAAAGCATTCGTCCGCCGCGGGTTTCCGGTTTCGATGGTCGTCGGGGACTACGGGCAGCAGGATGGCGCAACCTGGAGTGGAGTCCAGGTCTACAAGGCCTACCGCGCGCGTGAGGGAATTCCGGTGGTGCGCTTCGTGCATCCGCGCTGGACCAAGCTCTGGGGGGCGCTGGGACGTGCAGCAGCCGATGTTTACTACGTGAGCTGCGCGGGCGCGCAAGTCGGACAGGTCGCGATGTGGGCAGCCCGAAACGGTCGCCGCATGATCTTTCGGGTTGCGAGCGACGCCGACTGCGAGCCCGACCGGCTACTGATCTCCTTCTGGCGCGACAGGAAGCTGTATGAGTACGGACTGCATCGCGCCGTGTCAATTCTTGCCCAAAGCATCAGGCAGCAGGCGCTCATGCGGAGCAATTACGGCCTGGATAGCTCGGTGGCCTACATGCTCGTGGATGCACCAGAACGTGAGCTGTCCTTTGCCGAGCGCGACATATCGCTATTATGGGTCAGCAACATACAGCAACTGAAGCGCCCGGAGATGTTTCTTGAGCTCGCGCGACGTCTCAATTCCTGCGCCGCGAGTATGGTCGGCGGCATGCAGCCCCGGGCCAACGATCTGTACCAGCAGATCCGCGCACGCGCCGCGCGCGTAGGTACTCCGACATTCCACGGTGCATTGCCGTACCGAGCCACCAACCGCGTTTTCGAGCGCTCGCGGGTGTTCATCAATACTTCCGAGATTGAGGGATTTCCGAATACCTTCCTACAAGCCTGGATTCGGGGCGTCCCGGTGGTTTCATTCTTCGACCCTGATGATGTCATCCAACGCGAGGGGCTGGGCCATGCCGTTGCTAGCCTGGACGAGATGGCACACGCTGCTCATCGCCTTACAAGCGATTCGCAAGCGTGGCTCGAAACGAGTGTGCGCTGCAAAGCGTACATGGCTCGGTGCTACGGCGAGGACGAGATACTTGCCCCGTATATCTCGGCCGTCGACCGGGCCGCAATGGGCCTGCCTACGGCTGTGGCCCCGGTCTAGGGAGAAGTATCCGTGATCGGTAAGAAGCGGCTGATGTTCAACGCAGCCACTCTCATTCCAGCAGTACCGCGGCTCCCGCAATAAAACGGGCATTCGAAAGACACGTGTGGCACTCACGGGACCGATCGATCAAGCGCGCTATGTTATTCAATCTGGCTGCGCCACCTGACGTCCGCCGTCGCCAACGGATTGAATTTTGCCCCAGAGGCCGTTGCAATGGCTTCGAGCCGGTGACGATCTAAAGTAGCTTCCGCGGCTACCCGCTCCGCGCGCAGGGCAGATCATTGCTGGCCTTTGAGCGGTGGCTTCTCCGCCAGCGGCCCGGAGCGAGTGCGTGTCTTCTGCGGCAGTCAGCGCTGCACGAGCTGATCGACAATTGCCGCCCTGTCGCTGTCAAGTCTTCGCGAGCGCTCGACCGTAGACGCCCTCATAAGTTGAACTCCCGATGCCAGATCTCCAGGTTGAGGAGGGACCACAACAGCTTCTCGTGATTTTGCCGGCCGTTGATGTGCTCCTGGAGAACCTGTCGTAGTTGCTCCGGACGATAGTAGTCGCGGGTGCGCGAGTCCGCGTCAGTCAGATGCGCGAGCAGATAGTCCCGCATTGAAGTTCGGAACCACTCGTTGACTGGCACACGGAAGCCGACCTTGGGCCTTTGCAGAATGCGTGCGGGCAGCACCCGCCGCATGGCAAGCCGCAGCACGCGTTTGGTTGTTAGGCCCCGCACCCGCCAGGCATCCGGTAGTGCGGAGACGAATGCCGCGAGCTCGTGGTCGAGGAACGGCATGCGGGCTTCGATCGAGGCACCCATGCTCATGCGATCCCCGCGTTCGAGCAGATTGTCCGGCAGCCAACTCGTCTGGTCGAAAAACAGGATACTCCGCAACGGTGAATCACCGGCTGCGGCACACAAGGGTACGGTCTGCTCCGCGTCCGAAGGCGGCGGCAGCGCTAACAGGCGTGCGCAGCCGTTATCGGTGAGTGCGCCAAACCAGCGCGGCATGCGCTTCGCTCGCGACTCGATGCCGAGGTTTACGATCGCTGTCTTGGCGCGGCGGAAACGGTATGGCAACGCCTGTATCGATGGTTCGATCAGCCCACAGCGCAGCCCCAACGGTAACCGTTGGTACCAGCCCGCGTACCTTTCGTAGACGTGCTTGGGATAACCCGCCAGCATCTCATCAGATCCCTCGCCGGTAAGGACCATCTTGACTGTGCGGCGTGCCTCCTTGGCAAGCAGGTAAATCGGAATATCTGAGGGTTCTGCCACGGGCGCGTCGCGGAATCGCGTCAGCGCCGGCAGATGTTCGAGCAAATGCTCCTGCGACACAACCAGCTCATGATGTTCGGTCCGAAATAGCTCGGCGATCGTCTTGGCATGTTGCAGCTCGCTGTAGGCGGCTTCAGCAAAACCGACAGAAAACGTCTTCACCGGCAAGGTCGAATGCCGTGCCATGAGAGCGACGACCGCCGAGGAATCAATGCCGCCGGAGAGAAACGCGCCGAAGGGCACGTCGGACATCATCCTGATGCGAACCGATTCATCGAGAAGGTCGAGAAATCCGCCTGTGGGATCGTGGGGGAGCCTCGTTGTCTCTAAGCACACTCCATCGGGTGGCAGATAGAATCTTGACTCGGTGGTGCCATTAGCGTCGCACAACATCCAGGTTCCCGGCATGAGCTTGCACACGTCCGCAAACAGTGTCGCCGGGGCGGGCACGTAGCGATAGCGGAAATAATCCCACAGTGCAGCACGATTGACACGCGGGGCAACACCTGGGAACTGCAGCAACGCTTTGATCTCGGAGGCGAACAGCAGCAATCCGTTCTGCGAGAGAATGAAGAGAGGCTTCTTGCCGAACCGGTCGCGCGCCAGAAACAGCCGACCACGACGTGCGTCCCAAATAGCGAACGCAAACATGCCACGCAACCGCAATACGCAATCGGTCCCCCACTCTTCGTACGCGTGCACAATGACTTCCGTGTCGGAGCGGGTGCGGAAGACGTGACCACGTCCAGTCAGTTCGACGCGCAACGCCTCGAAGTTGTAGATTTCCCCGTTGAAGACGATCTGCACCGTGCCGTCTGCGTTGCCGAGCGGCTGGTGGCCGGTGGACAGGTCGATGATGGAGAGCCGCCGATGACCGAGTCCAACGCGGCCACGTCCATCAGCCGTAACGCTCTCGAAATAGCCCACGTCGTCCGGGCCGCGGTGAGCGATCGCATCGGTCATGCGATGCAGCGGCCGGCTCAAGTCCTCACGGGCACTAGTCGAAAAGTATCCGGCGATGCCGCACATGGTTAAGTCTCGTCGCTTGCCGTCCGGTTTTGCCCGCGTAATCGTAGCTGAATTGCTCCGGACGCATCGGTAGACTGTACCGTGGGGTGCTCATGAAGCGGGAAGGCGATAAAAGCCAGTGCACAGGCAGCGATTCAGGGGGCTGACTTGACGGACATCCTCAGCCGCGGCACCGGTTATGTGCATTCGGCGCCCATCTTTCGCAAGCTGGTTCCGGGTCGAACCGGTCAGCGATATGTCAGGAAGGCTGACCGCCCCGGGCCCGAGTCCGCCGGTGCCCGCGGTCCGCGCTGACGCCGGCCGTTTCCCGGGAGTGTCGACCCGTATGCGCGGCATGGCCCACCAGGCAGCGATATTGTCCGTGTCGCGGATCGCGAACTATGGGCTGATGATCATCAGCCCAATCGTTCTAGTGCGTTTTCTGACCGTGACGGACTTCGGTCGGTACCGCGAATTCCTGCTGTACGCCTCGCTGGTGCAGACTGCCGCCTATTTTAGCCTCAGCGAAAGCCTTCTCTATTTCGTTCCACTTCACGCCGCGAGCATGTGGCGAGTTGTGCGCGAGACGACGTTCCTCACCGCTTGCATCAGCTTGTTCATCGTCGGCGTGGTCGTCGCTTTACACTTCTTGACACCCGGAGGGCTGGTCGGACCCTATCTGGTGCCGATAGTGCTCTATGTCCTTCTGTCCGTGAACCTCGACTGGTGGGAGAGCCTTTGGCTTGCCACGCATCGGCCGGTTCCCGTATTTGTGTACACCGGTGGCCGACTGATAGCTCGCATGGTAGTCGTCGTGTCCGTCGCGGTTGTGACGAACAACGTCTGGGCAATTATCTGGTCTCTGGTCGTGCTAGAGGCGCTGCGTTTTGCGGGCGCGCTCGTTGCCTGGACCACCGCAGATCGCTCTCGCCTGGAGCCGCAGATCGGCGATCTCAGGCGCGAACAGCTGAGATTCTGCGTCCCGTTTGGGTTGGCTATTCTTCTGCTCTTGCTCAGTAGAAACCTCGGCAACGTCGTGATAGTGAAATATCTCGGCGTTGCCGCCCTGGCGCAGTTCACGATCGGCACGTATGGCGAGCCGATAATTCTGGCATTGCGCAACTCCATCTCGCAGGTGTTGTTGCCCGCGCTCGTGCGCAGCTCAAAGGACGACGCTCTGCGGCTATGGCATCGCGCAACCATCATCAATTGCGTGTTGCTGTTTCCCACCGCTGCCGTCGTGGCTTGGTACGCGGAGCCGCTCGTTCTAAAAGCTTTTGGCGCCGCCTATCGTCCTGCCATTCCCGTGTTGCAATGGTACGCGCTGGTCATCGTACGCGCGTGTTTCGATTTTTCGCCGCTTCTGCGCGCCATCAACAAGACACGCCCGTTCGTTTGGATAGGCGTCGTGGCGATGCTTGTAAACGGCGTTGCCCTCGCGGTGCTGCTGCCGGTAACGGGTATCGTGGGGGCGGCAATCGGCCTCTGCGCCGCCAACCTCGCCGAGGTCACTTGCCTTGGGTTCTGCGTGAGCCGCCTATATCGCTGCGGGTTGCGCGGACTTCTGCCCTGGACCGCAGTGGCGAAGGTCGGTGTGTGCGCCGCCGGTGGTGCTGCAGTCGCTTTCGGCGTCACGTTCGCGTGGCGTGCGAGCGTACTTGGCGCTGCCTGTGGCTCCGTGCTCTACGGCGCCGTGTTCGCGGCCCTGCTGCTCGCAACACGCGTTGAGGAGGCGACCACTCTGTGGCACCGGCTCAAGACCCTGGTCCCGGCATTTCGCAGACAGTGAGACCTCTACGTTACTCGGCAATTGGCCTGTAAGGCGAATCGCTGTGCATTGAGAAGGTTACTGTACGGAGAGCGTTGGCGCGTCCGGCACCGGTTGCGAGCTCGTGCGCAGCAGGATCACGCCGTCCCGATCGTTCAGCGTTACGCTAGTTACCGACTGACCGTTGTTTACCGAGGGCGCCTGGGTTCCTGAAAGGTGCTTGTAGGTCGTTTCCAATGTCACCGTCTGCGTGCCGTTGCCCTTTGGGTTTACGAGCGCGATGCCGTTCGCGAAGTCGCGACGCCAGACGCCGTTCTGCCACACCGTGAGACCGCCATTTGAGTAGGTGCCGTTGTTGGGATTGTTCGGCCCCGCTGTGGCGGGACCGAGGTTAGAGCCCAACTCATCAAACCAGGCGACGTTGTTACCGCCGCCCTGGCCCGCGGTATTGAAATGGTAATAGCCGTTATCAAGCAGGCACGAGGCGAGTCCGTAACGCATCCCTTGATAGTCCGTGATGCTGCCGTCCTGCTGAAAGATCAGGTAAGGGCCGCCCCCCGCGAAGGGTGCCAGGGCATTCATGATGGTCGCGTAAGAGCTCATCAGCTTCGCCCAGCTCTGACTTTCGTACGAGTAGCTCTCACCGATGGCCGACTCCATCACGCCGCCATTAAGGACCTGGTTGTACCCCTGGATCGACCCGCTCCCCCAATCCGCCACGTTCCCCCACATCATGTGTCCAGCGCCCATCGCGGTGCGAAACTGCGCGGCCGCATCAGCAAATGAGTTGCGCCAGAGCTGCGCTTCGCCCGAAGCGGATTGCGACGAGCCATTCTGCACATAGTCCCCGTTCACGCGCGGCTGGTAGAAGAAGTTGTCGAAGTAGATGCCGTCGAGATTCGTAGCAAAGGGGTAGGAAGTCCCAGTGGACCAGGCCGCATTCCACTGGCGATAGGTCTGGCCAGTGCTGGTCAGGGTAGTAGTCGTGATGTTGACCGAGTTGGCTCCGTACTGGGAGGTCACAATCGAGCCGCTCGGGTAGGAACTGCGCAGGAACCAGTCGTTGTTTGCATCGGCGGTCCACTCCGTGCTGTAAGCGCCGCCACCCGTCGCGATCTCCATGATGTTGCGGATGCCAGTGATCTTGATGCTCGGGTTGAGCGCTTTGATTGCGGCGACCTGCTGCTGCATAGTCTTGCCGCCCGCGCTGTAGCCCGGATAGTTGGAGAAAACCGCTGCCTGCAGGTCCGCGATATGTGGCAGATTGACGAAGTCGATCGTCCCGCCAATCAGATACGCGCCGAGGCGCGGGAAGGGCGGGGAGGTGGACTGTGCCGCCGCGACGTGAATTTGCGCGAATGCAGCTACCGCCAGTAACCCGGAAATCAGCAAGCGTCGTGCCATTTGTGCCCCCAGTCTTCATCACCGCCTGAGTGTCTGCGCGCAGCGATCCGTGTGCATGGACCGCCCAGCGGCGGAGCGAAGTTACACTGTCTGCCCTGTCAATTCACCGTGTCGCACATCACGGACACCCGTCCAGGCCGCGCGTCGCACGGAGCAGTCACATCACCTTTTCCGTGTGCGGTACGTCCCACTGCACTGTGCTCTATGAAAAAGGTAACTCGACTAAGCGAGAACGCTTCAACAAGACCTGCTCGCACTCGCGAGTGCGCGGCGACGAAACGAAATTCGTCTGCATGATTTGGCGAAAGGCGCGTCGCGAAGATCTACTCGCACTCGCAAGTGCGCGGCGACGAGACGTTATAAGCGTTTCGCTGGCAAGCTCATCGTCGTACCTGCGGCATCGGCGTACGGTGTGGGTCGCCTTGAAAGTGCGATGCGTGCTGGACTCTCACAGCGGCACGAATGTTTAGTGACTGCGTTGAGTCGCAGGGAGGCGCGGTCGAGCACGGTGTGCAATTGCTGCGGGTGAGTCGGTAGCTGGCGCGCGGCGGTGCTCATTGCGGGCGTTCGGCTGCATAGCAATCACCGCCATTCGCATCGTCAGGCCGGTGTAAGCCCAGACGTAAGGCCACGGCCTGAATATGAGCGTGAAGAAGATGGCGCCGGATATGGCGATGATGCCGTAGATGAACGCGATCAGATAGCGCGCCGTCTCGTCGGGTGCCGTCTCGGCGGCGCGGCGCGCCGTAATCACCAACTGCCTGATCACGATCAGATAGCAGGCGAGGCCGATGATCCCGAGCTCGAACCATAGCAAAAGGTAGTGATTGTGAGTTGCATAGAAGAAACCCATCACGTCGTACGAATCCCATCCAAACCCGGTTATCAGCGTCACCGGGTTGGCCATCATCTTGTCCACGATAGGCAGCCAGATTGCCGTGCGATCGTTGTCGCCGCCGCCGGGGTCCTGGATCATCTCCACGACACGGTGGACGAGAATGTCGCCGAAATTGATGCTCACGAGCGCGAGCAGCGGGACGGCGACCACCCCGAGGATCACGACGAGAGTTGCGGCGCGACGCCAGGAAATGATGCCGCGGCAGATGTAGGAGCCGAAGACGGTCGCCAGGGCGAGCCCTACGAACGCGCCACGCGACCCGCACATTATCATCAGAGCTGCTGAGACAGTGCCCGCCAAAGCCCAAAGTAACCTTGCGATGCCACCCGAGGAGAGAGCCGCGGCGAGGTAAGCTGGTAGGAGGCACACAATCAGGGCGGCCGTTTCGTTCGCGTGGCCGAATGCGCCGAATACACGTCCAGTCAAGTTGCCCTCGATGCCAACCGTTGTGATGCCGATCTGGAAGAGGCCCGCGACGTTTCCGATGGCAATCGCGTTGGCAGCGGTTACTGCGAGCAGGGTGCATTTCAGTACGAACTTCGCGTCCCCAAGGGTCCGCGTTCCATACAGATACAACACGAAGACCACGGCGTTATCGAGCAGATTTGCCTTTAGATCGATTCCGCTCCTCAACAACGTGTACGACTTGTAATCGAGCAGAAGCCCGGCGGCGAGCCATGTGAGCACGGCATAGGCGATCAATACACCGAACCACAGGTGAATCTTAGGCAGTTCCATCTGCATTCCGCCTCGCGCGACGAAGCGGGCAGCTAGCGCGAGCAGAATCAGATAGATGATTGCGTTCTTCACGCTGAGCCCGGGCGCAAGGCTGAGCGTCCAGCCGGACACATCGGCGGTGGTGAGGAAAACGATCAGAAGGGCAAGGAGGTAGCGCAATGATGAGTCCTCGAGTGCGTTCGCTACCGTATCGTATCGACCAAGCTCGCACGCGCGGCAGAGCAAGCGGCAATCATCGTCGCTTTTGGGAGCCCTTTAGTTAACGCCCGCAGGGGGCGCCAGACGATTCTGCGCAGTTCACCATACCACCGAGTCCCGGTCTCTCCGCAAGAGACGGGGAGTACTTAGGGTGACGCAGATCACAAGTTGCGACAAGCGCAATGGCACCACACCCGTAACTTAGGGTAGCCTATGCTTCCGGCTACCAATAACCATAAGCGACCTCGCAGGACTGCCCGGTTTGGGCGTGTGCCGCGACTTCCGGGGGATGACAGGAACCCTCGGATCGAGGATCCAATGCGTGCCATGCTCAATAATCTTCTCAGGTTACTCGCGGCGCTTGCAGCGTTCGCCGTCGCGCACGCGGATGAGTACACAGTCAAGGCCGGCGATACGTTGGCGATTGCGGTCTGGAAGGAGCCGGATCTGACCAGCAACGCGGTGCTCGTGCGCCCCGACGGGACCTTCTCAGTTCCCTTGGTGGGCCAGGTCGATGCGCGGGGCAAAGGGGTACTTGAGCTGCAGACTCTCATCACCGAGCGGCTGCGAAAATACATTTCGGACCCGGTCGTCACCGTGTCGGTGCAGGAGGTCAAGGGGAACAAGGTATATGTGATCGGACAGGTCACGAAGCCTGGCGAATTCGTCGTCAATCCGAGCGTCAACGTGATGCAGGCCCTCAGCATGGCCGGCGGCACCACCGCCTTCGCATCACTGAACAATATCATCATCCTGCGCCGCACCGCGGCCGGACAGGTCGGGTTGCCCTTCCACTACAACGACGTGGTTCACGGCAAGGAGCTGCAACAGAACGTGGAGCTCCAAGCCGGGGACGTTGTGGTCGTACCGTGAGGTCCTCGCGACGCGCGCCCGCACCGCGCGGAGTTGCTCGCACAAGCTCCGCTACCGGCCTCACGGCGGTTTGCTTGTCACTGGCCGCTGCGCCGGCCGTTGCTACCGACTACCAGTTCAACCCCAGGGTCGAGCTTGCGGGGGGGTACGACGACAACGTGAACCTCGCTGTGACCGGAGCGAACAAGATCGGTTCGTCCGACGCGATGGCGGACGCGCGAGTCGACCTGGTGGCACGGGAATCGAATTGGCAGTGGCGCCTCACGCCCGAAGCGCGTGGCACCTGGTATCCAAGCCACTCGGCCCTCGATTCCAATGGGGAGTTTGTGTATCTGAACGGAGAGCGTAGCGGCGCGCGCTACACGCTCAGTCTGGACGGGTACGGTTCGTCGCAATCACTGCTCACGAGCTATCTGCCGACGGCCAATATCGGCACCGGGCTCGGGACTCCCGAGCCGGGTACCACTCTCGGCACTCCGGCTAGCATTCGCCAGAATCTGGGTTATATCAGTCCCAGCTACACACTTGAGATGACACCGCGGAGCAGTCTCGAGTTCGGTGTAGGCTACACGGACGCCACTTACAGCCAGCAATTGCAGGGAGGCTACGTGAATTATGAGAATGTCACCGGTTCCGCTGGCGTCGTGCTGAGGGCCACCCCTAACGGGTCTTTCACCCTGCGCGCTACCGGGGCGGATTTTCGACCCAACTTGGGGCTCACGGCCGCCACCTACGGCGCGGAAGTGCAGTGGGACGGGAAGCTCTCCGCGACGAAGCAGTATTATCTGCGCATCGGGGCCGGGCAGACGGACTTCTCCGGCACCGTCGTGGGCGCACCTAACGTTTCGAATTCGACCAGCTGGTCCGGCGGTGCGGGAACGCAATGGACCTACAGCCTGACCGAGATATTCGTTGATGCGACCCGAAATGTCGCGCCGACGGCGCAGGGCTATGCCGTCATTCAGGACCAGCTGCGCCTACGCGTGGCGCGGCGCTTTACGCCCCGATTTGCGGGGTTCCTCGGGGTTCGAACCATTTATGACGATCCGCTGCGCGGGGCCGCCGCGC
>Ga0210394_10007121_pt1 | contig 11877 bp, 10 predicted proteins | sample IncBWC12MmetaG_FD_160121 | JGI IMG/M metagenome (GOLD analysis project Ga0210394, IMG submission 160121) | Forest soil microbial communities from Barre Woods Harvard Forest LTER site, Petersham, Massachusetts, United States - Inc-BW-C-12-M | ecosystem: Environmental > Terrestrial > Soil >... | reverse complement strand
TGAGGCAGGAGTCGAGTTCTTCGAGTGTGCTGAGAGTTGGTGCGAGGTCGGCATCCTCGCCGGTCAACTGGTTCAGCAGCTGGTGGATGAGCGGTCCGCAGCTCGTCCAGTGGTCATTGCCGGGACTGTCGAGTTGCCGATCGAGGGCCGCGACGGAAGTGGTCAGGGTCGCGATGATCTGGTTGATCGAGTTGTCGACCGCGACGGTGTGGCTGCGTTGCTCCGGTGCGTGCCGCGCGAGGCTCTTGATCTGGCGGGTGGCGGTGGACAGGCTGTCGATCAGCTCATCCAGCCGGTCGTGGCGCGGCTCGAGTCGAGACAGCAGTTCGCGCTCGCCGGCCGGCCCGGGTCCGGGGGAGCGCAGGAGATGGGACGAGACCTGCCGGGTCTGAAACAGCGTGTGGTCGAGCGCGCGAGCGTCGGAGCGGAGCCGGACGTTCGGGTCGAGCCCGGTGAGGTACTGGCCGAGGTTGACCGCGAAGGCGTTCAAGGCCTTGAGATAACTGTGCAGGCCCACCCGGATCGCGGCTCGAGTGGAGATCGGCAGCACGAGCAGAGACACGACCGCCGCTATTGCCGCGCCGAGCACGTTCTCGGCGAGGCGGTGCGCGAGTAGCGTGTCCAGGCTCCCGCCTTCCAGTGAGTACACCTGGGCCAGCGCGACGACGAGGCCAGCCACCCAGATGGGATAGATCTCTGAGATCGCGGCTGCTCCGATGGCCAAGGCGACGACGATGACGAGTAGGGTCCACCATCCGCTGCTGTGGCCGATCAGGTCGTGGATCGCGACGCCGATCACCGCGCCGACTATGGTGCCCACCGCGCGCCGGAGCACTTTGCGGCCCTGGTCGTGCGGGGTGCTCCCTGCCATGATGATCATGACGCCGATCGCGGCCCAGTAGTAGTGCTGTGGGTCGAACCAGTCGCCGAGCGGGATCGCGATCGCTGCCGCGATGGCCGCCTGGATGGCCTTGGTCGTGGTCGGTATCGGACGCGGTATTCGCAGCCAGGTGCGTGGCGCGGTCGCGGCGGCTCGCCGGGCCAGTGGCCGGGCACCGGCCGGGCGGGCGCCTTCCAGCGCTACGACACCGGTGAACATCACGTGGTTCTCGATGGCCAGTGACACGTCGCCGCTGAAGATTCGGTTGCTGGTCTGGTAGGAGTCCAGTTCGTCGGCTGCCTGCTCGAGCAGCTCGCGGACTCGAGCGGTCGTGCCGGCCGTGGCGGCTCGTATCGCCGCCGGGTCTGCGGCGTGACCAGCGGCCAGAGCGGTGAGCTGTGCCGCCACGACGGCGCTGGCGACCGGAGCATCTTCCCCGGCGAGTGCCTGGCAGATATCAGCCAGCGACACCAGGGCATGCTCGACGTCGAAGACCCGGCGGTGCAGGTGCTCCGCGATCGAGCCTTCTACCCGCGCCGGGCTCAGCCGGCCGTCGAAGACCAGCGCGGCGGTATTGACCCGGTCGAGGTTGCGCCGCAACTGCCGTGCCGCCCGACCAGATCCGGTCGGGCCCTGCAGAACTCCCGCCGCACTCGCCGCGGCGCGCCGGCAGGTTGCCTGGAACGACCGCCGCGCCTGACGCAGATCCCACGCCGGGCTGTACCGGCACAGCACCCCCCGCGCGAGGATGCAGGCGACCGCGGCCGCGGCAATGATCACTATGAAACGCAGGTAGACGTGGACGGTAATCGGTAGCAGCAACCCGTTGAGGTAAGCAGCACCCAGCATGACCCCGAATTGCTGGCCATAGTGCCCGAAACGGTCCAGATAGAACTGCAGGAAGACCGCCAGGACGACCAGCGTCAGCCCCATTGCCCGATGGGGCGCCAACCACAACCCGACGATCAACCCCAGCGCGTTGGGGATTACCAGCCAGCCGAGGCTGCGAGCTACCTGACCGAACGGGGCGTCCGGAACAACCAGGCTGCTGACCAGCGCCAGCACGGCGCCGGCCGTCATCCCCAGCACCGTGGACTGCCCGAGGCCCAGCGCCACGCCGTAGCCAGTGGCAAAGCTGACAACCAGCGACACCACCATTCGCCAGCCCATCCGTGAGCGGCCCCAGCCGGGGTCGCTCACGGTCAGCCGGTCCGTCACCGATCGCAGGAGGGTTGGAGTCTTTACCGCTAGCCCGTCAGGGTTGTTGCCCAGATTGCCAATATCCATAGCTTAACTATACAGCTGTTCTATGTATATTGCAAACGAGCCTAGGTCGTGGGGTAGGAGTCCAGGTGGCCCATCGTCTCGCCTGACTCGACCAGGGTTCGGGTGGTCTCGGTGTCGGCGTACACCCACAGGATGCGCAATGGTGTGGACCCGACGTTGGTGAACCGGTGCTCCACCCCTTGCCGCATGAGAGTTGCGTCGAGCCGTCCGACCGTGACTTCATCCTCCCAGATCTGGACGACGGCCTGCCCTTCCAGGACGAGGATGAACTCGTCGCTACTGTGCGAATGAAGAGGAATGGATTTGCCGGGCGGTATCTCGGTGATGCCGCTCAAGAATTGCGTTGATCCCGCCTCCTTGGTTGCAAAGGGGAAGCTCCGCACGCCGTTGCCGCGATCCATGAAGGCGTTCTCGTCAATTCGGAAGACCAAGCCGTAATCGTCGGTGACCTGCCCGCTGCCACGTCGAACAATTCTCTGCGTACTTCGGGCCGAATCGCTGTCGCGCTCCGTCATCGGTTCAACCTCCGGTCGAAATGAGATCGGCCTGGGTGACGGCGGTCGGCTCGCTGAGCAGGGTGCCGGCTACGCCTCGCCAGGCCTGAAAGTGCGGCGTCGAGCGGTGATGATCCAGCGCCTGGTCGTCGGCGTAGACCTCGTACAACACGTATGCCCCCGGATCGCCGACGACCCGGCAGACATCGAACCTCAAGCAGCCGGGCTCCTCGGTCAGGGATGCCGTGGCGTTCCGCGTGATCTCTTCTACGAACCTGGCCTCGGAGTCGGTCTTCGCGCGCATGGATACGACTAGAACGGGCATTTTGCCTCCTTGTGCGGAGAAATACGGATGTGAATAGGTCGGCAGACCTCAAGGCGCGACCCAGCCGACGGTAGATGGTCGACCGAATGCAGTCAATCCCCTACCGCCGACCATAGACGGGAGGCAGTCGACGGGCTACCGTAATCGCAGCCCGGAACTCTGGCTCCTGGCGAGTGTCCGAGGGAGGAATGCCATGTCTGAGCCCAGCTACTTGACGCGATTGAGCGTTGTCGACGAAATCGACACCCTCCGAAACCGAATCCATCAGCAATTGGTGGCCCTGATCGTGGCGGGGGACCTGCCGCCGGGCACGCGCCTGGTGGAGAACGAACTGGCCCGTCGTCTCGGGGTCAGCCGTGCTCCGGTTCGAGAGGCGTTGCAGTTGCTCGAACGAGACGGTTGGGTCGATACCAACCCGCGGCGCGCGACCGTCGTTCACCGACCGTCCCGGCACGAGATCGAGGATTTCTTCGAGGTGCGCTTCGCGCTGGAGGTTCAGGCGGCGCGCCTCGCGGCCCGCCGTGCCACACCTCCGGAGATGGCCGCGAAACTCCGGGCGCAGGTCTCTTTGGGTCGCGAACTCCTCGACTACTCACTGGTCGAGGCCGCCGGGTCCACGGACCTGCCGCGGCGCGGGCCTCGCGGTCTCGTCGAGGCGAACAACATCCTGCACAGCATGATCGCCGAAGTGTCCGGCAACGACTTGCTGCTGAAAATGCAGACCTCGATGACGCTTCAGGCCGACTGGTACCTCACACCACTGCGAATGGGACGCCGGCACGACGCCTGGGACGAGCACGAGGCGATCGTCGAGGCGATACGTGACGGTGATGAGCACGCGGCGACCCGGGTGATGGGCGAGCACATCGACCGGACGCGCGAGGCCGCACTGCTCGCCCTGGAGTAAACAGCTAGCCCCTGCCGCACCGACTATCGAGGAGTTCCGCTGATGCCTGGCCCGATTGGATCGACGATTGCTGTGGTTGGCGGTGGAATCGTCGGCCTTGCCGTGGCCCGTGAGCTCCTACAGCGATTCAACGGGGTATCGGTCACTGTTTTCGAGAAGGAGCCCCGGCTCGCGTCTCATCAAAGTGGCCATAACAGCGGTGTGGTGCACGCGGGGCTCTACTACCGTCCGGGAACGCTGAAGGCGAGGCTCTGCCGGGACGGTGGGGAGCTGCTGAGAGAGTACTGCCAAGAACACAAGGTCAGCTTTGCCGAGACCGGAAAGCTCGTCGTCGCCGTGGACGACTCGGAGCTGGCCGAACTGTCGGCGATCGAGGAACGAGCGGTGGGCAACGGAGTCCCGGGCCTGTGCCGGATGGATCCCGGCGCGATGCGTGAGATCGAGCCTCACGTCGCCGGGGTGGCCGCGCTGCACTCGCCGCGGACCGCGGTCGTGGACTATCCCGGCGTCTGCGCCGCGCTGGCGGCCGAGGTCCGCGCCGCTGGCGGCGAGATCCGACTCGGCACCCGTATTAGCGCCGCCAGTATCTCCGGTCACGGGGTCGAGGTCGAGGCCGCGGGGGAGCGGCTGACCTTCGACAACTTCATCGCCTGCGCGGGACTGCACAGCGACATGTTCGCGCGCGGCATGCCCGGGACGGCTGACCTGCAGATCGTGCCGTTTCGGGGGGAGTACTTCAAGCTGTCCGCGGCGGCCGCGAACCTGGTGAACAGCATGATCTACCCGGTCCCCGATCCACGCTATCCGTTCCTCGGCGTTCACTTCACCAGGGACGTAACCGGTCAGGTCAGCGTCGGACCCAACGCCCTGCTGGCAACCGCCCTGGAGGGGTACCACCGATGGAATGTCAGCCCTACTGACCTCTGGCGAATGGTCCGCTGGCCAGGGACGCGCCAGGTCGTGCGCGAGCACTGGCGCTACGGCCTGTCGGAGCTGATTCAGTCGATATTCAAGCAGCGCTACGTTCACCAGGCGCGCCGCTACCTGCCTGCCCTGGACGCCTCCGCCCTGAGCCCGATCGAGGCCGGCGTCCGCGCTCAGGCCGTCGGGCGAGGCGGCGACCTCATCGACGAGTTCGTCATCGACCGGGTCGGGCGAGCAATGGTGGTCCGCAACGCGCCGTCCCCGGCGGCAACCTCGAGCCTGGCGATCGCTGCGTACCTCGTCGATGAACTGGTCCGCTGACATGGCGATCGCACTCGACTACCGGATCGGCGACGAGGTCGAATCGGGCACGGCTGAGGCGCTGGTCGACCTCAACCCTTCCGACCATCGGCAACAGGTCGCCGAGGGCCGGTTCATGTCCGAGGACCAGGTGCGCCGGGCGGTAATCGCGGCGGATGCCGCGGCCACCCGCTGGCGACTCACATCCCCGGTAGCACGGGGTTCGGTGCTCGTTCAGGCTGCCGCCGAACTGCGCGCCGACGCGGACCGGCTGAGCCTGATCATCGCCCTGGAGAATGGCAAGACCCTCGCCGAGGCGCGTTCGGAAGTGCTCAAGTCGGCGGACTTCTTCGAGTATTTCGGACTGTCCGGCCGGCTCTCGACGTCCGAGCTGCTTCCCGACGCGCGTCCCGACACAGTTACCCGTACCGTGCGCGAACCACTCGGCGTGGTAGCTGCGATCTGCCCGTGGAACGATCCGCTGCTGACGCCGGCCCGGAAGCTGGCGCCAGCGCTGGCGAGCGGGAATGCGGTGCTGTTCAAGGCATCCGAGCACACCCCGCTCATCGCGCGCGAGCTGATCGAACTGCTTCGTCGGGCCGGCCTGCCCGCGGGAACCTGCACCCAGATCGCCTGCACTCACGACGTGCTGCGCCGGCAAGTGCTCGCGGCCGGGGCAGTGCGGGCGGTGAGCTTTACCGGATCGACTGCCGTCGGGCGGGAGTTGAGGCTTCGCCTGGCCACGCGCAACGTCCGGCTCCAGACCGAGATGGGCGGCAAGAACGCCGCGCTCGTCCTCGCTGACGCCGATCTTGATCTGGCGGCATCGGCCATCGTGAAGGCGGCATTCGGTCAGGCCGGCCAGCGGTGTACGGCAACCAGCCGCGTCGTCGTCGTCCGCAGCGTGGCCGAGGAGTTGGTCGCCCGCCTCGCGGAGGGGATCGGGCAGTTGCGTGTCGGTTCGAGCATCGACCCGGACACCGACATGGGGCCGACGGTCTCGGCCGGACACCAGCGAAGCGTCGCCGAGTACGTAGCTGAGGCGACCACGCAGGGCCTGACGATCCGAGCCGGCGGCTCGGTGCCGACCGCCGGTGACCTTCGACATGGTTTCTACTTCGAACCGACGCTGATCCTCGGTGCGGACCCGACGAGCACAGTGTGGCGAGAAGAGGTGTTCGGGCCGGTCCTCGCCGTGCGGGCCGTGGACTCGGTCGACGACGCGATCGCGGTCGCGAACGATTCCGAGTACGGGCTGGCGGCATCGGTATTCACCCGGAGCCTGGCGATGAGTGAACAAGCAATCCAACGCCTCGACGTCGGCCAGGTCGCTATCAACCTGCCGACCACGGGATGGGATATCCATATACCTTTCGGCGGTTTCGGTGAGTCCGGTTCATACCCGAAGGAACAAGGTTCTGACGCACCATCGTTCTACACGCGCGTCAAGTCCGCCTCCGTTCACTACGGGTAATCAGGAGCAACACCGGCAACCGGCCGGTGCCATCAAATGTCGAGGAGCTAATCACGGTGAACTCGCCACACGCAGTCCCGGCGGAGCAGGTAGTCGAGGCGAACAAGCGCTGGTGCAATTTGATCAGCGAATCGAATTGGCCGGAACTAGAAGCTGTTCTCGACCCTGACTTCACTTACCGCCACAGCACCGGCACACTCGATCGCAAGGCCGCCTGGATCGCCCGGATGCAGAGCCGGCCGCGATCGATTGAGGCACGTAACGCGTCGGTACGACTATTCGGCTCGGTCGCCGTCCTATCCAGCGACCAAGCCGTGACATTCAGCCAGTCCGATGCGATGCCGAAGGTCGTCCAGCTCAATGTGTTACAGGTCTGGCATCGGCTGGATCGGTGGATTCTTGCCGCGCACTACAGCGCCGTGTCGCCCGCCGGGAACTAGCCGGAATTCCTTCACGTCCCAGCGGGAATGTCTTGACTGTTTATCTCCCGGCAAGTATTCTCGGTGCAGGTCAGAGTTCGACGGTCAGAGCGCGTAGGAAATCAAGACCGCGTGTCCGTGGTAACCGGCCACAGCAATCTTTCACGGTCGGATATCAGCCGAACCGTAAAATCAGTTGACGACTGACGTCAATCGGTCTGAGTCGAAAGAGGTACGCATGTCTTCGCCAGCAATGTCTCCGCCGCCCTTGGTGCGGTCGCACGCTCCGGTAATCCCACCCATGTGGGTTCAGGAGGTAGCTCGAATCGAGGACGAAGTTCTTGCCGCGTTCCGGGGCTTCTCGGCTGCCGACGTCAGCGACGCCGTCGGCGCGCTGTACACGATGTCGCCGTCGCTTCGGCCGCTGTACGAGCCGATGGGCCGGCTCGTCGGGCGTGCCCTTACGGTCAAGGCGCCACCGGGAGACAGCCTCGCCGTCCACGGTGCGGTGTCGGTATGCGAGCCGGGCGACGTACTGGTGGTCGACTGGCGTGGCTACGTGGACTCCAGCGCGGGTGGCGGCGGCATGCTCGTCGAGCCGATTCAGCGGGGTTTGGCCGGCATCGTCGTGGACGGCGCCTGGCGTGACGTGCCGGACCTGAAGGAGCTGAACTTCCCTATTTTCGGACGGGGCACCTGTTCGACGTCACGTGCGAAGACACAGCTGGGCGAGATCAACGTCCCGGTCTGCTGCGGTGGCGTGATCGTGAACGCCGGCGACCTGATCATCGCGGATGCGGAAGCGATCGTCGCCGTCCCCAGGGACCAGATCGCCGGAGTCCGCGCGGAAGTTGAGCGGGTCATGCGGACCGCGCCGCCGGCGAGGGCATCCCGGAAAGCGCTCTTTCAGGGTGTGTTCGAAGCCGCCGGTGGCGTCACCAGGGCTTGGCACGAGGCCGAGGCCGGCTGATTCGACGCCGTTTGGATTTCCGTCAGCAACAGCACGTGACCGCTATCTGATGTTTCCCAGGGCTCACCACCAGCTCTTGATCCGGAGAGGATCCCATGTTCAAGGACAGCACGCCGCGTAGTCGGAGGTCGTATGTAACCGCAGCAACGCTTGCCGGCGTCGCGTTACTGGCCGGCTGCTCGAGCGGCAACGCGGCAAGCTCAAGCTCCGGTCCCGCTCCGTACACCGTCTACATGGTCGCTGACCTCTCCGGGGCGGCGGCCTCTGGCCTGGCCGGTGCGGGCGTGCCCGGCGGCGCGACCACCGCGGCGGACGTCATCAACAAGGCGGGGGGCATCAACGGCCATCCGATCAAGATCATCGGTACGGCGGACGCGATGTCGACCAGCGCGGGTGCGCAGACCGCCGCGCGGGAGGCTATCCAGGCTAAGCCAGATGTGATCTTCAGCGGTGAGTCGAGCGCCGAGTTCGACGCCTCCCTGCCCCTGTTCACCGCGGCCAAGCTGCCCGTGTTCTACGGCACCGGTGCCAACGAGCTCACGACCCCGCCGCAACCGTGGTTATTTCGCTTCATCGCCACGGTCGGTCAGATCACGAGCGACTTCGTGGGTGCTTCCCGAACCATCCTGGGGACCACGGCGGGTAAGAAGGTTGCCTTCGTCGGCCCGTCGGTGCCGTCTATCGACCTGACCATCAAACAGCTCGAGCCAAAACTGCGGGCCGCGGGCGCGACGCTGTCCACGACAGTTCGGACCACCCTGACCCTGACGTCATTCACCAGCCAGGCGGCCGACATCGCGTCGGCAAAACCTGACATCGTCATCCTGCAGGACCAGGCGTCGTCGGACGTGCTCGAAGCCAGGGGATTGATCGCCGCCGGGTACACGGGGCCAATCCTGGCGGGCCAGTCAGCGGGCAAGTCGCAGCTGGTCGGTCTGGCCGCCACGAATGTATATGGCATCGCGGACTTCAACATGGACCTCAGTCCTTCCGTCCAGGCCGCGGCCGAGGCGTCCGGCCAGCAGACCGCCGCCACGAGCGCGTATTTCGGGGTCGGCTGGGCGATGTCGTACGCGCTGTCGATGGCCGGTCAGAACTGCGCCCTGCCATGCGGTCCAGTTGCGCTCGGAAAGGCGGTCGAGGCGCTAGGAACCTGGACGCCACCGGGAGATGTCGCCGCCGGCCCCATGTCGTTCTCGGCAGCCAAGCACTATGCGCTGACCAGATCGGCCGTCGTCAAGTACGACCCGAGCACTCAGAAGATCGTCCGGGTGGGCACCTTCGACAGCACCGGCTGACGCCCGCCCGGCGTAAGGGTCAGGCCGGCTCGGATGGCAACCGCTCAAAACGAGATGAGGTGCGCGGAGTTGAGACGAGATCCCGCTTCGCCGGTGGACTCCGCAGCGGCTGCCACCGGTCACGCGATTCCCGCGCTCCGGGCTAGCGGGCTCAAGGTCCGCTATCGCAATGGGGCGGTCGGCATCGAGGACGTGAGCCTGACGGTGAACCCCGGGCAGATCGTCGCGCTGTTCGGCCCGAACGGTGCCGGTAAGACGACCACCGTGCGAGCGATCAGCGGGTTCCTGCGTACCGAGGGAACGAAAATCGTCAATGGAAGGGTCGAGATATTCGGAAAGGACGTTACGGCCGCCGAGCCGCATGAGACCTACGCGGCCGGCGTAGCCACCGTTCCCGAACGTCGAAAGGTGTTCTCCAGCCTCACTGTCGACGACAATCTCGTCGCGCTGGGTGCGCTGCCCGGGCGGGGGCAGCGCAAGGCCGCCTACGACCGGGTGTACGACTTGTTCCCGATACTCGCCGAACGTCGTGGGCAACTTGCGGGTCGGCTCAGTGGTGGGCAGCAGCAGATGCTCGCGATAGCACGAAGCCTCATGAGGCAGCCTCGGGTACTGATCATCGACGAGATGACCCTGGGGCTGCACCACAGCCTTCATGAGCCACTGTTCGTGGCCGTGCGCCAGATCGCCGCGCAAGGTCCGTCGGTCGTGATCGTCGACGAGAGCACCGGCTTCGCCTTGAAGGTAGCCGACTACTGCTACCTCCTGGGCGCCGGTCAGGTTCGGGACTCTGGGCCGGCGGAGAAATTCCGGAACAACGACTTGCTCGCGGTCGGCTACGTAGAGGGTGACTAGATGACGTCGACAGTGTGGCAGGAGCGGCTGGCCAGCCTCGAGAGTCGCCGATCCGGTCAGGCGTTCCGGGGTCCGGTGCTGTCCGTCGAAGAGCTTTCGGTCAACTTCGCGGGAATCCACGCCTTGCGGGACGTGTCATTGGACCTTTCCGCTGACGAGGTGCTCGCGGTCGTCGGGCCGAACGGAGCTGGCAAGAGCACCCTGCTCAACGCTGTCTCCGGCCTGATTCGGGAGCACTGTTCAGGAGCGATCAACCTGCAAGGGCGCAAGATCCTCGGCCTGCATCCGGCCGCCGTGGCACGCGCGGGCGTCGGGCGGACCTTCCAAGATCCGCCGCTGATCGACGATGAGACCGTGCTGGAGAACGTCATGCTCGGCGCGCACCTGCATCTCGGCTACCGGATGATGGAGCAGATATTCCTCCCGGGACGGGTGCGAAAGAAGGAGGCCGGGGTGGCCGAACTCGCGATGGCTGTGATCGAGTTCGTCGGTCTAGGCGACCAGGCCGGATCGCGAGTCGGCGGGCTTTCCTACGGTAGTCGCAAGCTCATCGATATTGCCCGGGCCCTTCTCTCGGAACCGCGCATCCTGCTGATGGACGAGCCGACCTCAGGACTGGACTCACGTGAACGAGCGATCGTCCAGGATCTGCTGCTGGAGTTGCGCCGCACCCCCGGGCTCGCGGTGATCGTTGTCGAGCACCACATGGATGTCGTGCGACTCGTCGCCGATCGAGTCGTCGGCCTTCAGGCGGGCGGCGTCCTGGCCGTCGGATCACCTGAACAGGTACTGGATTCGATCGAGTTCCGTGCGGCGCTGGTAGGAACCCTCGGCGAGGGCGCTCAGTCCGATAGTTGATGCGACTAACTGGAAGGTAAGAACTTGGAGCGGATCGCGGTCTCCGTTATTGGTGGCGCCGCCGCAGGCGGTGCCTACGCGCTCATCGGGCTCGGCTTGGTGCTCGCCTTCCGGGCAACGTACACGCTGAGTTTCATGCAGGGGCAGTTGATGCTCCTCGCGGCATTCATCGTTGCCAAGATTCAGGCCAGCCGTACGGTGCCGGTCGATCTGGGTGTCGTCGTCGCGGTGGCAGTCGCCGCCGTCGTCTGCGTGCTGTTCTACATCTTCGTCCTGCAGCGCATCATCGGCCTGCCGCACTTCGTCGGCTTCGTCGCCACGCTCGGTCTGGCTTCGATCCTGGACGGAGTGATGACACTGATCTTCGGGTCCAACGAGTACTTCTTCCACTTTCCTGGAATGCCGAAGGGAAGCCTCGACGTGTTCGGCGGCCGGGTTCCGACGACGAGCGTCGTGGTGGCCGTGTTCACGTTCGTCGTCGCGGGGATCGTCGCGAGTGCCTTCCGCTTCACTGAATGGGGGATCAGGGTACGCGCCGCCGGTCAGGATCCGGTGCTGGCGAGCCAGGGTGGTATCAATGTGCGCCGGGTCTATACGACGTCATGGGCAATCGCAGGCATCCTGGCCGCTTTCGCGGGTATCGCGCTCGGCAGCACCAATCTGATCGACACTTCGATGGAGAATCTAGCCGGCGCTGCCTTTCCGGCGATCCTGCTCGGCGGTCTCGACAGCATCGAGGGTGCCGTTGTGGGCGGCGTGATAATAGGCGTTGGGCAGGGATTCGTTGCCACCTACCTGGGTGGCCAGTTCCTTGACGTGACGACCTACGGGGCGTTGTTGCTGATCCTGCTCGTCCGGCCGGCAGGATCAGCAACAACGCCCCGTA
>Ga0210394_10007120_pt1 | contig 11877 bp, 11 predicted proteins | sample IncBWC12MmetaG_FD_160121 | JGI IMG/M metagenome (GOLD analysis project Ga0210394, IMG submission 160121) | Forest soil microbial communities from Barre Woods Harvard Forest LTER site, Petersham, Massachusetts, United States - Inc-BW-C-12-M | ecosystem: Environmental > Terrestrial > Soil >... | reverse complement strand
CGGCGGCCAGGATATCGGGCCGACGGTGTGCGAGCTCGGCGGGCAGCGTCTGCGGAACCGACGATGGCGATGCAAATTCCCCGAGTTTGAAATCCGGTGCGCTCCAGGCTGCGGGCGCCTCGCCCACCAGTAACGCCAGTGCGTGTTCGGCGGTGCTGAGCTCGCGCCGCAGCGCGGGCAGCAGCGTCTGATCGTTGGCACGCTGACTCTGGGCGTTGAGCACATCGACGCGATTGGCGCTGCCGGCTTCGAAGGCGTCCTGCACGAGTTTCAGGTTGCTTTCGTCATCGGCCAGTAGCGCCTCGACGCTCTCGATCTGCGCGCGTGCGGACCCTGCGGCCAGCGCCTGGTGCGCGACGTTGCCGCTCACGGCCAGTTCCGCGGCTTCCACCTCGTGCTGCTGGGCGACGGCCAGCGCGCGCTGCTGCTCGACGGTGCGGCGTACCCCGCCCGCGAAGTCGAACAGGTAGCTGACCCCGAAGCCGACCGAGTAGAAGGTGAAAGGCGGCAGTTTTTCGGGGCCCAGGAAGGCCGCGCCATATTTCTGCCGGCCGGCACTCGCATCCAGATCGAGGCGCGGATACTCGGCGCCCTCGCTCGCTGCCGAGAGCGCTTGCAACTGCGCCAGCGTCGCGCGCGATGCCAAGAGATCGCGGTTGTGGGCCAGTGCTTCGCGAATGGTGGCATCGAGCCGCGGAGAGTTCAGCGCCAGCCACCACGCAGAAGTCTCACCCGAGGACTCGCCGGCGGACGCATCGGGCGCGGGCTGCTGCGGCAGGGGTGAGGTCGTGTAGCGGTCCGGACTGCCTTGCTTCGGCGGGACAAAATTGGGTCCGGCCACGCAGCCGCACAGCAGGACCATCGGCAGCGCCGCCTGTGAAACCTCATTCCATCGCAACATTCTTGACTCCGGTGCCGGCGCGGCGCGGCGAGCGCACCAGCAACAGCAATGGCAGCGCCAGCAGCGTCAACAGCAGCATCAAATAGAAATCATCGATATAGGCAATCATCGCGGCCTGGGCCGTGACCGCATGATTGAGCGCGGCGTTCGCGCCCGCGCCATGGAACGGACCGACCGAGTGCTGCGCCAGCGTCTGCGGTGTGATATGGGAGGCCAGCGACGCGTGCACGATCTGGGTGTTGCTCACGAACAGCCCCTGCACCACCGAAATTCCGATGCTGCTGCCGATGTTGCGGATCAGGTTGAAAAGCGCCGTGCCTTCGTTGCGAAACGCCGGCGATAGAGTCGCAAAGGTCAGCGCCGCCATGGGTACGTAGACGATGCCGGTGCCGAGCCCCTGGATGGCTCCCGACCATATCAACGGGTTCATCGGCATGCGTATCGAGAAGTGCGTCATCATCCAGAGGGAAATCGCCGTCAGCACGAAGCCAGTGCCAATGATCACGCGCACGTCGAAGCGTCCGACCAGTTGGCCGATGAACAGCATCGCAAGCAGCGTGCCTGCGCCACGCGGCGCCGTGGCGATGCCGGCCTGCAGTACCGAATAGCCCATCAGGCCCTGCATCAAGGGCGGCAGCAGCGCGAGGGTCGCGAACAGTACGATGCCGACCAGGAAGATGAGGATATTGCCGGTCAGAAAGTTGCGATCCTTGTACAGCGCCAGGCGGATGAACGGTCTTTGCGCCGTGAGCGTGTGCGTCACGAACAGATAGAACGCCATCGCGCAGACAAGCGCCTCGATTTTGATCTCGGCGGAACTGAACCAGTCCTGGCTCGGACCGCGATCGAGCAGCACCTGCAGCGCGCCGACGGCGAGGCTCAGCACCGCGAAGCCGAAGAAGTCGAAGCTCTTGCGCTCGTGCGTGGTATCCGGGAAATACGCCATGACGCCGGCAACCGCCAGAATTCCGAACGGCACGTTGATGTAGAACACCCAGCGCCAGCTGTAGTTGTCCGTGAGCCAGCCGCCGAGCATCGGCCCCAGCGTCGGACCGAGCACGACGCCGATGCCCCAGATCGCCATCGCCCGGCCGTGCTGTGCGGGCGGATAGACATCGAACAGCACGGCCTGCGACATCGGAATCAGCGCCGCGCCGAAAGCGCCCTGCAACACGCGGAACAACACGATCTGATCGAGCGACTCCGCCAGACCGCAGAGCGCCGAGGCGAGCGTAAAGCCGATGATCGACACCAGGAACAGCGGCTTGCGGCCGAAGCGATCGGCCAGCCAGCCGGTGAGCGGCGTCATGATCGCGGCCGCCACGATGTACGAGGTCAGGACCCAGGTCATCTGATCCTGTGTCGCCGACAAGCTGCCCTGCATGCGCGGCAGTGCGACGTTGGCGATGGTGTTATCGAGCGCCTGCAGGATCGAGGCGACCATCACGGTAGCGGTGATCATGCCGCGATGAAGCGGCACACCGTCAGCCGACACAGCTTTCACGCCCGCTATCTCAACGCTGCGCGACTGCTGCCGTGCCGTGGCCGAACAGGTGGCGGCGGTGTTCGGTGTCGACCGTGACATCGACGCTCATACCCGCGTGCAGCACCACGCCATCGAGATCCGCGTCCTCAAGCTGCAGCCGCACCGGCACGCGCTGCACGACCTTGACCCAATTGCCGGTCGCATTTTCGGGCGGCAGCAGCGAGAACTGCGCGCCGGTGCCCGGACTCAGACTCGTCACATTGGCTTTGAACTTGCGGCCCGGGTAGGCATCGATGCGCACCTCGGCCGACTGCCCGGGCCGCATATAGGTCAGCTCGTCTTCCTTGAAGTTGGCTTCCACCCAGACATCGCGGCTCGATATCAGGCTGAACACCGGCGTCGCGGCGGTAATGTAATCGCCGATCTGCAATTGCTCGACCTTGGCCGCGATCCCATCGTCGGGAGCCTTGATGACCGTGTAGGACAGGTCCAGATTGGTGCGATCGAGTGCGGCCTGTGCTTCCTGCACCACCGGGTGTTGATCGATCGGGATATCGGCATTGCCGCCGAGCAGCGCCAGCACGCTACCGACCTGCTGCTGCGCCGAGGTAAGTTGCGAATGCGCCAGATCCAACGCGTGCTGCGTCTGATCGAACTGGGCGCGCGAGCTGATGCCCGATTGCAGCAGGTGCTGCTGACGCTCGAACTCGTGCTGCTGGTAGGCGAGCGTGGCGCGCGCCGCGGCGACGCTCGCGAGCTGTTGCCGGTAAGTGGCCTTGGCGGCACCAATCTGCATGCGTGCGGCCGCGAGCTTGGCCTGCGCATCCTCGACCGCGATATGAAACGGACGATCATCGAGGCGGAACAGCACCTGTCCGCGCCGCACGGGTTGATTGTCGTGCACATCGAGCTCGACCACGCGTCCAGCCACGTTGGCACTGATGGAGGTCTGCGCCGCCTGCACCGACGAATCGTCGGTGGAGACGTAGCGACCGGAAATCAGGTAGTACGACAACCCGGCGATCACCGCCACCGCGACACCGCCGCCCATCAATGTCCAGCGCAGACGCGCACGCCGGCGCAGCGTTCGCGCGGCTGCACGTTCCGCGGCGGCGCCCGATTCGTGCACCTCGGCGTCCATATCGTGCCTCACTTGGCCTCGAGGGCCAGCAACGTGCCGTGAATACGCTCGAGCAGATCGATCAGCTGCTCGCGCTCGCCCTGATTCAGCACCACCAGAGCCTCGCTGCGGGTTTGCTCGGCGAATTTCCAGATGCGCTCGACGATCGGCCGTGCCGCTTCGCGCAGAAACAGGCAATGCGCCCGGCGATCGACGGGATCGGGGCGACGCTCGATCCAGCCGTCCTCCTGCATCCGATCGAGGGTTCGCACCAGAGTCATGGGATCGGTCTCGGTGAGTTCCGCCAAGCGCGCCTGGCTGATGCCCTCGTTGCGAGCGAGGTGCGCCAGCACCTTGCACTGGGGCAGCGTCAGCTCCAGCTCGCGGGCATTGCGCTCAAAACGCTTGGCGCACAAGCGCGAGACGTCTCGAACCAGGAAGCCGAAATTACGCAGGTTATCCGCCACCCGACTGCTGCCCAGGCGCTATCGCCTCGAATCTTCACTGCGGTTAATATATCAATAGTTATTATATGCGGCAACAGCAGGAACCTGGTGCCGATGCGGCGCGTCAGACTGTAACAAATTGATTTTATTGAGAGAAACGCCTCATGCCGGCCGCGATTTCGGCCTTGGCGGCGTCACTGTCACCCCAGCCCTCGACGCGGACCATCTTGCCGGGCTCGAGGTCCTTGTAGTGCTCGAAGAAGTGCTGAATCTGGTGGAGCCGGTGCGGGTTGATGTCGTCGTGCTCATGCCAGTGGCTATAGATCGGCAGCACCTTGTCGTCGGGCACCGCCAGCACCTTGGCGTCATCGCCCTTCTCATCGATCATCTTCAGCAGGCCCAGCGGCCGGCAGCGCACCACCACGCCCGGCAGCAGTGGAAAGGGCGTAATGACGAGGACATCGACCGGATCACCGTCGCCGGCGGTCGTGCGCGGCACGTAGCCGTAGTTGCACGGGTAATGCATTGCGGTGCCCATGAAGCGATCGACGAAGATGGCACCGCTCTCCTTGTCGACCTCGTACTTGATCGGGTCGGCATTCATGGGAATTTCGATGATGACATTGAACATATCCGGTGCCTGATTGCCCGGTGTGACCAGATCCAGACCCATGCGCACCTCGTGTTGATGAGCGATTTTTCCGGAATCAAGACGCTAGCATAGAGCCGCATTCGTGACGCAGTCATCCAAAGCCCTGGCGCTGCGTTTGTTAGGCTTAGTGGATATCGCGGAAGGAGAATTGGCATGAACAAAGCTCGAGGCGTTAAGGCCGCCGCAGTGATGCTGGCCCTGGCATCGGCAACGCTGACGGGTTGTGTCGTGGCACCGGCGCCGGGTTACTACGCCGAGGGCCCTGTGATGGTCGCGCCTCCTCCACCGCAAGTGGAAGTCGTGGGTGTTGCGCCGGCACCCGGCTTCGTCTGGATCGGCGGCTACTGGAACTGGGTCGGCGGACGCCACGAGTGGGTGGCCGGACGCTGGGAAACCCCGCCGCGCGGTTATCACGCCTGGGTGCCGCACCGCTGGGTGCCTTATCGCGGTGGCTGGCGTCTGCAGCGGGGTCACTGGCGCTGATTTGCGCATGACCCGCGACGGCCCCGGGCCGTCGATCTGACCGCCGCAAGTCCCGCGATGTCGCCGCTGCCGCGGCATCGCGGGTTCACAGCGCACGCGAAAGTCCTCACAATCTCGCTTTCGACGTCACAGAGTCGACACTCAAGGCGACTTCATGAATGATCATGTCTCCAAAGCGGCGGCTTATGAGCAACTGGGCGTCAGCCTGCGGCCGCTGATCCGCAATCAAACCGACTTTCTCGCCAACATTTCCAATTTCGCCGCACTGCTGTTCAACTCGCTGCCCAATCTCAACTGGGCCGGTTTCTACCTGCTGCGTGGCACGGACCTCGTGCTCGGCCCGTTCCAGGGCAAGCCCGCTTGCTCCTGCATCGCCATGGGCGATGGCGTCTGTGGCACGGCGGCGTTGCAACGGGCGGCGGTGCTGGTTCCGGACGTACACGCCTTCCCCGGACACATCGTTTGCGACGAGGCATCACAGTCAGAAATGGTGCTGCCGGTACTCAAGGATGGCCGCCTGGTCGGCGTGCTCGATCTCGACAGCCCGATTCCAGGGCGTTTCGACGAGACTGACCGCGATTGCATGCAGCAGCTGTTGCAGACCCTCATGGACGGCACCGTGGTGCCCGAATTTCGGCTCGCACCGCCGGCGTGAGCGGCACTGCGCCGGACCTGGAGAAATTCGGCTACCACGAACAATTGCGCCGTGCCTTGAGCACTCGCGATCTGATCGTCTACGGCATGATCTTCATGGTTCCGATCGCGCCGTTCTCGATCTACGGCTTCGTCTGGAACGTCTCCAAGGGCATGGTGCCCCTCGCCTACCTGTTGGGCCTGGTCGGGATGCTGTTCACCGCCATGAGCTACGCCGCGATGTCGCGCGCATTTCCGGTTGCCGGCTCGGTGTATGCCTACGCGCAGCGAGGGCTGCACGAGATCGCGGGCTTCTTCGCGGGCTGGCTGATCCTGCTCGACTACATACTGATTCCTGCGCTGCTGTACCTCGTCAGTGCGGTCGCGCTGCAACCGCTGTTTGCGGGCGTGCCGGAGTGGGTCTGGCTGATCGGATTCATCCTATTCAACGCCGTGGTCAATCTGATCGGCATCCAGTTCACCGCCCGCGTCAATTGGTACATGCTGGTCATGGAGCTGCTGACGTTGGTGCTGTTCGTCGGTGTCGGACTGCACGCGCTGTACGCCGGTCAGGGCGCGGGCCGCCTGACGTTGAATCCGATCTATAACCCACAGGTGTTCTCGCTGGCGACCGTGGCCGGAGCGACCTCGATCGCGGTGCTGTCATTCCTGGGGTTCGATGGCATCTCGACGTTGGCGGAAGAAAGCCGTGGCGGCCAAAATTCGGTCGGGCGCGCAACGCTGTGGTCACTGCTGCTGGTCGGGGCGCTCTTCATGCTGCAGACCTGGATTGCGACCGATCTGGCACAGGGCATGCACTTCGCATCTGCGACCACGGCCTTCTACGAGATCTGCGATCGTGCCGGTGGCCCCGGTCTGCGCTTGGTGGCTGTGGTGGCGACGGTAATTGCCTCCGGCATTGCAAATGCCATGGCGGCGCAGGCCGCAGTCTCTCGCATCCTCTTTGCGATGGCTCGCGATGGCAAGCTGCCCGCGGCCCTGTCGCGCATTCATCCGCGCTACCGCACACCCTACGTCAGCACACTGGTGGTCGCCGGCATCTCGCTGCTGGTCGGACTGTTTTTTTCACAGCGCCTCGAAGAACTGACCGACGTGGTCAATTTCGGCGCGCTTTGCAGCTTCCTGCTGCTGCATCTGTCGGTGATCCGCCACTACCTGATCCGCGAGCGCAGCGGCCGATGGGTGCAACACCTGCTGTGCCCGCTGGCGGGTTTCCTGGTAATAGCGTACGTGCTGCTCGAAATGGATACCGCCGCCAAAATTCTGGGCGGCTGCTGGCTTCTGATCGGGATCGTTTACTACGCCGTACTGGCCGGCGTATTGAAGAAGCCGGCGGCGCTCGAAGTGCGCGGCTAAGGCCGATCAGAGTTCGATCGGCCGCCCGCAGCGCGCCAGTACGCCTCTCAGATCGCGAATCGCCGGGAATACTTCGTTATTCCAGTCAGCACCCTGTGCGTCGTAGGCCTGCTGCTCGAACTCGACGATTTCCTTGTCTTCTCGAAAGATATTCTCGGTAAACCACACCACGAACGGCCAGACCGCGTGGATCAGCCCGGGAATGGGCGGCTTCTTGACCGACAGGTAGCCAAAGGTGCGGTTGGTACGCTGCTCGGCATCCAGCGGTGTGTATCCGAGCCAGACATCGAGTACCGGATCATCGCTCGGCTGAATGTCGCGCCCCACCCACACTTTGAGGCTCTGGCCCGGGTAGTCGGTGCGAATTTGCATGTGATCGCGAAAGTCCTTGCGGGCCTCGCCGCGCTTGCGCACCAGATCGACGATGACCTGCTCGCCGACCGATGCCTTGCCTTCAGTGCGGCTGAATGTGTATTCGACCTGTGCCCAATTGTCCCCGTGCTGGCGGCCAATGCATTTCGCCCGGATCGAACCCATCTGTTTGCGGTGCATGAACTGGTGGTTCATGTCGAACAGGTTCTCGTGCATGAAGGTGTAGTGGCAGGCGACCTGCCGATTGAGCTCCCTGGTCTTGTAGTCCCGGCGCTGCGAGGAGCCGAGATGCACGGGCAATCGGTCCTCGGCCAGCGACGGGTCACCTGGGAAGGCGAAAATCAGCCCGTCCACTTCGCGTGCCGGGTAGCTCTTCACGCCGTTGGGCAGGCGATCCTTGCCCAGGTAGGGCACATCGACACATTGGCCGCTGCCGTCGTAGGTCCAGCCATGATAGTGGCACTTGAGCTCATTGCCGCAGACCACTCCCAGGTGCAAGGGCACCTGCCGGTGCGCACAGCGGTCCTCGAGTGCAAACACCCGGCCGTCAGTGCCCCGATACAGCACGATCGCCTCGCCCGCGAACCGCCGTCCGATGGCCTTGCCCATCTTGAGCTCGTGCGACCAGGCCAGCGGATACCAGTAATCGGGATGGGCGCCAATGCGGCGCAAATCAAAGGCATTCGGCGAATTCGCCGGACGCATGGAAATCAGGTTCGAACCATCGTCGGGCACCGAACGCTCCAGCCATGGAACATGGCCGGCGAGATTAGCGCGCCGACACGTCCCATGGCTACTTTTGGCCGGTTGCCGGCCGGTACAGCGCGTGCGAGTCTTGACGCTCGTGAATCAGATTTCGTCCGACAGAGCGGCGCATGGGCGCGCGGCAATACTGATGACCTCGGTACAGGTAACATAATTTGCGCACGCTGTTGTCAGGCGCGGGGCGTGTGACCGGCGGCTCCTCGATGCGATAATTCCGCCACGCATTTATGAATGACGATCTGGTGCAGCGGTTTGAAGGCTTCTCTCGGGGCGCGTGCCAGCCGGATGCATTCGAGCGCGAACTGCTCGCGCTCTGTGGCGGGACGCCGGCGCGTGCGTGGGAAGTGCTCGCGCTGCTGGACCAGTTCTATCGCCGCCGCATGATTTCGGAAGAGCTCTGTCGCAGGCTGCGGCAGAAGATTGGGCGGCAAGCGATGCGGCTCGAGGGCCATACGGTCGAACCTGAGCCGCCCGCCCGGGCTGCTGCGGCATCCGCGCAGGTAGTACCCATTTCGGCGCCCATCGCTGAGCCCCGAGTCGCTGAGCCCCGAGTCGCTGAGCCCCGAGTCGCTGAGCGCCAAGTCGCTGAGCCCCGAGTACCCGAGCCTGCCGACAGGGGGCAGACCGAGCCGCCCAGGCGTAATGCCATCGAGCGCGCAAACAGCAGCGGAATGCGCTGGCGGCGCGGATTCCAGACTTCGCCGGCGATCGGATTGATCGCGGTGGTGCTCGGCGGCGTCTCGGCATCGACCAAGGTACAGGACACGCCGAGGCTGTCGCTTGCCGGCATCGTGGCGCCTGCCGCGCCTGCACCGCCCGAGCCCGAAGCCGACCGCGGACCCGGTGTGATTTCGCTCTCGAGCGATCGATACTTGGTCTATCCGCATCAGAGAGCGCTCGAGTTCACGGTTGAACGCACGATCGGCACCGGCGGCGACGCCGGGTTCGTCTGGTGGACACAGCCGGCCGGCGCCAGATCGAGCGAGGACTACATCGGCACGCGCGTCAAAACCGCTGCGGTGCCCGAAGGCGCGGCGTCAATGCATTTGCAGGTGCCCATTCTCGCCAATCCGCAGCGGCGGCATATCGAGATGTTCTATATCGTGATCGGCAAGGCCGATGGCGGTGCTGAATTGGGGCCCATTCATCGCGCCGCGGTCTTCATCTTTCCCGACGGCAAGCCTTGACATCAGGCCGTGCCTGGATCCGCACCGGATACCTCGGTCTGGCGGAACGGATTCAGGGCGAGTAGCGCCTGGACACGCTGGCCGACCGGGTGCTGGAGTATCTGCCTCCGCCGTGGGCGCGTTGCCTCGCTTGTGATCCGACCGCATACTTCAGCATCCCCAAACCCATCGAGCAGAGGGAGCCTGTGAATTCGCTGTTGACCCGGTGCTGCATCAGAGATCTGCTCTTTTTCGGATTTGCCGCCGTCCCAGCACTGGGTTACGCGGCATCCCTCGCATCGAATCCCGTGGCCATTGCGGTTCACCACGGCGACTGCGCCGGTGCGGTCAAGTTGGTGAACCCCGATGCGGCCGCGAATGATGCCGAGACTGCGTTCCTCGCCGGACGCATGCTTGATGAGGGCATCTGCGTACAGAAGCACCCGGCCACGGCAGCGCTCTTCTTTGCGCGAGCCGCGGATCTTGGAGATCACGGCGCGGAACTCGACTACGCGGCCAAGGTGGGTCTGGGCGAAGGCGAGCAGCAGAACTACGAGCGAGCCGGCATGCTGTGCCGCCAGGCCGGACTTGATCCCAAGGCTGCAATGCAGACCTATGCGCTCGGATACGCCTGCACGGTAAGCGACCTGGCCGCGGAACTGCTGCGTGAGTCACTGCCGAAGGGCGCGTTTCGACCCAATAGCGGCCCGCTACTGGTCGACTTCACTCCCGGCACGGCGCAGATGCGCATCCGCTCTACGCCCCGTGTTGGCGTCGACGAAGCGCATACCGGCTCGAATATGCGGAGCCCGCTCATCGATGCGCCCAAGGAGATCGACAAGGCTTGGAGCGGCGCGATCGCTGCAGTGCCGAAGCCCGATACGTCACATCTGGACAATGAAACCATCGAGCTGACACTTGACGTGGATATGACGCTCGAAGTTGGCCACGAAGTCAGCCAACGCGATTTAATGCAGCATTTCGGGTCTCTCGTCATCGGCGATGTGAAGAGGTCAGCCGGATCGCCCTGACCGACACCTCACCGGCTCAGGAGCCGTTCAGTTGCTGGATCAATTGCGCCAGCGCCGGGCGCCCATCGCGCCAGAGCGGGATCGGCGTGTCGGGCGGCTCCTGCGGCAATCGCACCGCGAGATCATGGCTCGAGGCGATCCGACGCATGGTGGCGAAGTCAGTGAGGTAGGCGTACTTCTGCACCTCCGGAGCGTCCGGCACGAACAGCACCTTGTTTCGGGAGAGGTCAACCGGCATCCGACCCATGGGCTGCAGTTCGATTTTGAGATCATCAGCCTCGATGACCAGCCGACCCGAGTTCTGCGGCGGTGGCGTGGCGCGGCCCTTGAATGAAACCGACCAGCGATACATCAGCAGCAGCTGGGTGTATTTCCCCGCATTGTCGATTTCCATCGCCACCAGCGTAACGTAGTCGCGCGTCGATGCACCCACATCCTCGCGCACACGCGCGAACAGCATCGGCTCCGAAACCGCGTTGAGGGTGACGCCGGTATTTTCATCCAGCACCGACTGCGGCGGGCCCGGGCCACTCGAGCACGACACGAGTGCGCTCGCACACACCGAAGCGAGGATGGCGAGGACAAAGCGGTTCGACATCGGAATCACAGCTTCAATATACATGCAGCGGCAAGGTCCCGCCGCTCGACAGCGCTGGGAGCCTGTTACTTTTTACAATTGCGGCGTGACGCTTCCCGTGTGATCTCAGGGCGGTACGGCCGCGTGTCCAGTGGCGCCGTCGCGAGTAAAATCAAACCGGACCACCAAAGCTCGCGAGCCGTGGGTGGCTGCCGGAGCGAACTTCCATTTTCTGGCGGCCGCGGTGGCCAGGCGGCCGAAATACTTGCTTGGCCCGGGATCTTCCAGGGTCTCGTCGACGACATTGCCTGAACTGTCGACAATCACACGCACCGCGACCTGGAAATGGCCGTGAATCGTGTCACTTGCGCTGCGCGGAACGTCTGGAATTTCTTCATGGACCACGGAGAGTGAAGCGTCCGCGGCTGAGGGTTGTTGCGCAGGTGCGGGCTTGGACTCCACGGCCGAGACCTCGCCCGGTGGGGGCACGGTATTCCCCGGAATTTGCGAAGCAATGGGAGAGGTATTGGTAGCGGTTTGCTCAGAGTAACGATTGCTCCGAAGCAAGCGAACCCCAGCCCAAACTACGATCAATACGAAGAGCGCTGCGATAGCCGCGACGAATAGACGCTGATTGGGTAACTTCAATGGAGGAGTGACTCCGACCGTTGCTTTGCGAACAACAGGTTGAGGAATCGACATCACAGGTGCCGGTAGTCCCCCTTTGATCTGCGCTTCAAGTTCGGCGGCAGTGGGACGGCCGGCGGGGTCGCGACTCAAGCAGCGCCGCACGGCCTCAACGAATGTTGCGGGAATACTCGCTGGCAGTGAGACCGTCTCGGGATTTTCATCCGGCCACTCCGGAGGC
>Ga0210394_10007119_pt1 | contig 11878 bp, 5 predicted proteins | sample IncBWC12MmetaG_FD_160121 | JGI IMG/M metagenome (GOLD analysis project Ga0210394, IMG submission 160121) | Forest soil microbial communities from Barre Woods Harvard Forest LTER site, Petersham, Massachusetts, United States - Inc-BW-C-12-M | ecosystem: Environmental > Terrestrial > Soil >... | reverse complement strand
GGCCTGGAAACGGCGGGCTCCGGCGGAGCCATGCGAATCTCCGAGAGTTCGCTGATCAGATTGGCCGCCCAGCGATAGACATTGTGCTCGCGCACGGTGCGGCGCAGCGCTTGCATCCGCCTTTCGATCTCCGGGGAGGGCATTTCCAGCGCGGTGTTGATGGCGTCGGCAATCGACTCGGTATCGTAGGGATTCACGATGAGCGCATCGTGAAGCTCTCGGCTGGCTCCGGCAAAGCGGCTCAGGATGAGCACGCCGCGTTCATCATCGCGCGCGGCCACATACTCTTTAGCTACGAGGTTCATGCCATCGTGCAGTGAAGTGACCAGGCACAAATCCGAGGCACGATAAAAGCGCTCGATCTCCTGATGCGTGTGGAGGCGCTTGAGCAGAACAATCGGCTTCCATTGATTGGTCTGGAAGCGCCGGTTGATGCGATTCGCTTCGGCTTCCACGTCCGCGTAAAGCTCCAGATAGCGCTTGATCTGCATGCGGCTGGGCGCGCCGATCTGCACGAACGCGAATTTGCCCTGATAATAGGGATACTTCTCGAGAAAGCGTTCGATCCCGTAAAAGCGCTCGAGAATTCCTTTGGTGTAATCGACGCGGTCCACGCCCACGCCCATGAACTTGGCCTGCACGCCGACTCCGGCCAGCAGCGCGGCGCGATCCACGTAGGGCGATTCGCGGCTCTCGGTATCGTGTCCATCGGCGAAATCGATGCTGATCGGGAACGGCCGGACGCGCGTCAGATGGCCTGCGCGATTCACGGTCAGGCTCTCGCGCTCGATGCGGCACTCCACGGCATGATCGACCGTCTCGAGAAAATTGTTGCAATGGTTCTGGATGTGAAAGCCCACCAGGTCCGCGCCCAGCAACCCATCGACAAGCTCGCGCTCCCACGGGCAGATTCCAAAAGCTTCCGCATTGGGCCACGGAATATGCCAGAAAATCGCCACGCGAGCGTCGGGCCGCGCGTTTTTGATCATGCGTGGAAGCAAAGCGAAGTGATAATCCTGCACCAGGATAAAAGGCTTCTGCGTGTCCGCGATCTCTTCGAGCACAGCATCGGCAAATTTGCGGTTCACCTGCTGGTAGTATTCCCAATTCTCGGAGCGAAAGATCGGCCGCGTATGCGCGATATGGCAAAGCGGCCAAAGACCCTCATTGGCGAAGCCGAAGTAATAGCCGTTTTCCTCTTCTTTGCTGAGCCAAACACGCCGCAGAGTGTATTGCGGTTCGGCGGGCGGTACGCGCAGTCGATTGTGCTCGTCTACAGTTTCGCGATCGGCGTCGCCGCTGGCTTCGGCAATCCAGGTGCCGTCGCAAGAACGCAGGATCGGCTCGAGCGCGGTCACGAGTCCGCTGGCCGGTACCATGATTTCCAGGTTGCCGTTCTGCCGCGTGTGGATATAAGGCTCGCGATTCGACACCACCACAAGACGCCTTTGCTGCAGGCGCTTGCGTACGTGCACGGACAAACGGTCGGAGGTCCACAGCGACTCGGCTGTCTCCCGCAGGTGCGCTTCTCGTTCCGCCGCGGCCCGCGCTTCCTGCAAAGACTTGACTACCCCTTCCATCTCCTTCGCCAGGGGACCCAGCAACTCGCTGCGAGGTGGCGCAGCAACATCGCCGAACTTTCCGCTACGTAAAGCCTTCAGCCACTGGGCGGCCTTCGTGATCGGACTCACCAGGCTCCAGCGGATCACCAGGAACGTGATAAGCACGATAAGCAGAACTTCCAGCGAAACGTGGATCAGCGTTTGCCGCCAGATTACGGCGCTTTCTTCGCGAATGAAGCCGGCATCGTGAAAGACGCCCAGTCCCATCGCTTTCCCATCGGCGCGACGCATCGAGAGCGTTTCCGCGTGGTAATACCTCGTGCCAAGGGTAAGAAACGTCCCGCGTCCCTCGGGAATTTCCGGATCCATTTTTGGCGTTAATGCAGGTAAGGCATTTTCGAGTGATGCCGGCAGGCGATCGGTCATGGCAACAGTCTTGCCCGCGTCATCGAAAATCGCCGCCCCCAGAATGCGCTCGCGCGTGCTGAGCCGATTGAGAGCGCGTCGCAACTCCGTTGCAGAGGAATTTTTATCCAGCAGCGGTTGCAGGTTATCGGCCAAGCTCTGCGCCGCCAGGCTGGCGCGCTGGTCCAACTCCTTGTGCAGCGCCTCTTCCTGATCCTGCACCTGATAATATGCAAACAGGCCGGAGATCAGCGCGAGACACGCGATAACCGGAAGCATTAACCGCAGACTAAATCTCATTCCACTTCCTCGCTGCACGCTGGGTGCGAAACTAGTCGATTACATGCGGGCTGTTAGTATTCGATGATTCGAGATCGAGCGGCGCTGCCGCGACTCGGAATCATTTCTAAACTTTGCTCGCCGGCTTCGTTGGGCGTTTTGGTTAGGGATCGCGAGCGAGAACTACTGCCTGGCTGATAAGCATTGGGCTAACTTTCTTCTTTGGACTCAGCGTGACTTCTCCCATTCATTTTTTGAGTCCGGGCTCTCAGTAAGTGCCGTTGCGACCGCAGTTTGCAGAACAATCCGTACGAGCACTCTGCTGGCCGCTTGGCTCCATTAAATACCTCACCATCTACTGCAAAAACCATACCCATAAACGTGTACGAAAGGCATGACCTTGGTGAATACGAGAGCAAAACGTGAGCCAATTCATCCAAAAACTCGGGTTACTTAATTATTTCTCACCCTGAGGGACAGTCGCTTCCTGCCCTCCGGGACAGGTCAGGAACGGCTGTTCTTTCTCGGCACAGGAGGCCAGTAGAGGCTAACCGCCGTCGCGAACTATCCTGAGACGCTCGCGCTATTTCCCAGGAGCGTAATCTATGGGTTCTGCCGCCGCTTCCATCGAAGACAGTATCTTCTGCGACCGTTGCGGCGAGGCTTTCGCCCCGAAGAAACCCGTGTGTGTCGGCTGCGGGGCGACGCCGGCACGACATTGGCTTCAACTCACAAGCCTTATGGTGTTTGTGCTAGCGGCGTTCTGCAATGCGCTGGTGTGCTGGTTTCTGCTGCCGCGGCTGGTAAGCGTACGAAATGCGCAGGTCTTTCGAGGCTGGCTCTGGCTGGACGAAAAGGCTTCGATCTATGGCTGGGCGCCGATCATCATGGCCATCCTGGCCTGGGACTACTTCATCTGGCGCCGTTCGCGGCGTGCAAAGCAGACCGGGCACAAAATCAAGGGCTGGATCACGCGAAAGCTCCTCACGTTTGTGCTGGTCACAGCCGTGACTCCGCTTCTTCCCTGGTGGATTCCCGCGGGCCAGCCGCCGGATAGTTTCATCGCCCGCATATCGCGCTATCCGGGGTTGCCTTCGAGTCTGGCCTGGCTCACAGTTACGCTCGTGCTGATTCTGCTCGTCTGGAATCCTGCGACGCGCGATTCCCTGCTCGGCCACGGCAGAATTCTGAGCCTGATCAGCATAGCGACGCTATTCGTGCTGCTGGCGATGACCCTGCTCGGCTGGTCGTTGACTTACTACTAGACCTCACCGTTGCCGTTAAGTCTGCCTTGCGGAATCAGAATTCTCAGTGCGTCCACTCGGTAAGAATTGCCGTCGCTGCATCTTTTTTTCCCTGCTGCTCCGCGTTAACATCTCGCCGCCTGCCTCAAACGCGATCATGCCTGCCTCCGGCGCACGGTTGAAAAGAGCCCTCATCTTCGTCCATCGCTGGATGGGCGTGCTTTTTTGTCTGCTATTCGTCACGTGGTTCGCTTCCGGAATCGTAATGATGTATTGGCAATACCCGCAAGTCTCGCCAGCAGATCGTTTGAGCCGGGCGCCCGCGCTTGACGCTTCCCGAATCCACGTCTTGCCTCAACCGGCCTACGCACGGCTCAAAATCGATAGCCCTCCTCCTCTAGGAGCGCAGCTTGTCACTTTCGATGGACGTCCCGCTTATCGCTTTCGCATCGGCCTTGGCGATCTCTCCATCGTCTATGCCGATACCGGCGAGGCCCAGGAGGATTTTTCGCCGGAACTAACCCTCCGCATCGCCTCCGCCTGGACGGGCCAGCCTTCCACCGCCGCTAAGGAAGAAGACAACACCGAAGAAGATCAGTGGACCGTCTCGGAGGACTTCGCAGATCTCCGGCCGTTGCGCAAATACAGTTGGCCCAATGGCCAACAGGTCTATGTCTCAACGATAACGGGCGACGTCGTGCAATACACCACACGTGGCTCGCGCCTCGCGGCGTATTTCGGCGCGATCCCGCATTGGCTTTACTTCACGCCACTGCGCAGGCGCGGACAGCAGTGGAGCCGTTTGGTCATCTGGTCGTCCGGCCTCGGAACCATTGCGGCCATCCTCGGCATCACGGTAGGACTTTGGATGTATTCGCCTTCAAGAACCTATCGTTACGCAGGAACGCCCGCGAGCTTTCCTTATCATGGGCAGAAGCGTTGGCATGCGATCCTCGGCCTGTTCTTCGGACTTTTCGCCTGCACCTGGGCTTTTAGCGGAATGTTGTCGATGGATCCATTCCCCAAATTGCAGGAAGGCGCGGACGACGGACCTGCCGCTCGGCTGGCCACAGCACTTCGCGAGATGCCGCCGCTCGAAGTCTTCACCGCGAAGCCACCACAGATGGTCGTGTCGGAGGCCGAAACCGCTTTCGGATCCAGAGTGAAACAACTGGACCTGATTTCTGGTGCGGGCGAGCCGGCTTATTTGGCGGTCCTGGGGCCGCAAGAGACGCGCGTGATTCCTGTGCTTGGCCGGCCGTCTTACGAATTCGATCGCGATCGGATCTTCGCAGCTCTAGAAAGAGCGGCACGCCCGTACGTGGTCACACAGGTGCGGAGTGTGACTGAGTACGAATCCTACTATCTCGACCGCAACAACGAGCTGCCTCTGCCGGTGATTTTTGTGCAACTGAACGATCCGGCGCTATCCGCGTATTACATCGACTCCAAAACGCTGCGCATCGTGCAGAGCTACAATTCGAATTCGCGGTGGAATCGCTGGTTCTACCACGGCCTTCATTCGTTCAATCTGCCCTGGCTTTATAAATACCGGCCTGCGTGGGATATTGCGGTGATCTTTCTACTGTTGGGAGGCGCTTCCCTTTCCATTACCGCGCTGATCCTGGCGTGGAACGTACTGTGGCGCAAACTCGCCCCTTGGGGCGGGACCGGCGAGAGTATCGAGCCCCCAAGCTCACGCCCGGAGGCTCGATAGCCGGGCTGGACCTTTAGGCTTCTCCAAACACGAGCACCTGCTTTGAACCCCCAAATCTCAGCTCTTTAAGTGTGTGTGAACCGTCGGCATTATTGCTGTAAACCACGGCATCGGCTGGGTACTTTGTCTCCCGCTCTACCATTTTGCCGGCGGCCGTAGCCACCACCTGGCCGTTTCTCCTGAAAGTCACCGTCGCTTCCGGGCTGTGGGTAACCCACGCTACCTCGTAAAACCCAGGCATCATCTCCGCCCCATTCAGCTTGACCGGCGTCTTGAACGAAAGCGTGCGCGAATTCGCTGCTGCCGCCCAAAGGCTCGCTACGAATAGGATCGCCAGCACCATCCAGACATTTCCACGATATCCGTTGCTTTTCATTTTCCCTCCTGCATCTCCCTACTGATTTCGGGCTGGTCGGTACGCTGAAGTGCTACCGCTCTCTGTGCCCGTGCCGGACTCTCGGCCGGCGCACAAAAAATGCATTCGGGGGCCAGGTACCTCAATGCACGAAAGATAAAATGTTGGTAACGCGCTAACCCACTATGCTCCAATGGGATAGCACGTTAGGTAACGCAGCAATCGTGACGGCTTTATTGACTTAAGGTGCTAGAATCGATCTTTCCCGGAAAGCTCAAAATGCAGTCCATCCCCACGCAAGCTTCCAATCCGCCGCCGCGGCTCATTCGCTTCGGGATTTTTGAAGCTGACCTCAGCGCCGGAGAATTGCGCAAGGGTGGCTCGAGGATTCGGCTCCAGGAACAGCCGTTCCAGATTCTTGCGATGTTGCTCGAGCGGCCGGGTCAGATCATCACGCGGGAAGAGTTGCGCAGCAGGCTTTGGCCCGGCGACACTTTCGTCGACTTTGAACATGGGGTGAACTCAGCTGTTGCTCGGCTGCGCGACGCCTTGGGCGATTCGGCCGACCGTCCGCACTATGTCGAGACCTTGCCGCGGCGGGGCTATCGCCTAATCGTCACGGTCGAAGGCGCACCGCCTCCCGCTCCGGCGTCCGCCCCTGCTAACGCCAGCGGCTCTTCCGTAAATGGTCACCCTGTCACGCAGACGGAGCAGGTACCTGCAGCGCCGCAGGTTGTCGCGCCGCCTTCCCCGGCTACCAGCCTCCGACGGCGCCGTTCGCTGGCAGTGGCCATATTGGGAGCGGTCGTGTTAGGCCTTGCTGGATATTCTTACTATTCGCGCCCCGCAGATGCGCTCACTGAAACCGATTCCATCGTGCTGGCAGACTTTGCCAATTCAACTTCCGACCCTGTTTTCGACAACACACTCCGGCAAGCGTTGGAAGTCAAACTCATCGATTCCCCATTCCTCAATATCGTTCCCGAAGACAGAATGCGCGACACTTTGCGCTTCATGGGCCGTTCGCCCGATGAGCGGCTGACTGCGGCCACAGCTCGCGAGGTTTGTCAGCGCTTATCGAGCAAAGCCATGCTCACCGGCTCGATTACCCAGTTAGACGATCACTATTCGATCCTGTTGGAGGCGAGCAATTGCGCTACCGGTGATTTACTTGCCCGTGCCGGTGCCGAAGCTGTCGGCAAAGGCGGCGTACTCAAGGCGCTTGACGGAACCGCCATGGATATCCGGAGAAAGCTGGGCGAGTCGCTCAGCTCGATTCAGAAAAACGACGTGCCCATCGAGCAGGCGACCACCACGTCGCTGGAAGCCCTGAAGGCATTTTCCATGGGCCAGGCGGCACGAAATCGCGGCATGGAGTCCGAGTCGGTTCCCTATTTCCAAAATGCCATCGAGCTCGACCCGAATTTCGCCATGGCCTATGCCGTGTTGGGCCAGGAGTATTCGAACCTGGGCGAAAACGTGCTTTCCGTCGAATACACGCAAAAGGCGTTCGATCGCCGCGAGCGGGCCAGCGAACGCGAAAATCTTTATATCTCGTCCCACTACTACGAAAATGTCACTCGTGATTTGGACCGCACCACGCAGATCTATGAACTTTGGCGGAACACCTACCCGCGAGACGTCGTACCGGCCATTAATCTTGGCGCTCTCTACCTCTCGCTCGGCCACCAGGACAAAGCCGTTGCTGAACTCCTGGACGCCAGGCGCCTCGATCCGGACAGCGCTTTCGTTTACAGCAATCTGATTTTCGCTTACCTCGGTTTGAATCGCCTGGACGAGGCCAAGGCCACTTTCGACCAGGCCGGTGCTCGTGGGCTCGATGCTCAAGACTTTCACATCGGCCGATACATCATCGCCTTCCTCGAAGGCGATACACAGACCATGAAGCAGCAAACGACCTGGGCCGCCGGCAAACCGAACGATCACGGACTACTCGAGTTCGATGCTTCCACTGCGGCATACGCCGGCCACCTGCGCAATGCTGAGGGATTATTCCAGCAGGCCGAAGACTCCGCGCGGCGTTATGGACGCAAAGAGTCCGCTGCCGAAGCGCAGGCGTTTGCCGCCCTCGTGGAAGTAGAATTCGGCCGCTCTGAGGAGGCCAAGCAGTTAGCCAAAACATCGTTGAGTGCTGTTAAAGGCGCCGAGGCTCAGGCTATCGCGGCATTGGCCCTCGCGCGCTCGGGAGACGCTTCAGCTGCGGAGACAATCGCCACCGATTTGGCCCAGCGCTTCCCCTCTGACACTCTCCTGAACGCCTTGGATCTTCCCACTATTCGCGCGGCGATTGAAATGAGCCGCGGGAACCCCGGTGCGGCGATCCGCCTTCTTCAGCCCGCGCTGCCCTTTGATCTCAGCAAAGGCCTACACGAAACTTCCCTTTACACCCCCTACCTTCGCGGACAGGCCTACCTCCGCGCTGGAGACGGCAAAGCGGCAGAAGCAGAGTTCCAGAAGCTTATCGATCACCGTGGGCTCACGGCGGGCCGCCCGTACGCCGCACTGGCTATCCTCGGTCTCGCGCGTGCGCGCAGCATTGCCGGCAATTCCTCAGCGAGTCGCATGGCTTATCAGGATTTCCTGGCTTTATGGAAGGATGCCGATCCGAAGATTCCCGTCTTACAACAGGCCCGCGCCGAATACTCCCGCCTTCGCTAGCTACCGAAGCATCAGAAATAACGTTTAGCGGTTCGCGTTGCAGCGCGCGCTCACGTCGGTTGCCAGCGAATCGTCCAACTGCGTCTGGTGCGCGTTTGCCGTACCGCAAATTTGCGCCGCGCTCAACCCAACGACGCCCCGCAGGTCGGCATTCTGCAGGTTGGCGCCAGCCAGGTCGGCACCACTCAGCACTGCTCCCTGAAGATTGGCGTTGCTCAAATCGGTGTGTCGCAAGTCCGCGCCCATCAGGATCGCCGTGTTCAACTGGCTCTCCCCGAGCTTGGCACCCGCCATTTTCGCCGTAGACAGATACGCACCGCGTAGATCGGCCATCTTGAGATTAGCGCCTTCCAGATTGGCTTGCCGCAGATCCGCCTGTCCTAGGCTGGCCCTCTCGAGCCAGGCATTGCGCAGGTCGGCGCCATAGAGCACGGCGCCGTCAAGTTTGGCGTCCAGCAGAACCGCCGCGTTAAGCGAGGCAAAAGAGAGATCGGCTTTCTCCAGGTCCGCCCGAATCAGGTTGGCCCTTTCGAGATTGGCCGATTGCAGCGCCGCGCCGTCTAGTTTCACCTGGTCCATGGCCGCAAATCGCAGGCTAGCTTGACGCAAGTTCGCCAGGCGCAAATCGGCTTCTGACAGGTAGGCATAGCTTAGATCCGCCTGCCGCAAACGCGCTTTCACCAGGAACGTGCTGTAACCCTGCATATAGCGCAGGCGGAATCCATTCAGATTCACGCCTTGAACGTGGCTCAAGTCGCTTTCGGTTTCCGTCCAGCCGGCAGGTTTTCGCGAAATTTCCGCTTCGATCACACGTGCATAGGGATTGTAGCCAACCAACCAAAGCGCGTCGGCAGCCCAGGTCCAAGGACTTCCGGCGCTAACTCCCTGCGCTGGACTTCCGCCGTGTGGAGCGCCGCCGATTGTCCCGATGGAAAGCACGCACAGAATCAAACCAAATCCGGCGCCGATAGAAATGCGTAAAGATCCCGCCTTTTTGCCCCAAGAGTCGTTGCTCCAATTACGGCGCGGCTGCGGGTCTGAAAGCGCGGCCGGAGTCGCCGATTCCACCGAAGCAACTGCTGACGCGTTCTCAGCAGAAGCCGGCCCTTGCTGCGCGGATTCGCTCCGCAATTCCGAAAGTAAGCCCGATTGGTCGCTCCGAAAAGCGCGCGCGGCCGAGCGCGGAAAATGAATCGCCGCAGTCGTTGCTGCCGCGATCAGCGCCGCGTGCAGGATTGTGCCGCGCAGATCCTGGAGAGTCAGATACCGCCCCCAAAACAGTGTCATTGTCGCGGGAGTGACCCAATACAGCAAAAGAATGCAAATCGCTTTCTCCACTCCCGCCAGTGCCGAACGCTTTTCCCTCAGCCATCTGAAATAGCTCGTTGCTGGCCAGCCCACAATCCACGGCAAGCTCTTGTCCAAGCGCCGGCCATCCTCGAAAATCGCCGGCATGGCCCCGGTCACCTCCCAAAAGCGCTGCAAATAGACGTGCAGCCAGAGATAAAGCGCGCCAATCAACAAGGGGCACAAAAGAAAGAATTCTGCGAGCGGCACTCCATTGCGCAGCACCGGAAACGGCAGTAAAGCGGCGTTTCTCAGAATTTGTGTGTCCGAAACAGTTACGATCCTCCAACATGCCAGCGCGTTCAGCAGCATCAATGCGCTGATCAACCATTTCGCATGCCGGCCCCGCCGCCTTATATATTTCAAATCCTCAGCGGCGGCCACCTCGGCGGGCAATTTGGCGAACGTGAGATTAGTCCCAGCCAGCTCCGCAGCCAATAAACCCGTTGCGCCTTCGAGAGTGGCGCCTTGTAGATTGGCCTCGCGCAACCGCGCGCCCAGCAGGTTCGCCCCTGCGAGATTTGCCTGTAGCAAGCTGGCGCCCTGCAGATCAGTCAGGAGCAGATCGGCGCCTTTCAAAACCGTCCCATTCAGCAACGCGCCCTGCAAATTTGTGTCGGTTAGGTCCGCGCCTTCCAGATTCAGGCGAGAAAAGTCCGCCTGACGGCCGCTGCGCGCATTCGATTTCACCCAATCGTTATGTTGCTCGAGGATGACTTCTAGGTCGACTTTGGCCGAATGTACCGCGGGCCGCCGCGCCGCTGCCTTTTCCCCTTTTATGATCTCCAGGTCCATAGCCGCAAGTCTCCAGGAAAACAGGCGAAACAATTCCAACAGTTTTCGCGGCTAAGCCGCGACTTTTTGGTTCGATTTGCACGGAAGCGCTGGGCGGGCGCATGCCGGCCATTGCTGGGGACCACTCTAGCTTCTAGAAGGGGGCGAAACAATCGCGCCGTGTGGCAGGTTTCCGGGCCGGAAACTGACCCTCCGGCCAGCACCTGCAACGTCGCCTTTGTGACGCCGGCGCTGAGTTCACTCAGCTGTTACCTGAACGCAGTCGCTGCGGACCGCAGTCAATCTGGCCTTGTACTGATTAGCGCTGGGATTTAGCCCTGGGTACAGAAGATCGGGGCGAGCGCCGGTTCGTCTGGGGCAGACAGCGCTCGGCCCGCATGCGGGGTGCTGCGATGTTGCGCGAGTCTAGGCGCGAGCTGCTTTCGCTCTGTACGCCGGCGCAAAAACTTCACCGCCAAACGTCTCCATTACTGCGCTTAAGGTAGGGGATCGCGGCTTGAGCCGCGACATTGAGGCATTCAAAAGCGAGAACGGCTTTAGCCGCTGAAGCCGACTCTACCCGCCGCGCTCCAGCGCCTTGCGATCCCAGTGTGCCAGGTTCGCGCCCGCTTCGTACGTACTTTGGCAGAAGTCGAGAATCGCCTTCTCCGCCGAATCCGCGGCGCGCACATCGTCATACTTCAGGAGAAATTCTCCTAATTGCGTATCCCAATATGCGGCGCTCGGACGAACCTTCTCTTTCTCGAATCCCGTCGGGGCTGGCATCGTGTAGGAATAAAACGCTGCCTGCTTGTAGCGCCGGTCTCCGGGCCAGAATCCGCAGCTGCTGACTTCGTGCGAATACGCCTCGCGCGTCATGGCGTCCGCGCCCTTCGGTAGCGAACCCCGCCGCCCCGAAAAACGCGTCACCGCCAGGTCCATCGAACCCCAGAAAAACTGCACCGGGCTGCATTTGCCCAGAAAAGGCGCCCGAAATTCTTTGAAAACGCGGTCCGCGCTCAGCAGGATTCGGCGAAAGCTCTCAACATATTTCCGGTCGTACGACGCGTGCTTGGTGTCCTGGTCAAATGGAATCTTGTCGTCAAACTCGTCGGGCATCGTATGAAGTTTCACTTGGATTCCGAGCGACCGCAGGGTGGACATGTATTCTTTGTAGAAATCGGCCACAGAACGGGGCCGCAGTTCGATGGTGCGCTCTTCGCCTTTGCTCGTCTCGATGAGCAGGCGATGCTGGATAAAATCGAATTCGACTTCGAACGCCTCGTGGCCAAACGGAATCGTGGAAGTCGTCAGGCCGCGCGGCGTGACGTAGAGCGTCACGTTCCACCAGTGGTTCACGAGCGGCGTAAGCTCTCTGCGCGTCTTGCCCACGATCTGCGTCCACATGTGCAGAGTGTCAAGCGTGCTTTCCCACTCGTCGTAAGGCAGCGGCGGCCAATCAGGCGAAGTCAAGTTCGACCTCGTCGATGTAGCACCAACCCCAATCCTCGCCGCG
>Ga0210394_10007118_pt1 | contig 11879 bp, 11 predicted proteins | sample IncBWC12MmetaG_FD_160121 | JGI IMG/M metagenome (GOLD analysis project Ga0210394, IMG submission 160121) | Forest soil microbial communities from Barre Woods Harvard Forest LTER site, Petersham, Massachusetts, United States - Inc-BW-C-12-M | ecosystem: Environmental > Terrestrial > Soil >... | reverse complement strand
GGCTGGGGCCGCACCGGCAAGAAATGGTTCGGCATCGAGCAGTGGGAAGTGACGCCGGATATCATCACGTCCGCGAAGAGTATGGCGAATGGCGTTCCGGTGGGCTTGACTGTCACCACCGCCGAGCTTGCCGACAAATTTCAAGGGCTCACCATCTCGACGTTCGGCGGCAATCCCGTCACATCGGTCGCCGCGCGCGCCGTGATCGAAGTGATCGAAGAAGAAAACCTTCTCGAAAATACGCACGTCGTGGGCGGCTACTTCCGCAAGAAGCTCGAAGAGCTACAGCAGAAATATCCGCTCATCGGCGACGTTCGCGGCATGGGCCTGATGCAAGCTCTCGAATTGGTGAAAGACCGCCAGACCAAAGAGCCTGCCGCCGCGGAAGCAACTCAACTCATGGAACGCGCGCGCGCGAACGGCCTCCTCGTCGGCAAGGGCGGCCTCCTAAGCAACACCATCCGCATGGCCCCGCCCATGAACATCTCGAAGGCCGACGTCGACGAAGCCATCCGACTCCTCGACAAATCTTTCAGCGAGGTCCGGATTCAGTGAGTCTGACCGCCATCAATTCGCACTTGAAACGCCTCGTGCCTGAAATCTCCCCGGGCGAAGGTTGGATTGTTTTTGCGGGCGGCTTGGGTGCAATCGCGGTTGCAATTCGCTTCGGCGGCGTTTGGGGCGTTGCCGAAGGCCTTCTTGTTGCATTGACTGGTCTGCGATACGCGACGAAGGGTATGGTTGAACTGTGGGTCGCGTATTCCTGGCTCAGTTTCTTTGCGATTCATTTTGTTTTCGATGCGTGGCGCTTTGACCCGAGCAATCTTCTAGGGGGCTGGTGGAATTTAGTGCTTGACGCTACCTGCGCCGTGGGCTGCGCGGCGTTCATAACTCACCGGGCACGGGCGTCGGTTATCTCGAAGGGACAGGACTGACATGACGACGGCGACAGAGACGACGACGTTTTGCAGGAACTACATTAACGGGCGATGGGTTGAATCGAAGTCGACGAAGATTGTCGAGCGGCGGAATCCTGCGAACACCGACGACGTGGTCGCGCGCATCCCGCTTTCGACGCGCGAGGAAATGAAGGAAGCGATCATCGCGGCGAAGGCGGCCTATCCCGGTTGGCGCGAAACGCCCGGCCCCGCGCGCGGCAAAATCCTGTTCAAAGCCGTGCACATCATGGAGCAGCAGAAAGAAGATCTGGCGCGGCTGCTTACGCGCGAAGAGGGCAAGGCGCTGAAGGATTCGCTCGGCGAAGTGCAGCGGTCCATCAACATCATGGAGTTCATGGCCGGCGAAGGGCGCCGCCTCGACGGTGTCACTCTACCGAGCGAACTGCCGAAGAATTTCACTTACACGCTGCGAGTGCCGCTTGGAGTTTGCGGCGCGATCACGCCTTGGAATTTTCCCGTGGCGATTCCCATCTGGAAAATCGCTCCGGCGCTTGTGTGCGGCAACACCGTGGTTTTCAAACCGGCAACGCTGACGCCGCTCACGGCCATGCGCATCGCCGAAATCTTCGACCAAGCAGGGCTGCCGCCTGGGGTGCTGAATCTCGTGATGGGTTCGGGACGCGAGGCAGGCGATGAACTCGTCCAAAATCCGCACGTGCATGCCCTGTCGTTCACCGGCTCGAACGAAGTGGGAGCGCAACTGTATGCCTCGGGCGCGCTCGGCATGAAGAAGTGCCAGTGCGAAATGGGCGGCAAGAATCCCGTGGTGATCCTCGCTGACGCGGACCTGCAGCTCGCGATGGAATCGACGCTTTCGGGCGCGTTCGCGTCCACCGGCCAACGCTGCACGGCGACGAGCCGCGTAGTGATCGAGGAAAAGGTCGCAGACCAGTTCGTCGGGATGCTCGTCGAACGTGCGAAGAAGTACGTCGTAGGCGACGGCCTCGAGCCGGGGGTTGAAATGGGCCCGTCCGTGGACGAAAGCCAAATGAACACGGTGCTCAAATACATCGACATCGGCAAGAAAGAAGCAAAGCTGTTGTGCGGCGGCGAGCGCCTAGGCGGGCCGAAATTCGACGACGGCTGGTTCGTTGCTCCCACCGTATTCGACCACGTGAAATGGGACAGCCAAATCGCGCAGGACGAAATCTTCGGCCCGGTGCTAAGCGTGATCCGCGTGAAGAGCTACGAAGAGGCGCTGCACGCGGCAAATTCGGTTCGCTTCGGGCTCACGAGTTCCATTTATTCAACCGATTCGAACAAGATCTTCGACTTCATCGACAAAATCGAGACGGGCATGACGCACGTGAACTCGCCCACCGTGGGCGGCGAAGCGCACGTTCCCTTCGGCGGAACGAAGGCGACCGGCATCGGCCCGCGCGAAGTGGGCCACGAGTCTCTAAATTTCTACAGCGAGGTTAAGGTCGTTTACATCGACTACACCGGCCGCAAGCGCGAATCGAGCATCTACTAGCCGCCAAACGCCAATCGCGAAGCAAAACAATTCATGACACCCAACTCACTTCTCCGATTCGGCGCCGGCGGAATCTTGCTCGCCTGCGCCGCGATCACAACCAGCCTAGGCGCAACTGGCACAGGCGACGCAAACCGCATTCACTGGGTCCCCGTGCAGGCGGGGCAGGTGAAGATTGACGGCAAGATACCGCTCAAATCCGGCGCCTATCTGCCGGCCAAAAGAGAACAAAAACACGACTTTGGAATCGTTCTAATCCTTCTCGGACATCGCTACATCGCGCTCGATACGAAGGCCCGCGCCGCGTACTACGTTCTGCCGACGGAGCTCGAGGCAAAGGGGGATGATTTCGAAAGCGATGATTTCGCGAAGCCCGACCGGGTGATTCCGTCAAGCGATTGGTCGCTTCGCGATGTCGGGCCGGCAGAGTTGATCCAGTTCACACTGCAGGACTATGGCGCCGCTCTCGAAGTGGAATTGCCTCACCCGCCCGATTTGCGCCGCGGTGTTCGGTTTCGATAGCAGAACGCGCGCTAGAGGCCAGCGCTGGTCTTCTGCTTCCACGACATCGGCGGCAGGCCGTTGTCGATCTCTTCCATCGTGATGCAGCTGTCCACGGGACAAACCAGCGCGCAAAGATTGCAGCCTACGCATTCGTCGTCGATGATTCGCGGGACGTGAACTTCCATTCCTTGCGGGTTGCGTTTGCCGCCGTTGTTGGTGGCAGCGCGCTCGATGCACTGATGGGCGCCGTCTTCGCATGCGACGTAACAGAGCTGACAACCGATGCAAAGCTTCGTGTCGATGCGGGCGATAATTTTGTAATTCAAATCCAGATCGCCCCAATCCATCACGTTCGAGACCGCACGTCCGCGGAAGTCTTCAATACTGCGGAAACCGTGGTCGTCCATGTATGCGTTGAGGCCGTCGTTCATGTCCTCGACGATCCGGAAGCCGTAGTGCATGGCAGCGGTGCAGACCTGCACCACGGAAGCTCCGAGCGAGATGTGCTCGGCTGCGTCAATCCAATTCCCGATGCCCCCTATTCCGACAATCGGAATCTTTACTTTCTTCGCGACGCTCGAAACCAGATGCAGTGCGATCGGCTTCACGGCAGGCCCACAATAACCACCGTGCGAGGATTTGCCGGCCACGTTGGGCCGCGGCGCAAACGAGTCGAGATCGACGCCCATGAGAGAGTTGATCGTATTAATCAAGCTGACGGCATCGGCGCCGCCGCGTTCAGCGGCGCGTGCTACGTGCGCGATATCGGTGACGTTCGGTGTCAGTTTCGCTATCACGGGCGTGCGCGCTTTTTCCTTGGCCCACGACGTAATCATCTCCGTGTATTCGGGCACTTGTCCGACGGCCGCGCCCATGCCGCGCTCGCTCATGCCGTGCGGGCAGCCGAAGTTCAATTCGAGCGCATCGGAACCTGCATCCTCGGCGCGGCGGACAATGTCGTGCCAGACCTCGCGCTTGGATTCGACCATCAGCGATGCGATGACGAGATGTTTCGGGTAGCGCTTTTTTACTTCGGCGATTTCGCGAAGGTTCGTTTCGATCGGGCGGTCGCTGATCAGCTCAATGTTGTTGAGGCCCATCATTTTCACGCCGTTGTAGTCGATAGCGCCGTAACGCGAGCTGGTGTTCTGAATCGGCTCGCCGATGGTCTTCCAAACGGCGCCGCCCCAGCCGGCGTCAAAAGCGCGCATCACCTGGCCGCCGGTATTCGTCGGCGGGCCGGACGCGAGCCAGAAAGGATTTGGCGATTCGATACCGCAGAACTTCACGCGTAAATCGGCCATTACATCACCCCCGAAACGGATCCTTTTCCGGCGCGATAACCGGCTTAACATCCGGCGCAACGTCGCGAAAACCGCGCCACGCAAACCATAGCGTTACCCCGATCATTCCGAGCCATCCGATGGTGCGAACCATCCCAGCAATTTGAGTATCGTGATCGAGAACCCCGAACCTGCCGAAGAGATAGTTCCAGTCGTGGATCACATACTCGGCGTCACCGACGGTGAGGAGCGGCAATTCCTGTGCGCGCGCGTCCGCCATGTAACGCGCGGTCGGAAGGCACTGCTCGAAGAAAAAGAAAGCGCAGAAAGCAGTTCCCTGCGCCTGGCGGCGAAACACAAAATAAATCGCCAGGGCGGCGGGCACGAAGAATTGCAGAAGCGTGCCTCCCGCGACACCGAGAAACTCGCCGAAGAAGCGGAAGAGCAAGTGTCCGCCTTCGTGGACGGGAATGAAAACGAGGTCGATCATCAGCAAGATTCCCTCGCTGCGCATCGCCTGATAGAGAAACATCGCATAGAACAACAGCCACATAACAACGAGAGCGCGCGGGACCGGCTCCCAAGCGTCTTCGAGAACTTCGAGGACAGGAAGCCGCTCGGTGAAGGATTCAGGGATGCGCATTCTCAATTCCTTCCACGAGGCGCGCCGAGCCAGGAGTCAATCCCGCGCGCTGCCACCATTCCTTCGGCAACTGCGTCGACTACTTCCTTGCCGCCGTTCGCGCAGTCTCCGCCAGCAAAATATTTCTTGTGGCCGGTCTGGTGATGCTCGTTCACGCCGACAGTTCCGTCAGCACGCAGTGCGATCCCCGACACGCCGCGTAGAATGTCAGTGACGGGCTTTTGGCCAATGGCGCGGACGACCATGTCGACATCAAGAGTGAATTCGGTGCCGGGGATCGTGTTGACGTTCACTTTGCCGCTGCCCGCATCCTGTTCGAGGCGCGTACGCGCGCATTCGATTCCTGAAACTTTTCCGTTTTGGCCGAGCACTCGCGTGGCCTGAGCGAACCAGTGAAAAACGACGCCGTCGAGTTTCGCGAGTTCGTACTCATAGCGGAAGGCGGACATTTCTTTTTCGCCCCGGCGGTAAATCAGATGAACCGTTTCGGCGCCGAGGCGCTTCGCGGCGGTTACAACGTCAATCGCGGTGTTGCCAGCGCCGATGCAAGCAACGCGACGACCGACCTCGACTTCGGCAAAAGAGCCAAGCTTGGTTTGTTCGATGAACTCGATAGCGCCGCGCACGCCGATAAGATCTTCGCCGGGCAGGGCGAGAGCCTCGGTTTCGCCCAGACCGATGCCGATGAAGACGGCGTCGAAATCCTTTTCGAGCTGGGCGAACGAGATGTCGCGCCCGATGGCGGTTTTCTGGCGGAATTCGACGCCGAGGCCGCGGACCATGTCGACCTCGCGGAGAGAGTCCTTGGCGCGTGTTTTGTAGGCGGCGATGCCGTAGGTATTGAGCCCGCCGGGAAATTCATGGCGATCGAAAATTGTAACGCGATAACCCATCTTAGCGAGCTCCGCTGCGCATGCGAGCGACGCAGGTCCAGAGCCTATACATGCAACGCGCTTTCCGTTCGGTGCTCCGGCCCGGAAGAGTTGGATGTTGCGGTCGAGGATGTAGTCCACCGAATAGCGCTGAAGGCGGCCAATTTCGATCGGCTTCGCGCCTTTTTCGAGCATCACGCAGGCGCCCTCGCAGAGGACTTCCGTGGGACAAACGCGGCCGCAGCTCTGACCGAGAATATTGGCTTCCAGAATCACACGCGCCGAACCGCGGGGGTTACCAGTGGAAATTTTCTTGATGAACGCAGGGACATCGATGTGCGTGGGGCACGCGATCGTGCACGGCGCGTCAAAACAGAAAAGGCAGCGGGCCGCTTCAATCGCGGCTTGGCGCGCATTCATCGTCGGCGAGATGTCCGTAAAGTTCTGCTCGTAATGTTCGGGGCTTAGCTTAGGAGCGGTTTCGCGGAGCGCCATGAATCCCTCATGCGTGTTGATAGGTCGCGGAAAGAGGCCATTCTAGTGCGCTTCGCGGGGAATGTCGCTACCTTCGAGCGTCTACGTGATGCGGAATAGTCAGCGCCCATGATTCAACGTATCAGAACCCGCTCCACGAGCCGGGGGTGGAAGGGGTCCGGTTTATAAGTGTTTGACGGTATTGCGAACAAGAGCCACGTGTACTATGGTTTTTGAGGTCAAAAAGGGCGTTTGGGATAGGCTAAGCCTGAGTCTGAAGATTGGCAGGAACCCGCCCTGAAGTCCGGCACGTTACGTTGACGGAGAACATCCTATGAGCACTCGTAAAATGTCTTCTCTTATTGTGGCAGCGGCATGCATTGCACTGACGCTTGGAGTCGCAGGATGCAGCAATGCGCCCACACAGGACAACAGCGCCCAGAGCCAACCGGCGCAGACGGATCAGACGCAGGATCCGCAAGTGGCAGCCAACCTGCCTCCGGTTAGCGCCACCGACGCGAGCTACCGGCAGGACCGAAACCGCAATGATTCCGGACGCGACGACGACTATGACACCGGTGACGAGGACACGAGCTACGGTCAGCCGGTCCTTTATGCACAGCAGCCTCCTCCTCCACTGCCGGAGTATTCTCAGCCCGATTGCCCGGGAGACGGCTATCTGTGGACGCCCGGATATTGGAGCTATTCCGATCAGGGCTACTACTGGGTACCCGGCGCATGGGCACGACCGCCTGAAGTGGGCTATCTGTGGACGCCGGGATACTGGGGATATTCGGGCGGGCGTTATCGTTACAACTACGGCCATTGGGGCCGGCATATTGGCTACTACGGCGGAATTAATTATGGGAATGGCTACGTAGGCGTGGGTTATCAGGGCGGGTATTGGAGCGGCGATCATTTCAACTACAACCGCTCGGTGAACAATGTGACCATCACCAACGTTCACGTGTACAACCGCACGGTTACGAATACGGTCATCAACAACGTTACGATCACCAACACTACCAGCCACGCCAGCTATGCAGGGCCGGGAGGCGTAACGCGCCGTCCCGTGCCGGCGGAACTCGCTGCAACGCGCGAGCAGCGCATTCCTCCGATGACGACCCAGATCCAACAGAAGCAAGAGGCCGCGCAGAATCGTCAGCAGTTCGCTAACGTCAATCATGGGCGTCCGGCAGTTGTTGTGGCGTCCAAGCCGATCCCAGAAGGTAAACCTATCGCTGCGGCAATTCCGGCTCATGCTGCTCCGGCAGCGCGGCCGGCTCCGGCGAGCCCGCAAGCGAATCGCTCCCAAGCTCCGGCGGAACGCGCGACCTCTACTGCCCCCGCCAAGCCTGCTGAAAAACCTGCCGAGCCTCCCAGAACCGCAACTCAGCCAGCAGCGAAGCCAGCACCGGCGGCGAAGCCTGCTCCTGCACCCGCAAAGCCTGCCGCGAAATCTGCTGAGCCAGCGAAAACACCAGCTCAACCAGCGGCGAAGCCGGCACCGGCTGCAAAGTCTGCCCCGGCGCCTGCAAAGCCCGCAGCCCGACCTGCTGAGCCAGCGCAACCGGCGGCTAAGCCGGCACCGGCCGCGAAATCGAACGCGGCTCCGCCCAAGGCAGCCCCAAAGGCGGAGGCAAAGCCGACTCCAAAGCAAGAAACCAAGCCTGCGCCGAAGCCCCAAGCCAAACCCGCACCGCCTCCGGCCGAGAAGCGCAAGGCACCCGAGAGCAAGACGCCACCTCCACCCAAGAAAACGGAACCGCCAAACAATAACCCGTAGCCATACGCCCTCTTGGTCTAAACACAACCGACTCTGCACGTCAGAATCGTGATCAAACAGGCGGAAGCATGCCAAAGTGTAGCGAAGCGGTGTAAGCTACCTCGCGTTCGCGCGCGAATCGGGGAGGTTTTCTCACATGCGCTTTGATACGGTGATCCGCAATGGAACGATTGTCACCGCAAGCGATACATATGCGGCAGATGTCGGCATCACGAACGGCGTAATTGCGGCGATTGGAGCGGGTCTTCCCATCGAAAATGCGGGGAAAGTGATCGAGGCCGCTGGGCGGCTGGTGATGCCTGGCGGAATCGACGTGCACACGCATCTCGACATGCCGTTCGGCGGGACGACCAGCGCGGACGATTTCGAAACCGGTACCGTGGCGGCCGCGTTTGGCGGGACGACGATGCTGATCGATTTCGCGATCCAGTACAAAGGGCAAACCTTGCGGCAAGCGTTCGACACGTGGATGAAGAAAGCCAATGGCAAAGCGGTGATCGATTACTCGTTTCACTGCATCATCACCGAACTTGCTGACGCGCAGCTCGACGAGATGAAGGCGCTGGTGAAGGAAGGCGTGCCCACTTTCAAGCTGTTCATGGCTTACCCAGGCGTCTTCATGCTGGATGATGCTTCGATTTTTCGCGCCATGCGAACGGCGGCGGATTCCGGCGGGATGATCTGCATGCATGCCGAGAATGGCGGCGCGATTGACGTAATCGTGCAGCGCGCGCTTGCCGAAGGGAAAAAAGCGCCAAAATATCACGCGTTGACGCGTCCGACGACGGCCGAGGCTGAAGCGACGAACCGCGCGATTGCGCTGGCGGAGATGGCGGGCGCGCCCGTCTATATCGTGCACCTATCGTGCAACGACGCGCTCGAAAAGGTGCGCGAGGCGCGCGACCGCGGGCTGCCCACTTTTGCGGAAACATGCCCGCAGTATCTCTATCTTTCGCTCGAGAATATGGATGCGCCGGGATTTGAGGGCGCCAAGTATGTTTTCACTCCGCCGCTGCGCGAAAAATGGAATCAGGAAAAATTATGGGAGGGGCTGGCGAAGGACGATTTGCAGGCGGTGTCGACCGATCATTGCCCGTTCTGCTACAAGGAGCAAAAGGAGCTTGGCAAGGACGACTTCACGAAAATTCCAAATGGCGGGCCGGGTATCGAGCACCGGTTGAGCCTGGTGTACAGCGGCGGAGTGCATGGGAAGCGATTTTCGGCGAACCGCTTCGTGCAGCTCGTTTCGACCGCGCCTGCAAAACTTTTTGGACTGTATCCGCGGAAGGGCACGGTGGCCGTTGGCTCGGATGCGGATCTGGTTATTTTTGATGCGGACGAGGAGCAGACGATCAGCGTTAAAACGCATCACATGCGCGTGGATTACTCGATGTTCGAAGGAATTCGCGTGAAAGGCATACCGAAGATCGTCCTGTCGCGCGGGCGAACGATCATCGAAAACGGGAAATTTATCGGAAAACCCGGCGCGGGAGAATTCATCAAGCGCCAAAATCCCGCAAAGGTCTAGGCAGCCGCCGATTAAACGAACTTACGGGCGCGAAACGCCCGACACCCAAGGAATCCCAACCAAACCGTCGTCCACTTGGACTACTGCCATATCGCCGACTACGAAGCGATCGAAATCGCCGCGATCCACAGGGACGCGCTCGATGCGGCGCCCTTCCCGCCAGGACGTTACGATGAGGCGCCGGCTGGGAACAGGTCCCGGCATCGAGAATTTCCCAACGACTCGCGCTGTTTCGGGGTGCGGTGATGCACGGTCAAGCGCGCCGTTGCCAAATAGAAGCCCGGCGAGGAGCCAGGGGAGTGGGATTAGGCCATAGTAGATTCGCTTCAGCGCTTCCACTTCGGTGTGGCGCAATGCACGGCGCTCGACCCAAATCGCGAGCGCCAGCGTTAAAAAGAAGACCAGGCCGATGAAGATTGTGATCCCGTCGAGCTCCAGTGCCGGGTAACGCTGGCTTGCCACGACGAAGACAAGCGCACCGAGAAGGAAAAAGGCCGTGCGATTCAGCAGTTTCATGCGAAGGGAATATTCGGCCGCGATTGCGCCGAGCCCGCAGGCCGCGCAAACGTCCGCGTCTCGATCCGCTCCGCAATTCAGGCATCGCGTCATCAGTGCCGCGTTTCTCCTTTGATATTTATGCTATGCAGCGCGAGCCGGGCTGTCAACGCGAAGTCGTCTGCCATAGGAACGCGCCGCAGCGCTCCTTATTGTTAGACACCGATTCGGTTGAAGCGGTTGGCGTATAATTCCCGCTATGAGCACAACACTTCAAAGTTTCTTCGTGAAGCAAAAAGAGGCAATTCACAAGCGCACGGAGGAGGTTTTCGCGCTGCTGCGCCCGGAGCACATGGCGTGGAAACCGGAAAAAGATGCGTTGAGTGTGGGAGACATGCTGCAACACCTGTGGGTTGCGGAGGAAGGAGTTCGCCGCGTGGCGCTTGAGGGTAATTTCGCATACTACGAAACCCGCATCCCGAAGGGCCTGGCGGGTGTGCTGGGAAAAACCGGATCACTCGAAGAAGAATTGAAGAACATCGAGCGCGTGCATCGGGAAACGCTTGCGGCCGTCGCGGCGCAGCCCGCTGAAATTTTCGAAGAAGAGCGCGCGCACGCTGGAATTGGATTCCGGCGTAAGGTCGCAGTGATTCTATTCGGTTTGAACGATCATGAGATTCATCACCGGGCGCAATTGATGACCTATTTGCGGATTCTTGGGACGCCTGTACCGGAACCGTTCAAGAAACCAGCGAAATAGAAATCGCGGTTCCGGAATCGAACGGCTATTTAATTTCGCGAACACTTGTCGCGGGCGTCTCGGTGCAGACCATAAGCTCGTCCCGGCCGTTCGCAAGCGTGGCGCAATCGATGTCCTGCGCGCTGCGCACGGCTTCTTCTCTTGTGGAGCCGCGAGCCTTGGCACATTGCATTGCGCCTTTGAACGTGAGGCACACTTCGTATTCCGTGCCCATCTGCAAATAAGTGGAGTAGGCGAGCACTGCGACCAGTGCGAGTGCGCCCAGCGCAATAATCCAACGTGTTTGAGTCGATCGTTTTGCCACGCTTCCCTCGGCTTCAAAATTTCGGTTCTGTTTAATCCTCGCGCGCCGTCTTGGGATCTTTGCGGCGCATCAGTTCCTTTTGGATGTACTTCTTGAGATGCGGCGCAAGCGCTTCGAGCGTCGCGATCTCGTCCAAGTCGCGCATCGTGAGATTGGGAAGAAACGCCAGGACCGAAGGCACAGGCGTGCGCGGGTTGCGCACCAGCGCCATGAGCACGTTGTACTGGCCAGACCATTTCGGATGTTGCGCGATCGCCGCCACCGAACGCTCTGGTACGCCAGGCTTCGCGAGAACTTTCAGAACCTGGCTTTCCGTGAGGAAAGTGTTGGCAAGCGCGAGTTTGATTGCCTGAGCATGCCCTTCGGCGAGAATCGCGCCGGCGACTCGTGCCGGGCCGCGGCGCGCGAGCGTCAGTTTTTGGCCAACGGGCAGATGTGGGATGCGCGTCACGATTAATTCCTCGGCGACGCGGCGGACTTCGGCTGGAGTAGAGGGAAGCAAGCTCAACCGCACGAGGTCAAATAGGAACAGCTGACGAACTGACGACAGCGCGATGCGCCGCGGCGTATGCGGATGACGTGCCAGCCGAAACCGGATGCCTTCGCTCGCGGTCCACTTCCCTGTCTGCGCGACGGCGCTTAAGACATCCGCAGGTAAATCGAGACGCTCGAGCAACTGACTGATGTGGCCTTCGTCGAGATTTGGATTCTCAAGGAGCGCGAGCAGCGATTCCTCGCTTGCTTCATGGATCAGCGAATTCAGTTCGCCGGCTGGGGCGTGCCGCGCGCGTCTAGTA
>Ga0210394_10007116_pt1 | contig 11881 bp, 13 predicted proteins | sample IncBWC12MmetaG_FD_160121 | JGI IMG/M metagenome (GOLD analysis project Ga0210394, IMG submission 160121) | Forest soil microbial communities from Barre Woods Harvard Forest LTER site, Petersham, Massachusetts, United States - Inc-BW-C-12-M | ecosystem: Environmental > Terrestrial > Soil >... | reverse complement strand
AAGGAGAAGTCGGTATGAATACAATCACACCAGAAAATAAGAAACTCGGATTTGTTGGAGTCGGTTATATGGGTCGACCGATTGCTCAGAGGTTGCTGCAATCCGGCTTCAAGGTTACAACCTATGACCGGGAACGCAGCAAAGCGAATGAGCTCGTTCGATTTGGCAGCACGGTCGCGGAAAACGTTGCGGAACTTTCCTCTAGTTGTGACGTCGTGTTGTCGTCGCTTCCCAACGATGAAGCAGTTCTGGACGTCTATGGAGGGCCCGATGGTGTGTTTGCAAACGCACATCGCGGCTCGTTGATCATCGATACGAGCACGGTGTATCCAGAGACTTCGAAGGCACTCTGGCGGCTAGGCTCCGAGCGCGGGGTTGACGTCCTCGATGTGACCATATCGGGGAGTACTCCTGCCGCCGAGCAAGGTGCGCTGACTCTGTTTGGCGGCGGAAAACAGGATTCCTTTGACGCCGCCGAGTCGATATTCCGCGTCATCGCCAGAAAGTATTTTTACCTTGGACCGAGCGGCTCCGGAGCGGCGATGAAGCTTGTGGTGAACAGTCTGCTCGGAATCGGGATGCAGGCCATAGCCGAAGCCTTCGCACTCGGCGAGAAAGCTGGTCTCGATCGCAATCGTTTGCTTGATGTGCTGTCCCAAACCACGGTCGTCGCTCCGGCGCATGTCGGAAAACTGCAGAGAGCGATGATTGGCAACTATAGCCCTCAATTCCCGCTAAGGCTCATGAACAAGGATTTCGGGCTGATTCTCAACCTCGCGGCTGCACTCGGCGCCCAGATGCCCGCAACACGAGCGGCTTTTGAGGTTAATGCGGCACAAGCGGCGGAGGGAATCGAACAAGACTTCTCCGCCGTGATTCTCCAGATGGAGAAGCGGGGACATCTGCAGGATGCCTACGAACGGCGGAATCCGATTGGCGCCAGTCGAGGGACTTCGGTCTGACGGGACGGAATCTGAAGATAGGAGCGCAAAGCTATGATCAAAATAGCACGACTGGGTTGTGCATTGGTATTGATTGGGATAGCCGGCTTGATGGGGTATTCGCAGGAGAAGGACAGCGATTATGTCTCCCCGTCTGAAGCCGCTCCCTGGGGCAAAGCGCCCAAGATGCAGGTTCAATTGCTGAACCCTGGAGAACCGACGAAACAATATGCGGTCATCTTCTACCAAGGAGACGAGGCTTTTTCCGGACTCCTGGAGTTTGCTGAGAAGTATCATGTTACGAGTGCGCACTTCACCGCTATTGGAGCACTGAATGGAGCAACGCTGGGCTGGTTCGATCCCCAGCGCAAAATGTACAAGAAGATTCCCATCAATGGTCAGCACGAAGTGATGGGGATGAGCGGCGACATCGCGCTCTATCAAGGAAAGCCGGTAGTCCATACTCACATGCTGGTGGGAAGTCCAGACGGAACAACGCAGGGCGGTCATGTTCTCGAGGCGTATGTATCACCGACGCTGGAAGTAATGGTTACAGTCGATCCGGTGGCGATGCAAAAGCGCTTTGATCCGGCAACGGATCTGACGTTGATTGATCCAGCTATGAAGTAGCTTCGCAATGCGCCGCGATTGCAAAACAACTATGATGGAGGAGGTTGAGCAAGCACGCGTGAGTAATATTCGGAACGACATTCCAGTCGCCGAAGGTGGGACACCTCAAAAACAACATTTGGATCAAGAGAGAGAACAGCCTTCCAAAATTGGGGCACCACATGGTGGATCGGCTTTTCTCCCGACCAAGAACAAAAATATATGTACGTAGACGACGGCGGCGACGAGCAGGTTAAGATCCTGGATCATGCCAGCGGAGTAGTTCTCTCAAGCTTCGGGCGTCCTGGTCACCAGATCGGTGCATTTACCCTTGGTCACACTTTGGCGGCCGATTCCAAAGGCGATGTTTATGTGGCTGAGACCGACTGGGACAGAAGAGTCCAAAAATTCAAGCCAGTGAAATGATGGAATCTCGTGCCCAGGATTCGGACCGCCGCCAAGATGGAGGAGAAGGTGCGTGAGGCAATGAGTCGCCTGAGACCACGAGGGATTTTCACATGAACGCCAACTCCCCTGGCCCCCTTTCTAATCTGGATGCAAACAAGCGCAGAGAGCTCCTCCAGATTCTGAAAAGCAATTGGCGGGCCGAGATGCAGGGATACCACACATACCAAACTCTGGCGGACCGCGAAACAGATCCGGCACAGCTGAGCGTATTCCGTACCCTGGCAACCGCCGAAAAGCACCATGCAGATCTCTGGTCCGGACGCATTCGCGCACATGGAGGTTCCGAGCCGGTCTATGACGGCTCAACAACTGGCGAGGCTGACACAATTTCCAATCGTATAGGCGGTGTAGGCGCCACATTGCGGCGGCTGGAGGTGGACGAAAGCCGTGACATCGAAAAGTACGCCAAGCAGCTAACCGAAATCGGCGACGAGCCCAGTGTCAAAGTACTTAACCAGATTCTGGAAGATGAACGCCAGCACTACCAACTGCTCGGTAATCTCATCCGCAATGGGCGGTCCAGTCCTCAATCTTCTCCGGAGCAGGCCAGGCAGGCGCTGGACGGCCTCATGGCTGCCCGGCAGCAAGGACATCGGAAAGCATCGGGGTGGGTCGGAGACGCAATCTATGGGATCAACGATGGTCTCGGAGCGATCTTCGGGATTGTTTCCGGTGTCTCTGGAGCGACGCTCGGCAACAGCAAATTCGTAATCATTGCGGGGACCGTGGGCATGATTGCCAGCGCGCTCTCGATGGGCTCGGGCGCCTTCCTCGCGGCCAAGAGTGAACGTGAAATCTACGAAGCTGAGTTTTCGCGTGAGCGCGATGCCGTCGAGTACAACGAAACCGAAGCGCGTGAAGTTCTTTCCCTCAGCTATCAAATTCGTGGCTTGACTCCGGAAGAGGCCGACCGTTTCGTGGAGGACCTGGCCCGCGACAAATCCCAGCTCGTTCGCGCACTCGCGCGGGAACGTCTGAACACGACTGAAGAAGGACTCCGAAAACCGTGGACATCAGCTTTGTCGGGAGCTCTCTCCACAGCCGTGGGCGCGGTCATTCCCATTATTCCTTTTTTCTTTTTAAGTGGTTATCCCGCGATCATCTGCGCTGCCATGGTCTCCCTTGTCGCGCATTTCGTGGTCGGCGCCGCCAAATCGCTCGTTACCATCCGTTCATGGTGGTCAAGCGGTCTTGAAATGACCGTCGTGGGCGCAATCGAGGGAACGGTGACATATTTCATTGGAATCGCAATTGGAAGACTCGCTGGACCAGGTGTCTAGACCTGGGAAATTCAGTCTACCCTGCTTGTGTTGCGTGAGCGCATTATAAAGCGAGGGTACTTAGAAAGACTCTACTTTATCCACGGGTTGAGACAATGCGCTCGTTGACGGAGTAGAATTTCTCGCGAGGAGGTATCCAGAAAGACCTAGAGCCAATCTCCGCTGAGCGCCATTCCAGCAATCAACCCTGCACCCAACAAGATCCAGAGCTGAATCAGTGAAATTGAAACAGACAACCATCGCAGTCCTTTCATTCGGCAAGCCCAATAAATGCCCAATAAAAGCGAGGCAACAAACAAGCCATTAGAGGTCCAAACCGCAAAGGTGTTCGGTCTCGGGCGTGGGACCCTCCCTGGATCGACGGCTCCAATGACACTGATGGCGAGGGTCACTGGACCAGCCAAATAGCTCATGAAAACAAGCCAATACGCCTCCTTCCACCGACCTTGACGGAAAGGCCACTGGCGCACTAATGCCACCCCGAGATTTGCTGTAAGCGCCAGCGTCGCCGGCCAAAAGGGCCAAACGAAAAGGAACTCCAAACTCCATTGAAAGTACTTCCAAAACAACATCCAAGAAAATGACATGGAAGCTCCACTCGGACAGCATAGCTCAACGCGGTAACCGGAGAAGTCAAGTACTGGACGGTAATCGGGAGTAACAACAGGAAACTGCTGATAGTCAGCGTCGCATGCGCGTCATAAACTGAAGCGCGATAAAGCAGAAATTGATTCCGGCGGCAATGAAGAAAGCCTGTAGACGACTGATGCCGTCAACCTCCTCGAACACGAGCATCAGAACTGCAGTCCACGCGATCCCCGCTGCCCAGATATTGACGACCGGGACGGGGATAAGAATCAGTGCATTTACAAACCATCCGAGCAGCAAGGGGCGCATGATGCCCAGAAAGGTTCCCGTACCGCCAAAGAACCACTTGGCGATGAGATGACAAAGCCCGAGTTGGACAAACGTAATGACCGCCATGACAACAAGCCCGAAAATCAGACCTATGGCAAGACCAATAATCACCGTCGGCCCGATGACACGGGTAGTCTTGAGTATTCGAGGTAGAGCTGTGGATATTAAGATGACCAGTGCAGTGATAGCCCATAAGAATGCACCGTAATAGACGGCATCGGAGTCGCGTGAGGCACGACGAATCGAAACGTCGTCCCATCGCGCGATGTTGAATGCTAAACGGAGATAGTAGAACGGCGCGAAACCGCCAGGAGGAGGTGCGGCCTCTTCCTGCGTCATTTGGGCCGCCGCCACACCTGCGCAGTTGTGTGCGAGACCGTATTCCTGGCCGCAGAGCTCACATTTCAATGTGGGTACCCCTCTTCGATTCACTACCGATGGAGAACATACGCGCGGCAGCCAGTGAATGCAATCTTGGATAGTTCGCGTTGCCAGACGAGAACCTCCTGATTAACGTTTACCAGTTGTCAGGCACGGAATCGACTCCGACCAAATGGCAATTAGTGTGACAATCGATGAATAAATTATCTCTAAGTTGATGCGCCGAAAGTCCAATGGATACAAAAAACAAGAATCCTTTATCGCTAATTGACGACGGACATTCAGCGTTTTTTGCACGAGCGGCGAAGAGAACGTTCCGTGTTGCCTGGCTCTTAGTTGCGAATGGCTGCGTTGCTTGGTTAATGTTCACTAGGCTTCGAAGCGTCGGATTCCCGAGTGGCGGGTTCATTCTCCAATTGTGGTTCGAGTTTGTCGTCGAGGTAATTCTTCCCATAATAGGCATCGCGCTTGAGCTTGTGAATTGGAAATTCGCAAGGTGGGTAAACGTCGGCTGCTTTGCAGGGGCAGGATGTTTCTGGTTACTTGCCGCCATCTGGTGGCATTCCGACCCCTTTTTCGGCGTTCTGCTCATTATCGCGATAGGACTGCTTCTAGTCGCTGTGCTAACTGAGGTTGTGTACAGAACAACGAGAAGCGACTAATCAGCACTTACCCGCGTGCAGGCTTGAGATAGAGAGCTGAGGATAGGTTAAACTGTGTAAGATCTGTCACGCCCAAGCTGACGCACAAAGTTCTAAGATCGTCGCCTAGGGCGCGCCACATTCTTTCGACAAGTCGCCATCTGCGAGCATTTCTAGTTCACGGAGTGGATATGCGGGCATCGAAGAATCTTTGCCTTACAATACTTTTGGGTTGCGCTGTGGCCAGTGCGGCTCTTGGACAAACCGGGCAAGCTGCCGCTCAGACTCACCCGCAGGCCGGAGTTTCTGATGCGACCGTGAAGACGGTAGATCAAGCCATCGATCGCATCATTGCCCGCGAGCGAGACGAAGTAACCACCATAGAACGCTTCCGGCCAATCGTGGAAACCTACATTCAGGATATGAAGCCTGACCCAGACCTGGGAAATGTTCCCTCTGGGGATCATTATTTGCTCGGCCAGGCGGATTTGTCCAACGGCGTCGTAGAACATTCCCTGCTAGCCTCTAAAAAAGGAGTGCTCGATTCCCTCAACCCAATTGCGCACGTCGGCGGTTCTTCCAACTCACCTCACTCGCCTGAAGCTTTCCTGCGCATGATCTTTATCGACACCAAGGGATTTGATCGTCAGACCTATCAGTTCGAATACGTTCGCCGCGAATTCGTCGGCGAGGTCCGTTGTGTTGTCTTCGACATCACGCCGTTGCCGGGAACAGGTAAGGGTCGCTTCACCGGACGCATCTGGGCGGAAGATCAGAACTTCACCATCGTGCGTTTCAATGGCATGGATACACCCGTAGCCGAAAAAAACGGATTCAATCTTCATTTTGATAGCTGGCGTTTGAACGTTCAGCCTAATCTCTGGGTGCCTGCTTATATTTTCAGTCAAGATTCAGGCCACGAGCATTCTGTGGGCGGCGTGATTCGCTTCAAAGCCCAGACGCGGCTGTGGGGTTATAACCTGAAGAATTCCGGAGGCCACGAAGAATTCAGCGCTATCACCGTCCGGCCCGTCCCCGGTTCTTCCGCACAGCTTTTGGATTCGGAATCGCAAGCAAAACAAGGTTCTCCCATCGATGCAGAGCGCGAATGGCAGCGTCAGGCTGAAAACAATGTGATGAATAGCCTCGAGCGCGCGGGCGTGCTCGCTCCGCGTGGTCCAGCCGACAAGACACTCGAGATAGTCGTCAACAATCTGGAAGTAACAAATAATCTCGACATCCAGCCGGAGGTTCAATGCCGCGTGCTTCTCACCGGCACCTTGGAAATGTTCGCCGTGGGTCACACGATTGTCTTAAGCCGTGCTTTGATTGACGTGCTGCCTGACGAAGCCAGCCTCGCTACCATGTTGGCCCAGGAACTAGCCGACATTCTTATCGCCAAGCCTTCCACCGACCAGTGGGGATTCAACGACACAACCAAAGTCGACGCGGTCGATGCTTTGTCCCACTTCACCTTCAAGGATAGCCCGGCGCAAATTCAGCAGGCGAACCAGAAAGCTCTGGCACTGCTGAAAAACTCGCCCTACAAGGACAAACTCGCCAGTGCCGGCCTCTTCCTGAAACAAGTGGACGCCGATTCCAAAACTCTCGCCGCGTTGATTAACCCCCACCTCGGCAACCGCGTTTTTCTCGCAACTCAATTGATGACCTTGGCTCCAAGTCTGGATCCCACAAAACTCGAACAGATCTCGGCCTTGCCCATTGGTGCGCGGATTAAGGTGGATCCCTGGACTGACCAAGTTGATCTGATCAATGCCAAACCTGTGCACCTTACGTCGGCGCGCGAAAAAATGGCGTTTGAGATTACTCCCTTTGCACCTTATCTGACTCGCTTTAGTAATACTGGAACTACTGCACCGCACAAATAGACGAATATAAAGCGACACGCGGAACTATCGGCAGCGTGAAGCATGATATGTACTATTGACGGACGGCCCGTTCGACCATAAGCTTTCAACCACTTTGACAGCTCGATTTATAGAAGTCCCTTGCCAGCGAGGCTTGCCAGAAAACGAAAATCCCGGACCTTGGCCGCCTAGGAGAATTATGATTCGAAAATTGGGCACGTCTGTGCTGACCATGGTCGCGCTTGTATTGCTCGTGAATTTTGTTTGCCGGGCGCAAGCAGTGCCGCTGGCGACGCGCCATGTCCGCGAAGCAGTTCGCACGGGCCAGGCGCGCTCTGTCGGACATCTTCCTGCCGCACAGACCATGCGACTTGTGCTCGTTCTCCCGCTGCGCAATCAAGCCGAGCTCGAAAATTTATTGCAGCAACTCTACGATCCTACGAGCCTTTCCTATCGCCAATTTCTTACCGTGGAAGAATTCACCGCGCGCTTTGGTCCTACTCCGGAAGATTACGACGCCGTAATTCATTTCGCTGAAGCGAACGGCCTTACGGTAGTCGGCACCTCGCGCAATCGCTTGAACTTGGACGTCAGCGGCTCAGTTGAAAATATTGAGCGAGCCTTGCGCGTCACCATGGGTGTCTACCAACACCCCGCCGAAAATCGCACTTTCTACGCGCCCGACCGCGAGCCGACTCCGTATTTGTCGGTTCAGCTCTGGCACATCGCCGGTCTGGACAACTACTCGATCCCGCATCCCAACGTCGTGCGAAGAAATAATTCCGACGAGAAATCCAATGCGACTACAGGCTCGGGACCTTCCGCTTCCTTTCTAGGTAGCGACATGCGGGCGGCGTATTACGGCGGTACAGCCCTCACCGGCAGTGGCCAGTCACTCGGCTTGCTCGAGTATGCCGGCACTAACTTGGCGGACCTGAAAACGTACTACACGAACGTCGGTCAAACAAACAACGTCCCGATCACTTTAATATCCACGGACGGCACCAGCAAAAATTGCCTAGCGTCTCAGGGCTGCGATGATACTGAACAGACCCTCGACATGACCCAAGCCCTCGGCATGGCGCCGGGCCTGTCAAGTCTCGTGATGTACATCGGATCCAGCGACGCATCTATTTTTAACGCGATGGCTACAGCCAGTCCGCTCAATGCTCAATTAAGCTCTTCCTGGACCTGGTATCCTGCGGATCCCGGCACCGACAATCCGTATTTCCTTGAATTCGCGATGCAAGGTCAGAATCTGTTTCAAGCTACCGGGGATTCGGCTGCCTGGGTCAACACATCCCAGATTTACCCCGCTGATGATGTCTACGTTACCGGCGTTGGAGGAACCGCCTTGAAAACAGGCAGTGCGGCCGGTGCCTGGAGTTCGGAATCTACTTGGGTCGATGGGGGCGGCGGCATATCGCCGGACAGATTTTTGATTCCTTCCTGGCAACAGGCTACGGCCAGTGGCTGTCCGGCATGTTCCAAAACTTATCGCGACGGCCCCGACGTTTCGGCAAACGCGGACTTTAGTTTCTACGTATGTGCCGACCAGACCGATTGCACTGCGAATTTATATGGCGGAACAAGTTTTGCCGCCCCCATGTGGGCTGGCTACTTGGCGCTCATCAATCAGCAGGCGGCCGCGAATAACACCAATCCCGTCGGCTTTATCAATCCAACTCTGTATTCCATCGGTTTGAGTTCGAGTTATGACACCGATTTCCACGACATCACCACTGGCAGCAATGGTTATTCGGCAACGACCGGTTACGACTTGGCCACCGGCTGGGGCAGCCCGAATGGGACAGCTCTAATAGCTGCTCTCGCCGGAAGCTCGTCCGCTCCGGGCTTCAGCGTTTCAGTATCGCCCACCTCAGTGTCAGTGACGAAGGGAAACTCGGGAACCTCGACTATCACCACTACGGTGACCAACGGCTTCAATTCGACGATTTCCCTGTCTGCAACCGGCCAGCCGGCAGGCGCGACGGTAAGTTTTAATCCAACTTCGATCGTCGGTGCTGGAACCTCCATCCTGAAGATTATAGTGGCCTCTTCTACGGCGAACGGAACCTACAGTATTGCGGTGACCGGAACGTCCGGTAGCCTCATGAAGACCGCTACGGTTTCGCTCACAGTCACGGGTGCGTCGTCCGGCAACTTCACTCTTAGCGCATCGCCCACAACAATCAACGTTTCTAGAAGTGGCTCGGGCGCCGCCTCAATCACTAGCGCCATTTCTGGTGGTTTCAATTCGGCGATCCACTTGATCGCTACAGGACAGGGAAGCGCGCAAACAGTGACTTTCAGTCCTGACCCGATCGCCGCACCGGGTTCTGGCAATTCGACCATGACCGTCAAGGTCGGTAAGAACGCTACATTAGGAAACCACACGATCACTATACGCGGTACGGGCGGAAGCTTGGCGCGGACAACTACCGTTGTTCTTAATGTTGTGAACTGACATAGTAAATTGTTTCGCGCTGTCTGCCACGACGTTACACAACATACGGTGGTGACCTCTTCGCTTGCAGAGCGAGATGCCCTGACGTTCTAGTGCGCTCGGCTAATGGCGTGGCTTCTTGGTAAAATACGCACCGATGCGTGAGTCTTCGCCAATTCAGATTCGCTCAGGCACCTCGGCATTCACCGCGGCAGGCTGGCCAGGAACGTTCTATCCCACAGGAATGAAGAGCACGGACTACCTTTCCTACTACTCCGCGAAATTTGACACGGTGGAAGTGGATTCCACGTTCTACGGGATCCCTACAGCGCAAGCTGTGATGAATTGGGAGCGGAAGACTCCTCCCGGATTCATTTTCTCCGTAAAAATCCCGCAGATCATTACGCACGAAAAGATCCTATTGGATTGCGACGGCGAATTCGCAGAGTTCATCAGCACCATGGAAATTCTCGGCGGAAAGCTCGGCCCCATGGTCTTTCAATTCCCTTTCTTCCGTGACGACATTTTTTCGAACGATGTGCAGTTCATTTCCCGCCTCAAAGCGTTCCTGCGGAAATTGCCACGCGGAAAGCACAAGTTCGCCGTCGAAATCCGAAACAAATATTGGCTCACCCCGCGATTCGCCGAACTTCTTCGCGAATACAACGTTGCTCTCGTGCTTCAGGATCAATCCTGGATGCCCCGCCCCGAGGAACTATTCGAAAAGTTTGACCCCATCACCGCGGATTTCACTTACATTCGCTGGCTCGGGGATCGCAAAGGCATCGAAAAAACCACAAAAGTCTGGAATAGGACGATCGTGGATCGCACCACGGAACTGCGCAGTTGGGTTGATGTTTGCCACCGGATTCAAAGGCGCGGCGTGACCATTTACGCCTACGCGAACAATCATTACTCAGGATTTGGCCCGGCTACCGTGGAACAATTCCGACAAATTTGCGCCGAAAAAGCAATCGAAACGCCCCTGAACGTACAGTTGCCGCTAAAAATTGAACGGACCCTCTTCGACCTTCCCGACAACACCTGTTAAGATAGATATGCCAGCGAGTTCTTATGCCCGAATCCATTGATCGATGTGGAAAATGTGGTGTCGACATCGACCCCACCCGCCGTGTTGATTTCACTCTGAAAGACGGCACACGCGTCTGCGAGTCCTGTTTTGTGAAGGGAACCAGGCGTTCCAAAGAAGAATGATTTACTTGTCCTCTGCGAGAGTTTGCTGCCTAGCTAGGCGGAATCACGCTCTAGAGGTTCTTCCAGGCAACTTTAGCAGCACCCAACAGCGGACAATCTTCATTCAGAATCACGTGTACGGGAATCTGCGCCAGAAAATCTCCCAACTTTTCTTTGTGCTTCACCGCTGCAACGAAGCTTCCGTTTTTCAGCTTTGACAGCACCTTCACCGCAATTCCTCCAGCAACGTATATCCCTCCGCGCGCCACATTGCGCAACGCTAGGTTCCCCGCTTCCGAACCGTAAATTTCAACCCACAAATCCAGCGTTGCCACGCACACGGGGCAGGCGCCCGCCAATCCGAGCCGCGTAATTTCGGGCGCAGGGTCGGCACCGTTACCGCCAAACGAAGCGTGCCGCACTTTGGGATCCAGAAATTCATGTACGCGCAGGAATCCGGCGCCCGCCAGAATACTTTCAGCACTTACGAACTCCTCGTGCTGTTTGATAAATTTCCACAGATCGGCTTGCTGGGCCGTATTCGGAGCATAGTCTGCGTGGCCGGATTCGGTCGCCATCGGCAAGTGGCGTTTGCCATCCCAAAACAAAACGCCTTCGCCTAAACCGGTTCCCGCCGCGATGACAACTTGATTGGCTTGCGGTGAAGGGACGCCAGCGTAAATAGTCTCGATGTCTTTCGTCTCCAGTACTTCTATTCCATGGGCGGTCGCTTCCAAATCATTCAACAACCGTACAAAGCGGAGCCCCAGATGTTTCGCCAAAGACGCGCCGTCCACGATCCATGGCAAGTTTGTAGCGCGCACGCGGTTGTTCACCACCGGCCCAGCTATCCCAAACGCGGACTGCGTTACCTTTGCCTGCGTCTCCTTCAGAAAATCGGTTAGGATTTCTTCCAGACCGGAATGTTCCTGGCTGGCATAACGCTTCTGTGCCACGCGCACAAGCCTCTCGCGCTGTGCGTCGAATAGCCCGAGATTAGACTTGGTTCCTCCCAAGTCGCCCGCCAGAATCATCAAATCCTCCGCGCATTCTCCATTCAAAAAGAAACTATTTACAACGGGCGCCAGTGACGTCCTTCCGATCCCGTCAAATCATCCGCGGCACGCGGACCTTC
>Ga0210394_10007115_pt1 | contig 11882 bp, 4 predicted proteins | sample IncBWC12MmetaG_FD_160121 | JGI IMG/M metagenome (GOLD analysis project Ga0210394, IMG submission 160121) | Forest soil microbial communities from Barre Woods Harvard Forest LTER site, Petersham, Massachusetts, United States - Inc-BW-C-12-M | ecosystem: Environmental > Terrestrial > Soil >... | reverse complement strand
TCCGTGTCCTCACGGGAGATGACGATGGTCCTGCTCTCTCTCAAGGAAATAGCAAAGGAAGTTGCCTAGGGGACATCCCGATGCGGCGGAGTAATATTTTTGCCGGCGGTTGAACCGCGCGACTGGCCGATCTCCGGCGTTTTTCATTTTTTTGCTGGAACCGAAAGCACCTCGTCGATGGTCGCTAGAAGTTGTTCGATCCGGAGCGGCTTCGAGACGTACCCATCCATTCCCGCCTCAAGGAACCGTTCCTTGTCTCCCTCCATTGCGTTAGCCGTCATCACAATAATTGGGAGGTGTTTCCCGCTTTTCGATTCGCTTTTGCGAATCGCGGAGGTCGTCTGCAGGCCATCCATCTCGGGCATCTGGACGTCCATTAAAACGAGATCGGGAGTCTGCGTCTTTAGAGCTTCGAGGGCCGCCTTCCCGTTTCCCGCCACCTCCACCTCGTGTCCCCTCTTTTCCAAGAGACGGCTTGCTACGACCTGGTTGACCCGATTATCTTCGACCAGAAGAATTTTCAGTTTGCGGTGGCCCTCACACAACGAGTGGATGGGAACAATCGAGGTAATCTCTTCGGTTTTTAGCTGCGCTCCCAGCACACCCTTGATGGATTCGAGAAGGTCCGACCGCTTGATCGGTTTGCTCAAATAGGTTTTGATGCCCAATTCCTGGCATCGCCCTGCGTCTCCCTTCATACCTTCTGAGGTCAACATGATGATCGCTGATTTGGCAAACCGCACATCGCGCAACACTTTTTTCGCAACACTGAATCCGTCCATCCCCGGCATCTGCGCGTCCAGCAGGATCAAAGCAAACGGAGCACCTCGCGTGTTGGCCTGTTCAATTAGCGCGAGCGCATCGGGCCCATCTTTGGCTAGCGTTGGCTTCAACTGCCATTCGAGGACCATCTCTTGCAGGATGCGGCGGTTGGTTGCGTTATCGTCCACAATCAATACGGGGAGATTTTTCAGTTTTTCCGTCCCTAGTGGTGCATATTCTCTGGACGCAATTGTTTGCATTAGGAATCGCGCTGTGAAGTGGAAAGTGCTCCCGAGGCCGACCTCGCTTTCCACCCAGATCTTTCCGCCCATCATCTTGACTAGCCGTGAGGAAATCGCCAGGCCCAAGCCTGTGCCGCCATATTTCCGCGAGATCGAACTGTCCGCCTGACTGAACGCTTCGAAGATGGTGTGCTGTTTTTCCACCGGGATGCCAGGCCCCGTATCCTGAACAGCAAAATGGAGCAGCACCTCGTCCGCCGCCTCTTCTTGCACCTGCACTTGAACTACGATTTCGCCTGATGCCGTAAACTTGATGGCGTTCCCAACGAGGTTTATCAGAATTTGGCGAATGCGAGTGGGATCGCCCTGAAGGCCATCCGGCACTTCCGGCATGATGCGGCATGCGAGCTCGAGTCCCTTTTGTCGCGCGCGCAAGCCGAGGGTCCTGATGGTGTCGTCCAGGGTGTCGCGAAGTGGAAAATCAATCGTTTCAAAATCCAGTTTTCCCGCTTCGATCTTTGAAAAGTCCAGGATGTCATTAATCAGTGAGAGCAAGGCATCGGCCGAGACTTTCACCATCCCGAGAAATTCACGCTGCTCCCGAGTGAGCTCCGTTTCGAGTGCCAGGTCGGTCATCCCGATGATCCCGTTCATGGGTGTGCGAATTTCATGGCTCATGTTCGCAAGGAAGTCGCTCTTAGATTGGTTGGCGGCATCGGCCACATCTTTGGCCTGTTCGAGAGCCGCTTCCGCTTTCTTTCGTTCGGTGTTTTCTATCCCAAGCGCTTTGTTCGCAAGCGAGAGTTCCTGCGTTCGCTCGAGGACTCGCGCTTCCAGGGTTTCATGCTGCCCGCGAACCTCGCCAGCCATGCGGTTGAAAGTTCGAGTGAGCTCCCCGATTTCGTCGTTCGAACGGATCGGCAGAGGTTGAAACGCTCTTTTGGGATCACCTGTAAGCATCTGAGCCCCCCGCGTCAGGGCCAGCACCGGCGAGATGATCCGACGGGTCGCCACGACAAAGATTACGGTCACTCCCAGCATGACAACCGCAAGGCTCGAGAGAATCACGATTTCCAGCCTGCGAATCGACGCAACCAGGATCGCTTTATTGAACCCCACGCACACCATGCCCACGATGCCCGTCAGCACCGGTTTCCGGATAATCATGATGGACGCGCCGTCGTTGGAAATGGTTATGACAGATAGTTCTTTCATGTCCTGCATCTGTTTTTTCAGCGTGTCTGGAAACCTCGGGACGAACGTGTCTGCTAGCACGCGGCCATCCGCTCCCGACACAAAGGCCCATTCGACACTCGGAATGCTCAACACCGCGTCAAGACTTGATTGTGCAGAGGTGAGGTCCCTGTCGACCAGAGCCGGCTCAACCGACTTTGCGAGCGCTTCGGTAACGATTTCTCCGCGAATTTGAAAATTGCTCGTCATGCGCGAGGATAGCTGACGGTCCATCAGTCCGTAAAGCACCGCCACAACCAGGACGGAGCAGAAGAGCTGTAGAGCCGTGAATTTTGCCGAAATGCTTTTCATTTTATTTCTTGAAAGAACTCCTCAGGAACCCAACGGCCGTGCTCGGTACGGGTGAGCCAGACTTTATGCATGCCCTGATGGATTGATGGAGAAAACTCCAGCTTAAGGCCCAAGCCAGGATCCCAGTTGTGCAGGGATTCCATGGCACGGATAAAATCCTCTCGTGAGGCGGTGGGGCCCGCGCGGCGAAGAGCCTCGGTCACTACCACAGCGTTCAGCCAACCTTCAAGATGAACGAACCCGTATTTCTCGGGTTGGACGTGAGCGCGAAAGTTGACAACCAGCGGATAACGCATGTCGTCTGGCGCAGGCACAACCTGGCTATTGATGAGATGGCTGGTCAAGTCTTTGCCAAGCTGCGTCGAAGTTTCACTCAGCTTAGCCAGCATGGCCGTCGCGCCAACGAAGCTGACGTTGGCAATGGGTACATCCCACCCCGCCATGCGAGCGTCACGAATGAACGCTGCACAGGGGCCGTAGACTCCCACGGCAATCACCGCGTCGGCGCCAGAATCACGTAGAGTCTTTACTTGTACGGACATGTCGCCTTCGAAGGGTTGGTTCCTCCTGTAGGTAACGCGATCCGCAAGCTCAGTGCCAAATTCAGCCAGCGCTTCGGTTACCCCAACTTCACCACTTTTCCCGTACGCATCGGCTTGACCCAAGTATCCGATCCGACGGTAGCCTTTGGCATGAAGATAGCGGACTAAAACACGTGTCTCCTCGCGATAGGAACTGCGTACATTGAACACAAGCTTGTCGTACGGTGGGCTGCGCTGCGGGTCGGCGCCGGTAAATGGCGCCACATTCACAATGTTCTCCTTCTCATAATATTTCAGCAGGGGAAGTACTCGCATGAGCGTGGGCGTGCCGACGTAGTCGAAGAGGAAAAACACCTTGTCCTTCTCAACTAGATCGCGGGTATTCTGGACGGCCGGAATTGGCTCATACTTGTCATCTTTCAGGATGATTGAGATTTTTCGGCCGTTAATTCCGCCGCTCTCGTTCACCAGATTGAAGTAGGCCATCGACCCCTCCACGAGCCTTTGGCCTAGGAATTCTGAGGGGCCGGATTGAACATTGGAGACACCAATCACGATGGGCGGTAAGTTCTCCAACAGCTTCGATTTCTCTTCGGAACCACCAACATGCACCGGGCGCAACAATACCAAGCTGCTGATCCCGAACACTAACCCAAACGCCGCGAGTCTCCTCTTCGATGGCTCCATGGCTCTCCATTGACACACGAGCTCCTCAAAGCCATCCGCAAGCTGGGGGCCGAACCGCTGCAAAGGCCGGGTATTAATCCTGCCCTGACGCATTAAGTTCCGGTCAATTGGACATAACCTGCCATTTATCCGTCCCCATAGCATGCAAACATCGGAATTCATGTTTCAAAAATGGAGCTTCGGCTTCTCGCACCGCGCGAACGCGACTGTCACTGGAATCGCTTGAGCAGCGGCTGGAAACCAAGTGATGTAATAACCTATGTAGAAAATCGGAAGACGCTGACGATTTACTGCTGATTGGCACTGCGAAGTTGAACGGAACCAATTCCGAATCCGGAAGCTAATCTCCGCGAAGCGATGCGCTCACCCGCACCGCCGACCATTCCATCACTCATATCGTCGATTTCTCACCTTTCAACCTCGCCTTCGAATATTCTTAGAATCAATTCTCCGACATCTGACCGACTCCTGTCCTTGTCAGCACGGACAGGTCCGGACGGCTACAAGCGATTCCCATTTCCGCGAGTTCAAAGGATTCCGTTCCAATTTGGTGCGCTTCCTGTTCACGTTGAGAGATCACCTTCTGGCGCATATAAGAAGCCTAAAGGCTCATCACCTTTGGAATCGATGATTTGTGGGACTGCACTGAGTACGTACCGATGGACCCTGAATCTGCTGTGGCGCAGGTATTGCATGGTTTCTGACTAGGCCAAAGGGCTCCTTTCCAGCGAGTGGAGCTTGCTAGAGAGGTGTGACGAAGGACAGCAGAGCCTTAGCTAGTACTCGGCGAACTCTTCCGACTTGTGTCCATGGCATCGAGTCTTCGACCAGGCGCCAAGCCTCTTGAGTTCCACAGATAAATTGCCGCAAGCATAGCAACACGAAGCGTGGACTAAACCTGCTGCAGCGACAGTCTGCCTTCATTCAGACCGTCGTGGATTCGTACACCCGATGAGGATTGGTGCCGGAACACGGCTTAAAACGACGATGCCGCGGCCATGACATCGGACAAGGAACGCTTGGTTAATGGTTGAACAAGGGCAGTAAATGCGCAAATTCAGGATTAAGAAAATATCGTTGGCGGCGCTCGTATTACTTGCTCTCGTAGCCGGATGTGGCCGAGAGCAAGCACCCAGTCCTGCATTTCCCATGGTGATCGCCACATTCCCTGCGAATGGCGCTGCTGAGGAAGTCACCAACACCATCGTGACCGCAGAATTCAGTTCAATGATGAATCCCGTCACGATCAATGCAAAGACATTTACATTGAAGGGTCCTGGCGCGACTCCTGTGGCAGGAGCAGTAACCTGCGCGGGAACAACCGCAACGTTTGCACCCGCATTCTCGCTCTCAGCTAACACTGCCTACATCGCGACCATCACGACCGGAGCCCAGGACCCGGGCGGCAACGCCTTGGCAGCGAATTTTGTGTGGACCTTCACAACCGGTGCGCCGACCGTCATTTCAACAGTCCCAGCGAGCGGTGCCACCGCCGTGCCCGTAAACACTCTCCTTTCCGCCACGTTCAGTGAGGCAATGAACCCGGCGACGATCAACACCGCAACCTTTACTGTGACTGGCCCGGGCGCAACCCCTATAACAGGGGCGGTCACTTATGCCGGTTTGACCGCAACTTTCACGCCATCGGCGGTTCTCGCGACTAGCACATCGTACACGGCCACGATTACCACCGGGGCGAAAGATCCCACCGGCGCTTCCTTAGCAGCCAACTTCGCCTGGACGTTTACAACGGCACCATCACCCTCGGTCGCATCTACGGTTCCGGCAAATGGGACTGCGGCGGTGCCTGTCAACACTCTTCTTTCTGCAACGTTCAGCAAACCCATGAACGCTGCAACCATCACCTCTGCCACTTTCACGCTGACCGGACCAGGCGCAACTCCCGTGGCTGGAATAGTCACCTATGCGGGCACCACGGCGACGTTTACACCGACAGCCGTTCTCGCCAGCAGCACTTTGTTTACGGCTACGATCACCACTGGAGCGAAGGATCCCACGGGCGCTTCCTTGGCCGCCACCTATGTATGGACTTTCACGACGGCTCCGCCGCCAACAGTCGTATCCACCATTCCGTCAAATGGCGCCGTAGGTGTGGCCGAGAGTACCACTGTCAGAGCTATGTTCAGCGTGCCGATGGAGCCCTCAACAATCAACGCAACAACTTTCAAGGTAACTGGGCCAGGTGCCGCGACGATATCCGGATCTGTCACCTACGCATTGAATGCAGCGACTTTCACTCTGACAGCACCTCTCTCGGGCTCTACGTTGTATACAGCCACGATTACGATCGGAGCGAAGGACTCGACCGGCGACCCACTGGCGGCCAATTTTGTATTCACTTTCACCACAGCACCTCCGCCCACAGTGACCTCCGTGGGTCCAGCTAGCGGAGCCACGGGCGTGCCCCTCAACCAGCAGATTGCAGCAACTTTTAATACCCCGATGGCGGCGTCCAGCATCACCGCGCCAGATACGTTCACTGTCGCGGCGACCGCAGGCGGAGCGGTGCTGACAGGGACGGTTACGTACGACGCGGCCACGAGCACGGCCATTTATTCGCCTACAGCCGCTCTCTCAGCCAGTACTCAATATACGGCTACCATTACAACGGCTGCACAAAGTGCGCAGGGCAGCGCCATGGCGGCCAATTTTGTGTGGAGTTTCACAACCGGTGCGCCGACCGTTATTTCTACGCTCCCCGCGAGCGGTGCCGCGGCTGTGCCCGTCAACACTCTGGTCTCTGCCACGTTCAGCGAGGCGATGAACCCCGCCACGATCAATGCAACAACGTTTACAGTAACCGGGCCGGGAGCCACTCCAGTGGCTGGAACGGTCACCTATTCAGGCAGCACCGCGACGTTTACACCGATCGCTATTCTCGCCAACAGCACTTTGTTTACGGCCACGATCACGACTGGAGCAAAAGATACCTCCGGGGCCGCGCTCGGCGCCAATTTTGTGTGGACCTTTACGACGGCTGCGCCACCCACGGTCGTTTCCAACGTTCCCGCGAGCGGGGCCACAGGGGTGCCCGTCAACACCCTGATCTCCGCTACGTTCAGTGAGTCGATGAACCCTGCGACGATCAACGCGGCGGCCTTCACGGTAACCGGGCCAGGAGTCACTCCAGTGCCTGGAACGGTCACCTATTCAGGCAGCACCGCAACATTTATACCGACTGGCATTCTCGCCAACAGCACTGTGTTTACCGCCACCATTACGACCGGAGCGAGAGACCCCGCGGGAGCCGCGCTCGCGGTCAACTTTGTCTGGTCCTTTACAACTGCACCGCCGCCAAGTGTCGTATCCACGGTCCCGGCGAATGGAGCCGCTGCCATAGCTGTGAACACGACGATCTCTGAGACATTTAGCGAGGTCATGAACTCTGCAACCATCAATGGGGGGACCTTCACGGTCACAGGGCCAGGATCCACTCCAGTAGCCGGAACTGTCAGCTACGCGGGCACAACAGCGACGTTTACTCCGACAGCCGTTCTTCTAAACAGCACCTTATACACAGCTACGATTACCACCGGAGCCAAAGATCCCACGGGCGCTCCACTCGCAGCCAATGTTGTGCGGACGTTTACAACGGCTGCATCGCCCACAGTCATTTCTACAGTGCCGGTAAACGGGGCCACGGCTGTGGCCGTCAACACAACCATCTCCGCTACGTTCAGCGAAGCCATGAACGCGGCGACGACCAACGCCGCCACCTTCACGGTCACCGGACCAGGAGCCACTCCCGTCGCTGGAACCGTCACCTACACCGGCAGTACAGCAACCTTTACACCGACCGCAGTTCTGGCCAACAGCACCTTGTTCACCGCCACGATTACCACCGGCGCGAAAGACCCCGCTGGAGTTCCGCTGGCAGCCAATTTTGTGTGGAGCTTTACCACAGCTGCGCCACCTACAGTCGTTTCGACCGTTCCGGTAAATGGGGCCACAGCGGCGCCGGTCAACACTCTCGTTTCCGCCACGTTTAGTGAAGCCATGAACGCGGCGACGATCAACGGAGCTACGTTTACTCTAACCGGACCAGGAGCCACTCCTGTCGTTGGAACCGTGACCTACGCCGGCAGTACAGCAACCTTTACACCGATCGCAGTTCTGGCCAACGGCACCTTGTTCACCGCCGCGATTACCACCGGCGCGAAAGATCCCGCTGGTGCTCCGCTGGCAGCCAACTTTGTTTGGACCTTTACCACGGCTGCGCCACCTACAGTCGTTTCGACCGTTCCGGTGAATGGAGCCACAGCCGTGGCTGTCAACGCTTTCGTTTCCGTCACGTTCAGCGAAGCGATGAACGCAGCGACGATCAACGGAGCCAGCTTCACGGTCACCGGACCAGGAGCCACTCCTATCGCTGGAACTGTCACCTATACTGGGACCACCGCGACGTTTACACCGACGGCCATTCTCGCCAACAGCACCTTGTTCACCGCCACGATTACCACTGGCGCGAAAGACCCCGCTGGAGTTCCGCTGGGAGCCAATTTTGTGTGGACCTTTACCACAGCTGCGCCGCCCACGGTTGTTTCGACGGTTCCCGCGAGCGGGGCCACAGGAGTGCCCGTCAATACTCTCGTCTCCGCTACGTTCAGCGAAACGATGAACGCAGCAACGATCAACGCCGCCAGCTTCACGGTCACCGGACCAGGAGCCACTCCGGTCGCCGGAACTCTCACCTATGCCGGTGGCACAGCAACCTTTACGCCGACCGCAGTTCTGGCCAACAGCACCTTGTTCACCGCCACGATCACTACGGGCGCGAAAGATCCCGCTGGAGTTCCGCTAGCAGCCAACTTTGTTTGGACCTTTACCACGGCTGCGCCACCTACAGTCGTTTCGACCGTTCCGATGAATGGCGCAACTAATGTGGCCGTCAACACGACGATCTCTGCCACCTTTAGTGTGCCGATGGACGCAACAACGATCAACACAACAACTTTCACTCTGATGGGGCCGGGCGCAACTGCGGTAACTGGATCGGTCAACTACGCGGGGAACACGGCGACATTTACGCAGGTCTCAGTTCTCGCCAGCAGCACCTTATTCACCGCCACGATTACGACCGGAGCAAAAGATCCCACAGGTGCTCCACTGGCTGCCAACTTCGTGTGGACATTCACTACAGTCCCCCCGCTCGCAGTGACGGCAACGGTTCCTGCCGGGGAGAGCACAAACGTCCCGCTTAACCAGAAGCTCGCCGCGACCTTCAACACTCAGATGAACTCATCCACGATCACCGCGACGGGAACCTTTGCGTTAGCAGTGGCGGGCGGCGGAGCCGCCGTGCCGGGTACGGTTACCTACGATGCGGCAAGCAACACAGCTATTTTTGCGCCTACCGCCGCTCTCGCGGCCAATACTCAATTTACGGCCACGGTTACCACTGCCGCACAAAGTGCTCAAGGGAGCGCGCTGGCATCCGACTATGTTTGGAGTTTTTCTACTGGCCTAGAAGTAAACGCTAGCACGCCGATCGTAACCTTCACCAACCCTGTCGATGCAGCGATCAATGTGCCCGTCAATCAAAGTGTCTCTGCGACTTTCAGCACGTCCATGGACCCTGCCACCATCTCAGCGCTAGGAACAGTAATGATAGTTGAAACTATCGGGGGATCCGCCGTTCCAGGTTCAGTCGCTTACGATACCGCGAGCAAATCGGCAATCTTCACGCCAACAGCCAATCTGGTTGCGAATACGCAATACACAGCCACGATCACCAATGCCGCCACAAGCCTCACAGGTATTGCCATGGCCGCCAACTTTGTCTGGACCTTCAGGACTGGGGCAACTGCAAATTCTGTCTCCCCGACCATTATCGCTACGAACCCGGCCAGCGCGGCCATGAATGTCCCCGTCAACAAGACCATCAACGCGACGTTCAGCGCGGCAATGGATCCTATGACGATTACGAACGCGACTTTCACGCTAGCCGTGGCAGGAATTGGGGGGGCTCCCGTGGACGGAACAGTCGTCTACGACCCAACTAGCCAGATCGCAACCTTCACACCCGCAGTAAACCTCACATCGGGAACACAATATACGGCCATGATTTCAAACCTGGTCACGGATCTGTTTGGGAATCCGCTGATATCAGGTGCTGCGCCGAATCCGTGGAGCTTCACCGTCGGCGCTTCCGTTGGCCCAACGTTGCCCAATCTTGGGGCAGCTTCGACTTTTGGGGCATTCGGGGGCGGCGCGGGAATAACAAACATGGGAACATCTACCCTGATCAATGGAGATATCGGGACCACGGGTGCTTCTAGCTCGATGACTGGATTTCACGATGCAGGGGCAGGATGTACCTATACAGAAACGTTGAGCAATCTAGGATTTGTCAACGGAACCATAGACACGGCTCCTCCGCATCCCACCGGCGCTTGCCCTTCCGAAGGGACGGTTGCAACTCTTGCGATCGCAACGCAGGCCGCAAGCGATGCGCTGGCTGCATATAACGATCTCGCCATGCGACCTGGAGGCCCGGATCCAGGCGCAGGCCAGTTGGGAGGACTTACCCTCGTTCCTGGCACCTATACAGCCGCAAGTGGTTCGTTCTCGCTCACCGGTTCGGATCTGACTTTGGATGGCCAGGGCGACACGAACGCGATTTGGGTGTTCCAGATGGCGAGTTCGCTCACTGTGGGCGCTCCCGGATTCCCCCGCAGCGTGATTCTGATCAACGGGGCACAAGCCAAGAATGTGTTTTGGCAGGTGGGAAGCGCGGCGACGCTAAATGCCGCAGGCGGCGGCACCATGGTGGGCACCATCATCGCTCCGGCTGGAGTCACATTCTCCACCGCCGGTAATGCAGCGATAACCACACTGGATGGCAGAGCCTTGGGGCTCAGTGCGTCAGTGACCATGGTGAACACCGTGATCAACGTGCCTGCTCCATAATGAATTATGAATTTAAGAAGGATGCACGGACTGGCCGAATTCGAGGCCGATCAGATGCCTGGCCAGTCACGCCCGATCGCCAGCTTGCCGACTGTGCTGAACAACGCCGATGCGCGGGCTGGGACAAGACTTGGCCCTTGACTTCGCGTCACGCCGCGGACGCCCGTGACAAAGATCGGAATTATGTTACTCATTAAATAGTAATAATATTATATGGTCCCGCGCTGACGATGCAGTTGCTGTAAGTAGTTGAAATTATGGAGCGGCCTATCGGAATCGAACCGACACCTGAACCTTGGCAAGGTTCCGTACTACCACTATACTAAGGCCGCTCAACGACAGTTCTTTTTATAACATGCCCGCGCGGCAGCGACAAGCCTTCCGTGGCTTCCCTTTCATCAGCGACAAAATCACGAAGTTTCCTTTTCAGGAAACCATCGTAACGCGCGCGGACTTCACTACTGGAGAACGTTTTTGCCGGTCGGCGAAACGATCCGCTTTATCTTTGTCGGTGTAGACCCGGCCGAACTTCTCCCCGTCGGCATAGTACACAGTCACCAGAAAGTGATGATGTTTGCGCCGCTTGTCTTTGCCAAAATTTGTTTTCTCTTTTTTTGGGGATTTTTTTGTTGGAGTTTTCGTCACAGAGGCCATCCCTGATTACGTTGGTAGGTCACTGCATCCACTATCGCAGGGAAGCGCCACTCGCGCAAGTACCGCTATAGATAGTAACGCTGCATTTATTACAAGAAATTTAGGCAATTGAGGAATCTCTGAATCCGTCCGAGAACCCGTGCGATTTCGATGTTACGCGTGCTCGCTCCGCGCATCAAACTGATCAGGGAGCCGAACATGGAACGGACGGAGAGCCAATATGGACCACCCTCAAATGCCTGTTTTCACGCCAAAATGCAGGCAAATGCGCGGTTTCCTCTACTTTCGCCCCTGGCCGCCTCGAAACATTCTTTAAAAGAAGTTGCCAGCCTTGAAACTTTTCCCACCTTTTTTCGTCTTAACTGGTGAGGGTAACGATAAGCTGAACGTGGCGGAGATTGAACATGATTATGACAATTACGAAACACCCGCCCCTCGTGGAAGACCTGCGAAATCATTCGCAGGAGCAGATTGCTGAATTGCGCATGCTGCTTCAGTCCGGTGCTCCTTCGCGGCCAGA
>Ga0210394_10007113_pt1 | contig 11882 bp, 6 predicted proteins | sample IncBWC12MmetaG_FD_160121 | JGI IMG/M metagenome (GOLD analysis project Ga0210394, IMG submission 160121) | Forest soil microbial communities from Barre Woods Harvard Forest LTER site, Petersham, Massachusetts, United States - Inc-BW-C-12-M | ecosystem: Environmental > Terrestrial > Soil >... | reverse complement strand
AGATTCGGGCCTTAGCGTTACCACCGCACGTAATTGCGTGGCGTTCGACTGGTGTACATGGCTGTCCATTCCTTCGGAGTGGATACGCCGCGCACACCGGAAGCGATCCACGGCCCCCGAGAAGACTGCGAAACCGTTAAGCGCATGACGGTTCGCGAAGGTGCGCGAGGTTTTGCAGGTAAAGGCAGCTCGGTTCCAATACCGAGGTGTCGAAACTGATGTTGCTGTTCTCCGCCCGCCAGCGGCTTGTGGCGCCAGTCATAGACCGCTCAGGAGCTACGAGATGCGTCGCAGTGCCGCCGGAGTCTTCGTTCTGTTAGGCTGCGCCTTCAGCGCAGCTGCCCAAGCACCCGCTCACACCAGCGCCGCGACCGGCGCGGCGAAGGCCAAGTCCACCGCTCAGCAGAATGACGTGGCGTCGCCGGCCGCAGCGACGAGTGGTGCCTATGGCGATTTGCCGCTTAGTTTTGAGCAGAACCGCGGACAGACGGATTCGCGCGTTAGTTACCTGGCTCGCGGGCGAGGTTACACGCTGTTCCTTACGCCGACGAAAGAAGTGCTGGCATTGCGGCGCGCGATTCCATCGCCCGAGAAGCGAAACCCACAGACCAGTGCGATTGATCCGCCCAAACGTTCTCGGAGCGTGCTGCAATTCGAACTGGTCGGCGCGAACAACGACGCCCAGGCTTCGGCGACCGACCGCTTGCCGCGAATATCGAACTACTACATCGGCAATGACCCCGCAAAATGGCGGGCCGGTATTCCGAACTACGGCAGCGTTAGCTACCGGGACACCTATTCGGGAATTGACGTGGCCTATTACGGCGACCACGGGCTGCTCGAATCGACCTTCATCCTGGCGCCGGGAGCGGACCCTGGCAATATTCGCATGCGCGTGGATGGCGCGAAGCGTCTGCGAATCGCAGAAGCCGGGGACTTGATTCTGTCGCTGGAAGGCGGCAGCGTGAAATTGCAGAAGCCCGCGGCCTATCAGATCGTCCAGGGCGTTCGGCGGAAAGTACGCAGCGGATACAAGCTGCTGGCGAGTAACGAAGTGGGCTTCTGGCTGGGTTCCTACGATCGTCGCCAGAAGCTCATCATTGATCCAACGCTGGCGTACTCCACCTACCTGGGCGGCTCGGGATCCCTAGGAATAGGCGACGGAGCGAATATTGTTGTGGCTGATTCGACCGGAGCAGCCTACGTGACCGGCTACACGACGTCGGCTGACTTCCCCACTCAAAACGCGCAGCAGGGCCATCTGGGTGCGGGAACAGGCGAGGTGGAGAACGCGTTCGTGACGAAGTTTTCGCCGAGCGGCACTTCGCTGGTGTACTCGACTTATCTGGGCGGTGACGGGACTGACGGCGGAAACGGGATCGCCATTGATGCGACGGGCGCCGCGTACGTAACGGGCAGCGCCAGTTCGACGAATTTTCCGCTGCTGCTTCCTTTGACCGGTCAAACCGAGTTCCTCGGCTCCCGATGTGGATACGTCTCTTCGTTTTCACCGGCCGGGGCTCTCACCTTCTCCACTTACCTTTGCGGCGGCGCCAACGATTACGGCTCGGCGATTGCGGTGGATGGCAACAAGGACATCTACGCCACCGGGTTCACGGACTCCTCGTCATTTCCGGCGGTGAATGCGATACAGCCCACCCTATCCGGGACGACGCGTGGGTATGTTTGCAAGCTGGCAGCGGTGACTGCGAGCGGCTCGTCACTGCTGTTTTCGAGTTATTTTGGAGGCAACGTCGTCACCCAGGCCCAAGGCATCGCGCTGGACGGAAGCAGCCCGCCGAATATTTACATCGCAGGATCGACCAACTCGACCGTGTTCCCAACGAAGAGTCCGATTCAGGCAACCAACAACGCGAGTGCGAACGGGGGATATAACGCATGGGTCGCTGAATTGAGCGTTCCGGCTGGCGGTGGCTCTTCGGTCGTCTATTCCACGTTTCTGGGTGGAAGCGTGAGCGACACAGCGTACAACCTTACGGCGGATTCCGCCGGGAACGCCTACGTGGCCGGCTCCTCATCCTCGCCGGATTTTCCGCTCAAGAACCCCATTCAGACGCCCCCCTCCAGCGGCACCGAAAGTGTGTTCGTAGCAAAGATCGCGGCCGGCGGCGGGTCGCTGGATTTTTCGACCTACTTCGGAGGAAGCGCTGCCGGCAGAGCAATGGACATTGCGCTGGATACTACGGGAAATATCTACGTCACCGGCTCCACGGATGCGTTCGATTTTCCGACCAGGCTTCCATTGCAGGCGACTCTGAACGGATCGCAGAGCGCTTTCGTCACCGAGTTCAAGGGGGATGGCTCCGACTACATCTTTTCTACTTATCTCGGTGGCAGCTTCTCGACCGCGGGTGGACAAAACTACGGCGGCGGAATCACCGTCGACTCCCTCGGCAATATCTACGTGGTGGGAGAGAACGTCACCCTCGATTTTCCCACTGTGAATCCGCTTCAGGCGAGTTTGAAATCGGCAAATGGCAACGGTTTTGTTGCCAAGATCGCACCCGCAACTCCCACCGGGCCGCAGTTGTTTCCCGAGACACTGAATTTTGGATCTGTGCTTACCGGAACGACGAGCCAGTCACAGACCGTTTCGCTGGCAAACGGCTCGAATGCGCTGGACATCACGAGCACGGTGGTCAGCGGGCCGAACGCCGCGGACTTCAGCGATTTCACGACGTGCGGGCAAACTGTTCCCGCGACAGTGGTTTGCACCTTCACGGTGACGTTCACTCCTTCCACGACTGCCGCCGAATCAGCCACGGTGACCATCAACGAATCCAGCGGAACCCAGACTTTCGCCTTGAGCGGAACCGGCGCAGTAGTCCCGCCACCGGGAACCATCACCATCAACCCCACGAGTGTGACGTTCGGAAGCCAGGAAGTCGACACCACCACCACCACGACTCCACAGCTGGTTACCGTCTCTGTGACCGGCACGAATCCTGTAACTTTGACGGGCTTCACCGGCACGGGCGCCGACCCCGGTGACTTCAGTATCGGCAGCGGAACGACGTGTGAATTTGAAACGCCCCTCGCCGCCGGGACCACCTGCAAATTGGGAATTATATTTACTCCCAGCGCCGTGGGTTCGCGCACCGCCACAATTCAGATCTCCGGGACTTTCACCGGAACTCCGGCGAACGTAACGGCGAGCGGCACCGGTACAGCGCAGATAGCGAGCCTGACTCCCCAGCTCCTGCAATTTCCAAGCACCGTGGTGGGCGCGACCGCCAGCGCCATGATCGCGACGCTCGCAAATCTGTCGAGTACGGTCTCGTTGACCGGCATAAGCCCCACCATAACCTCTTTTCCAAGCGGCACTTTCGCAATCTCCGCCAACACTTGTCCGGTCAGCGGAACACTAGGTCCCGGCTTGAGTTGCACCATCAGCGTCACCTACACTCCGACGGCGGCGGGACCAGCCGGAGGCGAACTAAGCGTGGCGGACAGTGACACCGGCACTTCGCCCCAGGTAGTTTTCTTAACGGGAACCGGCCTGAACGCGAGCGCGACGCTCGCGACGGTCAACCCGAAGATTCTGAGCTTCGGAAGGCAGACAGCGGGCACGACGAGCAATGCGCAATTCGTGCTTCTGCAAAACATCGGAAATACGAATCTGACGTTTACCACTCCGTTAAGCGGAACCAACCCAAACGCCTTCGCAGCTACAAATAGCTGCAGTGGCACAATCACTCCGGGAGGAGTGTGCGTATTGAGCGTCACGTTCGCACCTCCCACGGGAACAGAGGTATATTTCGCTACGCTCACAATCAGCAGCAGCGCATCGGGCGCGCCACAGACGATTGGATTGAGTGGCACCGGAATTCCGGCATCCACGGCGAGCCTGCTGCCGAACCCGCTCGTCTTCCCCGCGATCGCTCTGGGCACCATCAGCGCTCCACAATATGCATTTCTAAATAACACGGGCCCGAACGCCGATTTGATTAGCAATATAACGATTACCGGCGCGGATATTGACGATTTTCGGCTCAGCTCCACGGGGCCGGGAAACACGCCGTGTAGCTCGATCCAGGTATTGAATGCACAGGCGGTTTGCGTGGTTGGCGTCGAGTTCGCTCCCACGCAGACAGGCGCAAGGACTGCCACCTTGTTGATAACTGACAGTGCGACGGGCACGCCGCACACGACCGTGCTGCAGGGTGGCAGCGGCACTACCGGACCGACAGTCACGGTGACGCCGCCCAGCCTGACGTTTGGTTCGCAAACGGTGGGGACGACGAGCGCGACGCAGAGCGTGACGGTTTCGAACACGGGCACAGCGACCGTCACATTCGCTGGCTTCACCGTCTCCGGCACGAACGCAGTTGACTTCGGCGTGCCGTTGCCCACCTCTGGAACGATGTGCAGCCCAGCAGGGACTCTCGCGGGCGGCGCAAGCTGCACGATCAACGTGCTGTTCACACCTTCCGCTATCGGATCTCGCGCGGCTACTCTGAATATTGCCGACAATGCTACGGGAAGCCCGCAACTAGTTAATCTCACCGGGACAGGAGCCGGTGGCTCGGGAACAATCTCCATCTCACCCGCGTCGCTCACGTTCGCAAGTCAAAACGTGGGGACGACCAGCGCGCCACAGACCGTTACCGTGTCAAACATCGGAGGCGTGACAGTCACGTTCACGGGCATCGTGACGTCCGGCGATTTTGCCGGCGCGACGCTGGCGCAGTGCCCGAGCATTCCGGTGGAAGCAGAGCCATGCACGTTCTCGATCACGTTTACGCCGAAGGCAACGGGGACGCGCACCGGGACGATCACATTCACGGACAACGCCACAGGCAGCCCGCAAATATTGACGCTGATCGGCACGGGCACCAGTGGCACGGCAACGGTGACGGTCGCGCCAAGTAGCTTGACGTTCGCTGCCCAGCCGCTGAACACGACAAGCGGTGCGGAAAGTGTGACGGTGAGCAACACCGGATCAACCGCCGTCAATTTTGCAGGGTTCTCGATCAGTGGCGCCAACAGCAGCGACTTTGCGTTGGGAAGCGGAGCAAGCGCCGGCACGTGCAATCCGTCGGGAAGCCTGACGGCAAACGCGAACTGCACCATCAGTGTGACATTTACGCCCACGGCAACGGGAGCGCGCGCGGCGACATTGAGTATTGCGGACAATGCCGCTGGCAGCCCGCAGTCCGTTGCGCTGAATGGCACTGGTACGAATGCGCAGGTGATCATTTCGATTCCTCCAGGGGGCGGCACGACGGCGACGTCCACACCTGGAGGGACTGCCTATTTCGGACTGGAGATTACGGGAGCGACAGGCGTTTCTGGAACGGTGCAACTGGGATGCACACCATCGTCGCCAACCATTACCTGCAACGTGATTCCAAACATGATCGTGTTAACTGGAAAGCCATTAGAGGTGGCGTTTGCGATTCAGACGTATTGTCAGGGAGCAGCGACGTCATCTGGATTTATGCCGCCGGGCGGTAGAGGCGGAGCCGAGCGAGCAATGTTGTTGCTGGCGCTGGGCGGAATGACATGGATGTTCCGGCGCAGACGGCGAGTAGCGGTGACGTTTGCGACTTTGCTGCTGGTGGCGTTGGGATCGGCGGCCTGCGGTAGTCTGCCGCAGGGGCCGAACGGGGTGACGCCGGCCGGGACGTACAACTTGACGCTGACCACCACGCTGAATGGACAGACCCAAACGTTTCCCAATTTCTTGACGCTGGTGGTGAAATAGTTGAGGGCGTTCACAAGCAACGGCAACTACGACCCCGGAGCGAATCGCAGAGACCTTGAGAAAACCGAACCAGAACGAGCGGTGAGCGTCGGGGCCAAGGAGAAATCGAATTCCTCGGCCCGCAAAACGCGTCTCCGTATACCGCGAGTCCCTCGTAAATCCTAAGTCCTGTTTTGGCAGCCAAGGAAGAACGGCTCCACTCCGTCGGTGTTATCAAGCGCCTCCATCGAGCGGTGACTGCGAGGGTGGGCTCCGCGACCTATCGGGCCATGGACTGGAACAAATGAGATTGCAGCTGCTCTGATTTGGGCACGATCATTTTAGAGAATGTGCGGGAGACGACTATATGGATTTGATTCTGTGCGCTGGATATGCCGTAACGGGGCTCGCTCTGATTTACTGGGCTGTGCCGCTCTCAATTCGCTACAATGCTTGGACTACCGGTCTGCGCGAACGTCACCCCAACTTCAATCCGCCGCCAACTCCCGAATGGCGGGCACGAAATACCAAAATCATGACGGTTATTTTTCGTGTTGCTGGCATATTCTTCTTTCTGTTTTCGATTTTGACGCTGGTTGGCGGCGTGGCTAAACCGCACTGAAATTCAAAGCCGCCTGCCGTCGTTCCGTCTGACTGGAAAAGTCAGTTCCAGGTGACGCATTCATCAGGACTTGAGCACCAGATCGCTCGCCATGACCTGGGCGTGAAGCTTGTATTTTCCGTTGTCGTTAAGCTTTCTCCCGTCGGTTCCGCGTCGGGTTTTCTGGACACAGAGCCTTCGTCTGAATCTCCCGATCGCGTAAGCCTTTCGCTCGCGCTGCACGAGGTGGTCAAACTCGCTCTCAAGCAAAATCTCCTGCTCGATTTCGGGATACCTTTTGCCCGCGCGCCGGTACTCATCTGTGGACGAATCGAATAATTCCTTGTGGATACAGATGTCGGTCGACGCGGTCATCGGCGTCGGCAGTATTGGGTTGACATCCTCGTAACCTCTGGTCTAAATCACTGCTCTGAGGTAATACAGTCGTGGCGACGAGCCGCACGCCGCTCCGGCAGTTGGACGTCGAGACCGTAGTCAAGGCCTCGCAGGCGCTGTCGAGCGAGATTGTCCTTAGCAAACTGATCGAGAAGCTCATGCGCATCGCGGTGGAGCATGCAGGGGCCGAACGGGGGCTCCTCATCCTGCTTCGAGGCGAAGAGCCGCAGCTCGCGGCAGAGACCACCACGGGCCAAGGCAGAGTCGAGGTCAGCGTTCAGCAGGCAGCCGTCACGTCATCTGATCTTCCGCAGTCTGTACTTCATTACGTTATCCAGACACGGGAGCGCGTGGTCCTGGATGATGCTTCAGCCACGGACTTGTGCTCCGAGGACGAGTACGTGCGGGCGAAGCGCGCCCGATCCATCCTGTGCCTGCCCGTCGTCAAACAAACCAAGCTGATTGGCGTGCTCTATCTGGAGAACAATCTGAGCCCGCGGGCTTTCAACTTGGACCGCGTCAGTGTACTGGAGTTGCTGGCTTCGCAAGCCGCGATTTCCCTGGAGAACGCCAAGCTGTATTCCGATCTGCAACGCAGCGAGGCTTTCCTGGCTCAAGGGCAGAGCATAAGCCATACAGGAAGCTTCGGTTGGATCGTGTCGAGTGGAGAAATCCACTGGTCGGAGGAAACCTACAAAATCTTTGATTACGATCAATCGGATAAGCCAGCGCTGGAGTTTATACTTCAGCGGATTCATCCCGACGACAGAGATCTCGTGCAGCAGACGCTCGACCGCGCTTACCAGGCAAAGTCAAATCTTGATTTTGAACATCGTTTGTTGATGCCGGATGGTTCCGTCAAACACGTTCACGTACTAGCACGTGCGTTGCAGACATCCTCGGGCGATCTTGAATATTTAGGTGCCGTGACGGACGTCACCGCAGCAAAGCGGGTGGAGGAGACGCTTCGCGAAAGCGAGGCATACTTAGCGGAAGCGCAGAGGCTCAGTCAGACTGGCAGTTGGGCGTGGGCCCCCACGACCGGCAAGTTCAGGTACTGTTCCGAGGAATGCTATCGCGTGACCGGTTTTGACCCGCGGGATGGACTCCCGCGATTCGAAACACTATTTGAACGCGTTCATCCGGATGATCAACCCAGGATCTCAAAAATACTCGAGAGAGCAACGCGCGAACGTGTGGGGTTCGAGTGGGATGAACGATTCGTTTATCCCGGCGGCGAGATCAGAGATCTCCACGTGATAGGCCACCCGGTTCTCAGCTCATCCGGCGACCTCGTTGAGTTCGTGGGCACCCTGATGGACGTCACCGCAGCAAAGCAGGCGGGTGAAGCGTTGCGGCGGAGCGAAAGTTATCTGGCAGAAGCGCAGAAGCTCAGCCACACGGGCAGCTGGGCATGGGCCCCCGCCACCGGCGAGATTAGGTACATTTCCGACGAAGCCTGTCGAGTGCTGGGTGTTGACCCGCAGAGTGGACAGCCGCGATTCGAAACACTCTTTGAACGCATTCATCCGGATGACAAACCCAGGCTCGCAGAAACGCTTGAGAGAGCAACGCGCGAAGGTGTGGACTTCGAGGTGGATCATCGATTCGTTCTGCCCGGCGGCGAGATCAGAGACCTCCACACGGTAGGCCATCCCGTTCGCAGCCCATCCGGCGATTTCGTTGAGTTCGTGGGTACCATAATGGACGTCACCGAGCGCAAGCGGGCCGAGGAAGAACGCGAGAGACTGCGCCAGGTACAGGATGATCTCGCACACTTAAGCCGCGTAGCCACCATGAGCGAGCTGACGGCATCATTGGCGCATGAGATCAGGCAACCGATTGCCGCAGCAGTCACTGACGCGCGCACCTGCTTGCGGTGGCTTGGCCGCGATCAACCTGAAGTGGCAGAGGCGCGCGAAGCAGCCGCGAGAACCGTCAAAGACGCAACGCGCGCGGCGGACATCATTGGCAGAATCAGCGTGCTGTTCAAGAAGGGTGCTCCGCAGCGGGAGTTGGTTGACGTAAATGAAATCATTCGAGAGATGTTTGTCCTGCTGCGCAGCGAAGCGAACCGCTACTCGATCTCCATTCGCACCGAGCTTGCTGCGGATCTTCCCAAGGTTATGGCGGACCCTGTGCAACTGCAGCAGGTTTTCATGAACCTGATGCTCAACGCCATTGATGCCATGAAGGGAACGATTCACGGAGGTGAGCTCACCATCCAGTCGGAAGTCCGCGACGCTCAACTGCTGATCTCGGTCAGCGATACCGGTGTGGGATTTCCCCCAGAGCAAGCAGACCAGATCTTCAGGGCGTTCGTTACGACCAAGGATAAGGGGACCGGTATGGGGCTGCCCATCAGTCGGTCGATCATTGAGTCGCATGGCGGTCGATTGTGGGCCGCCAGCGCCTCCGGACGCGGCGCGACTTTCCACTTCACCCTGCCCGGCACGCATGCAGCACACGCCTGACCGCGGTGCAATTGCGAGCAGCCAGCGCGTGCAGGCCCGCAGCGTTAACCGGGACTTGACCGCTTGAATTGTCACTTTCAGGACTGCGTCCGGGTTGCCGAACATGTCGGCGTCACCGCTGGCGTCCTAGAACGCCAGCGTCTGCGTGTTGCCCTCTGTGGTTGCATTCAAAAAACTTATTCTTCTCCATCCTCTTCTCCCATCCCCAACAAGAACAGTGCTGCCCTTGCTTGCATTTCCTTTCCCGACTTACGATTCGCCACGTATTCTTCAGCCTTCTCCATCGAGATGTTCCGCACCTCGGCGACGAACTTGGCTTTCACTTCACCCTTAGCCTCTGAGCGCATCACGTCTTCACTAAGCGAGTTGGCGATTGCCACAAGCCGTGCCTTAGCGTTGCCCTTCTTTTTCTTCGGCGTGGGCGCTGGCATTGGCTGATTCCCGTCCATGATCTGACCCGCGCCTTGAGCATCCGGCTCGCCAAGCGTTCGCAGGTGAGTCCGAGCGAGTTACAAAGCTATTGCTGGCCCGGCTGAGCGCCAGCGTCGCCGAACTTCTTTTGGATCTCCTTTTGCGTCTCGGGATCGAAGTCGGTCACATCAAACATCCGGCGGACTTCGACCGTTAGGTCATCCTTTCCGGGGATGCGCGAGGCCCATTCGAGTGCCTCTTGGCGCGACTTCACCTCAATGATCCAGTAGCCGCCGACCACTTCCTTCGTTTCGGGGAACGGACCGTCGATGACTTTCGACTTTCCGCCTTTGAAGGTGACACGCGCGCTCATCGTCGCGGGCGGGGTCAGCCCGTCGAGCGCGAGCAGCACGCCGGCTTTCCCTAGTTCCTCGTTGTACTTGCCCATAACATCCATGTCTTTGAGGCCGGGTACCCAGCCGGGTTTTGCGGTTTCGTATTCTTTCGGAAACATGATCATCATGAAGCGCATGGTGTTCTCCTTGAACGCCGAGCGGACGCCGTATCAGGGCCGCTACTTTTATATAGGAGCTTGGACCGCGCTCGGCACCGAATGTTACGGGGCGGCGGGCGCGGGGTCTCGCTCCACTTATGGTCGAACGGGCCGGACGGGAATCGACAAACAACTTAATGTTTTTTCTTGTGGCCGAGGATGCTGGAAACAGGGTATTTAGCTCTAGGACGGTGAAGCGGCGATGATTCCGGAACTGGAAACCGAGCGGATGTGGCTGCTGCAGGTGCGGCTAGCGGACCCGTCGTAACCTTCGGGGAGGTAAATAGCAACCACGTGGTGCGGGATGATTTCTCCTTTTCCTGTACTGTCTTCGCGCCGGCCGGTTGCCCGGCCTCGACTATAGAAGAGCGGCCGGACCGGAATTCGAAAAAACGTCCAAGAAATTTTGCTTCTTCCGCGCTTTCGATCTATGCCTTGCGCCGGGTCATCTCAATATCCGCTCGTGGGTCAGTTCCGATAAAGCGCCAACGTTTATCAGGACTCACCTTTCGTCAGAAGCTGCGGTCCACGCCAAGGCCAGAAGGTAGCTCTAACCCCAGATAAGCCGTCGTCATGAGCTTTCATCAATTCGGCTTGGGGGTATGCATCCGATAACCGAACCAAACCGTGTGCTGATCGCAAAGCACTGACCGTTTTTGTCCACGTTTCGGAGCGAGTACGGACTCGATCGCAAAGTAATTCGTCAAGAAATAATCGCGCGCTCCGGTCTTGAAAGCAGGCAGCGCAGTGATTTCACCGAAGTATCTTTCCAGATAATTGGACCTGCCCATCAGTTTTTTTTAGGGATAAACATATCTCATCCTTCCGCATTTTTGTAACTGACCCTTGGCAAACAACTTATTTGGCACAAAGAACGGAGACGAAGGTGCTGTACGCGTTGGCGTGTGAGGTTAGCCCATCGATTAGCGGTCTCCGAAAATTTGACAGAAAACTGAAGGTGAAAAATGCGATTGCGATTTGACAAGCACTTCCGACTTGCCGTTTCGTTTATAGCCTTGCTGCTCTGCTTGCCGGCTCTGGTGTCGGCGCAAAGCGTGATCACAGGGGGACTCACTGGAATTGTCACCGATCCTTCAGGTTCGGTAATTGCGGGTGCCGTGGTGAACTTGAAAAACCAGTCCACAAGTGAGATCCAGTCTGCGACGACAGGGACGACCGGCGCCTATCAATTCACACTGCTTAAGCCGGGCATATACGTCCTGTCGGTGTCGCAAACTGGCTTTAAGCAGGTGAGTGAGACAGTCGAAGTGCTTCTCGGGCAAACGGCGCTGGCCAGCCTCAAGCTGGAAGTTGGCGCTACTTCGGAAACCATTACGGTCACCGAGCAAGGCGCGTTGCTGCAAACCGAAGACGCGAACATCTCCTCGAATTTCGATACGAACCAGATTCAGAATATCCCGAACCCTGGCGGCGACATTACCTACGTCGCCCAGACCGCGCCGGGCATCACCATGAACAGCTCGACGGGCGGCGGCTATGGCAACTTCAGTGCGTTTGGCCTGCCGGGCACCTCAAACCTGTTCACGGTCAATGGCAATGACTACAACGATGCGTTCTTGAACTTGAACAACTCAGGTTCGAGCAATTTGCTGCTGGGCGGCAATGAACTTCAGGAAGTGGCGGTGGTGAGCAACGGTTACACCGGACAATATGGCCGTCAGGCCGGCGCGCAAATCGATTACAGCACGAAATCTGGCAGCAACGCTTTTCACGGCGACG
>Ga0210394_10007112_pt1 | contig 11882 bp, 9 predicted proteins | sample IncBWC12MmetaG_FD_160121 | JGI IMG/M metagenome (GOLD analysis project Ga0210394, IMG submission 160121) | Forest soil microbial communities from Barre Woods Harvard Forest LTER site, Petersham, Massachusetts, United States - Inc-BW-C-12-M | ecosystem: Environmental > Terrestrial > Soil >... | reverse complement strand
CCGAAGGGTCGCGCAACTCCGCCTTATCGTAGGAAGCCATCTCCGAAAAACTCCTGTAGAAATCCCATCGGTCCGTCAAAAGGTCATTTGAATCTGCGGTTTACACCCGGCTTCATCGGGGGAACTTAATGGCGCAGTAGCGACCCAGGTAAGCGTAGAATAACCCTACGCATACTACCAGATTTGACGTGGCCCTCAGAGCAATGGTTACTGCTACCGCGCGGAAATTTTGGCTCCGTAACATATGGAGTGCGGCGGCTTGCCGCCGCTTTTCGGTTCGTGAGCGCCACCTAAATCATCTTCGAAGTGAGATTTTTCTTGGGGGTACTCCGTAAAAGCGGCGGCAAGCCGCCGCACTCCATAGGAGCATTTGCAGGCGCGCCGCATACCCAAATCGTCGTACACTAGCGCCCGGCAGAGAGCGAGATTCTAAGGTTAGGGGAACCGGACATGATCAGAGGCCTGCTACTGGGGATTATCGTCACCGTCATCGCCATATTCGGCGGAATATATCTGTACTTCGCCACCGGTCGCGCTCCGGTGGCCACCGATGGCCCGGAAATGCCCTTCGAGCACAAAATGGCGCACATCAGCAAGGACGCCTATATGGAGAAAATGCCCCATTCGAATTCGCCCGTGCCGGCGGATGAGAAAAATTTTCTGGAGGGCGCTACAACTTACAAGGAGCACTGCGCGGTGTGCCACGGCTTGCCGGACCTAGCCAGGACGGTCATCGCCGATGGCATGTTTCCGAAGCCGCCACAGCTTTTCCACGGTACTGGCGTAACCGACGACGAACCTTGGGAAACCTACTGGACCATCAACGGTGGAATTCGCATGACCGGCATGCCGGGATTCAAGGCCCATCTCAGCGAAACGCAAATGTGGCAGTTGGCGGTCCTATTGAAGAATGCGGACAAAATCCCCGCCACCGTAAAGGCCCGCTTGCTGACTCCCGTGAATGGTTCGCTTCAGGCCCTGCCTGCTCCCCCGATTCCAGATGCGTCAATGTCGGGAGCCGCCCCAGAGGCAAGTCACGATCATTCCATGCACTGAAGGCGCGAAACTGTGAGAGTGAGTTCAGCCCGCAGCTCTGCTGGTGTCTTCAAGAGGACCACTCACGGAACCACGCGTAAGCTCATTGGCCTTTCGTAGCTCCGGAAATAGCCAGGCCCACAAGCCAACCACCAGCAGCGTTCCCACTCCGCCGAGGACCACCGAAGGAACCGCGCCTAGCCACTGTGCCGCCAAGCCAGATTCGAATTCCCCGAGTTCGTTAGAAGCGCCGATGAAAATCATATCCACGGCGTTTACGCGTCCGCGCATCTCGTCCGGCGTTCGGATCTGGATCAGCACGCCACGCACTACCACACTGACCATGTCCGCCGCACCCACGAATAGTAGCGAAAGGATCGAAAGCGGAAGGCTGCGCGATAGCCCGAAAACAATCGTGAATGCGCCAAATGCCGCAACGCACCACAGCATGGTTGCACCAGCGCGTTTGCGTATGGGGCGATAGGCGATCAACAACGCCATCACCGCTGCGCCCATTCCCGGCGCGCTGCGCAACAATCCCAATCCCCACGGGCCGGTTTTCAGGATTTCCTTGGCGTAGACCGGCAGCATGGCTACGGCTCCGCCGAGAAGCACGGCGAAGAGGTCCAGAGAAATGGAGCCTAGGACCAGTTTGTGCTTCCAGATATAGTGAAACCCGACAAAAACGGTTTTGCGGCTGAATCGTTCGCGCGCCCTTGGCTGGGAGCGCAGCTGAATCCGGAGTGTGGTGAACGTGGCGACCAGTCCGGCCACCAGCGCGGTGGCATAAACCGGTGCGGGGCCGCGAAACGCGGCGTACAGCACGCCGCCCAGAGCCGGGCCAAGAATCGTTGCACACTGAAAAATGCCGGAATTCCATGCCACCGCGCTTTGGAATTGTTCCTCTGGAACCAGTTGTGGCAACAGTGCGCGGCTTGCGGGCATGCTGAAGCTCCGCACGCATCCAACCAGAAACAAAATCGCGAAAATGGGCGCGACCGTTTGTGCGCGATGCAACGCTCCTTCGTGCAACGTGACCACCAGCAACAGAGCAGAAGATAGCGCATAGCCCATGTAGCAGATGGAAAGCAGCTTGCGGCGATCGAAGCGATCGGTGACGTGCCCGGCAACGAGAAATAACAGCACACCCGGAAGGAATTGCACTAACCCGGTGAGGCCCAGGTCCAGCGGACGCTTGGTGATTTCGTAAACTTGCCAGCCCACCGCGACGGACTGCATCTCCGTGCAAAAAACGATGCAAAAGCGCGCGATCTGGTACAGCCGGAAACCGGAAAATTGGAACGCTGCCGTGCCGCGGCTCTGAGGCTGATCGATGGCAGTCATTCTCATCATCTAGTTTGCCACAAGCATATGGAGTGCGGCGGCTAGTCGCCGCTTTGCCCAAGTCGCCCGTCTCTCCTAATCCAAATCCCTGCAACCAACCCCACGCAACAAACGCCACGGCTTCTGCTATCTTTAGGGCAGATAACCAGGAGCAAATTTTGTTTCTCCGACCTCGGACCCTCCAGGATGCCCTCGAAGCGCTCGCTTCCACCGGTGGTGTCATCCTTGCCGGCGGCACGGATATTTTCCCCTCGCTCGGTGACCGCCCGCTTAGCGGAACGGTGATCGATATTTCGGGTCTGCAGGAGCTCCGCGGTATAGAAATTGGCGCCCAGTAGGTCGTCATCGGTGGAAGGACCACCTGGAGTGACATTGTTTCCGCGGATTTGCCGCGTGGGTTTGATGGGTTGAAGGCCGCTGCCCGCGAGGTCGGTTCGGTACAGATTCAGAACCAGGCCACCATCGCGGGGAACATCTGCAACGCTTCGCCCGCGGCTGACGGAGTTGCTGCATTGCTGGCGTTGGACGCTGGGCTTACACTCACTTCCGCCGCAGACGGCTCGCGCGAACTCGGGCTCAGCGAATTCATCCTTGGCAACCGGCGTACCGCAAAGCATCCCGACGAAATCCTCACCTCGGTCCGAATTCCCCGCCGGCTGGAGAACGCTGCGTCTGTGTTTCTGAAGTTAGGCGCGCGCCGCTACCTGGTGATCTCCATCGTGATGGTCGCTGCAAATCTGGTAACGGATGAACAAGGGCGCATCAGCGAAGCGTTTATCGCTGTCGGTTCGTGCTCGCCAATGTCCGTGCGACTGCCGAACCTGGAGCGCGCGTTGATTGGCCGTTCGATTCGAGATGACCTTCGCGGCGCCGTGGTGGCCGAGCACCTTGCTCCGTTATCCCCGATCGGTGATGTACGCGGCACCGCAGCCTACCGCAACGATGCCGCATTCACGTTACTGCAACGCGCGCTGGTAGCTTGCGCGGAAAAGGCCGCATGAAGACGCTGATCGCCGCCGAGCTTGCGATTTCGCTCAATGGCACGGGCGTTGCGGTGAAGTCCGATCCCCGCGCGCGGTTATCCAAAGTGCTGCGCGAGGAGTTTCGGCTCACCGGCACAAAAGTCGGCTGCGACGCCGGTGACTGCGGCGCCTGCACCGTACTGCTGAACGGCGTACCGGTATGCGCGTGCCTCACCGCGGTAGGCCAGGCCGCGAACTCGGAAGTAGTCACCATCGAAGGGCTGCAAGGCATTTCCAAGACATTCCAGAAGCTCCAGAAGTCTTTCTTGGAGTATGGCGCAGCGCAATGCGGAATTTGCACTCCGGGCATGCTGGTTAGCGCCGTGGCGTTGCTGGACGAAGTCCCTCAACCCACCGAATCGCAAGTGCTGGACGCGTTGGGAGGAGTGCTGTGCCGCTGCACCGGTTATCGAAAAATTGTTCGCGCGGTGATGGAAGCGAATCGCCAGCCCGCGCATTCGGCTGAAACTGCTGCGGGCGGCCCAGTCGGCAAACGCGTACAACGCGTGGACGGCCTGAAGAAAGTGCAGGGACGCGATATTTTCGGCGCCGACGAATGGCCGGAGGACTCGTTGCTCCTGCGTGTGGTCCGTTCTCCGTTCCATCGCGCGGAATTTTCTTTTGGCGACCTGAAGAAGTACCAGTCGGAGAACCCCGGTGTTGTTGGCATTTTCACCGCGCGTGACGTTCCGGGCGTGAATCGCTTCGGCGTGATCGCGCCTTTCGCGGATCAGCCGGTGTTCGCTGAAATTGAAGCTCGCCACCGAGGCGAAGCGGTTGCCGCGGTTGTTGGTGACGTGGACGCGATCGAATCTCTGGACCTGAAGAAATTCCCCGTGGTGTGGAAGGAACTCCCTGCGCTGCTTGACCCGTCGAAAGCGCTTGAGCCGTCAGCCACGAAGGTTCACGCCAGCCGGCCGGACAATGTGTTAGTCCGCGGCCGAGTGGTACATGGCAACGTCGAGGAAGCGCTGTGCACCGCGGACGTGGTTGTCGAAGCGGAATACCAAACGGGATTCATCGAGCACGCATACATCGAACCAGAAGCAGGTTTCGCGCGCCGCGTCGGCGATCGCATCGAAGTGCAAGCCTGCACACAAGCACCATACACGGACCGTAAAGACATCGCGGCGATCCTTGGCATTGCGGAAGCCGCGGTTCGCGTCATTCCCACTGCCGTCGGTGGCGGCTTTGGATCGAAACTCGATCTATCGCTGCAGCCATTTCTGATTGTTGCCGCGTGGCACCTGAAGCACCCGGTGAAAATGGTTTACCACCGCATCGAATCGATCCAGAGCACCACCAAGCGCCATCCCTCGGTGATTCGCTGCCGCGCGGGCGCCACGAAAGATGGAAAATTAGTCGCGATGGATGTCACCGGAACATTCAACACCGGCGCCTACGCTTCCTGGGGACCAACCGTCGCAGCGCGCGTGCCGATCCATGCGTCCGGCCCATACAAAGTGCCGCACTATCGCGCGTTGACGCAGGCGGTACACACGCACATTGTTCCCGCGGGCGCATTTCGCGGCTTCGGCGTTCCGCAGGGAACCATCGCGCAAGAACAAATTTACGATGCGCTGGCCGAAAAAGTGGGAATGGATAAGTTGGAGTTCCGGATCCTGAATGCGTTGGAGAAAAACGACGAGACGGTGACCGGTCAGGTGTTGGGCGAAGAAGTGGGGATTAAGGATTGCCTGGAGGCGCTTCGCCCGCGCTGGATGGCGGCACACCAGGAAGCTTCTGTGTTCAATAAGAGCGCACGCTCCCCCGTGCGCCGCGGCGTTGGCGTTGCCGGTATGTGGTACGGCTGTGGCAACACCTCCCTGCCCAATCCATCCACCATGCGCGTTGGCCTGAAACGCGATGGACGCATCGCACTGCATCAGGGCGCGGTGGATATCGGGCAAGGCTCGGCGACGGTGGTCACGCAGATGTGCGCCGAAGCTCTGGGTGCGCCGCTGGAACAATTCGACTTCGTTTCGGGCGACACGGACACCACGCCCGATGCGGGCAAGACTTCCGCATCGCGACAAACATTTGTGAGTGGCAAGGCCGCAATGCTCGCCGGACAAAAATTACGCCAAGCAATATTGAAGTTGGCCGGGCTGTGCGAATGCGCCAAGATTCGATTTGCGGATGGCGCAGTACAATTTCAAGACGGCGAAGAACAAAACGTCTTCAACCTGAGCGCATTGCCGCTGGACAGTCACGGGTACGTCGTCAGTGTCGACGCGACTTACGATCCGCCAACTAGACCTCTCAACGAAGATGGCCAGGGGACGCCGTACGCTGTTTATGGATTTGGCGCACACCTCGCGGAAGTGGAAGTGGACACGGAACTCGGCACCGTGAAAGTCACGCACATTACCGCCGCGCACGATGTCGGCCGCGCCATCAATCCAACGCTTGTTGAGGGACAGATTGAAGGCGGCGCGGCCCAGGGGCTGGGCATGGCGTTGATGGAGGAGTTTTTCCCCGGCAAGGGCGAAAATCTTCACGACTACCTGATCCCGACTATCGGCGACATGCCTCCGGTGGAATCCATTTTGATTGAGGATGCTTCCGCGGAAGGCCCCTACGGCGCCAAAGGAGTTGGAGAACAGGCATTGATCCCGACTGCGCCCGCCATTCTCAATGCGATTTACGATGCGGTTGGCGTGCGCATTTACAAGTTGCCGGCAACTCCCGACAAAGTCCGTGCGGCAATTTTGGCGAAAGCTCCGGCTGGCAAGGAGCCACCGCATGGCTGAAGGTCGCATGGCTGAAGGCTTTCTCGAAAACACCATTCGTTGCGATGCCTGCCCGGTGCTGTGCTACATCAAGCGCGGCCACGCCGGCGCATGCGACCGCTACGCAAACATCGAAGGTCAACTTGTACGTGTCGATCCGCATGTCCTCCTCGATCGCGCCAAATCGCAGGGTACGCCGCTGGTGCCATTTCTTGAACGCGAAGGCGAATGGGACGGCACGCTGGCAAAAAGTAAAGACACATTTGTAACCGCCATCGGCGCCGGCACGACCTATCCGGATTACAAACCCGCTCCATTCATCGTTTCGTCGGAAGTGGATGGCGTGGACATGGTCACCGTGGTGACCGAAGGAATCTTCAGCTACTGCGGCGTGAAACTGAAAATCGATACCGACCGCCACCTCGGCCCTGAAAGAAACGTTGTTCGTGCGCAGGGCGAGCCGGTTGGGCACGTCACTACCGCCGAGTACGGTTCGCAGATGCTTTCCATCGGCGGCGTGCATCATCTTACTGGCGGAACGAAGAGCGAAGGACGCGTCACCTGCGAAACGCTGCTGGATTTGTGTAACGGCAAGGAAGTGCAGTTGACCATCGACGAGGGCGCGGCGCTACAAGTCGCTGCCGGGAAACCGCCGGTAGTGAACGGCGAGCGCGAAGAGCGCATGCGCGTTGGCTGTGGCTCCGCGACCATCGGGATGTTCGCCAAACAATGGTTCGGAAAAGTGGATGACGTGGTGGTGGTGGACGACCACATCACCGGCATACTCTCCGAGCACCAGGCAGGGAAATTGCTGGGCGTGCGTGAAACGGGAATTGCCATTCAGGGGCGGCGTTCAACGCCCGGACGCTATTTTCAGGTGGCCAATCCCGGCACCGGCTGGGGCGGCACCGATTTATCCGATCCGCTGAAGATTTTGAAACCATTCAAGGAAAAATTCGCTTGGCCGAATCTGCGGCTGCTGATGGTCAGTACCACCGGCGAACATTTCGCATACTTCGAGTTGGATGACGCGTTGCGCCCGGTTGAGAAAGAATTGCCGGAAGTGCTGCGCGAATCCGTGGCGCGCATTCGCGAGAACTGCGAGCCGGCCCTGACGACGGTCCTGTTCATGGCCGGAGCCGGCGGCTCGCTGCGTGCGGGTGTCACCGAAAATCCGGTGAAGCTAACGGACTCCGTGAAGCACGCCTTCACGCGCGTGACTTGCGGTGGCGCCCCCGCGTACATCTGGCCGGGCGGCGGAATCACGTTCATGGTCGATGTCTCGCGCATGCCGGAAAACGCATTTGGCTACGTGCCTACGCCTGCGCTGGTTGCGCCCATCGAATTTGCCTTGAAGAAGGCAGACTACGCTGCGCTGGGTGGGCATATGGATTACATCCGGCCACTGCAAGAAGTGCTGCAATCGAAGCAGCGCCAACGGCAAGTGACTTCCCTGGCCGGAAATCCCTGGCCACTGCAGCCTTCCAAGCAAGGCGGCGAAGAATGATGCAGCCGCGTGCCGTGGTCCGCTTCCTTCCCGACAACCGCAGGCTGCATCTTCAGGATGGGCCGATCGACTTGATCATCGAAGCAAATGGCCAACGCGACGCTGTGCGCGTGGCTTATGAAGCGGCTGAACGCCGTTTCGTCACAATACTGGACGAATTGTGCGCGGAGCTGCCGCTGTTGCGCACCGCCGTGAGTGGAGATTCCGATGGAAGTTGCTCGGGAAATCCTATTCGGGAGGGCAAGGCTTCAGCCGTTCCGAAAAGCTTTGGGAATTCGGGGGTTTTAACTCCTGAGGTCGCAGCGGTAGATTTTCGAGCCGTTCACGACGCCGGACGAGGCCTAAAAGGTGCAATTGCCCGGAGAATGTTCGAGGCCGTCAGCCCATACGCCCAAGGATGCTTCATCACGCCGATGGCGGCCGTCGCTGGAGCTGTTTCCGAAGCTGTGCTCGAATCGATGACCTCCGCGGCCAACCTGCAGCGCGCTTACGTAAACAATGGCGGCGACATTGCGTTGCATTTGGCTGCCGGCGAAGGGTTCACAATTGGAATGGTGGATCGCCCCGACTGTCCATCGCTCTTCGGCACAACTGAAATTTCGAGCAACAATCCAATTCGTGGAGTAGCCACCAGCGGCTGGCGCGGCCGCAGCTTCTCGTTGGGTATCGCCGACGCCGTCACCGTGCTGGCAAACAGCGCTGCGGCCGCCGATGCGGCGGCTACGGTGATTGCGAACGCCGTCGATGTTCCTGGACACGCTTCGATTGTTCGCGTTCGTGCCTGCGAGATTTCGCCGGATTCGGATCTGGGCGAGCGCCTTGTCACTCGAGGAGTAGGAGAATTGACGGCGCAAGAAGTGGAACAGGCGCTCGATGCCGGGGCAGCCGTGGCCGAGCAATTGTTGCGTCAAGGCTTGATTCGCGCCGCGGCGTTGAGTCTCTGCAATACACGCCGGATCGTTTCTCCGCCATCAGACAAACCTGGATTCGCTGCTCCCCAAAGGATTGCCCAGCATGCCTGACATCAAACTCCGCAAACGTGTAGTCGTCGTCGAGGAAATCTTTCATGAAGGCGGCCCGGTGGCGGACGGTCCGCTGCGCCGTGCCGCGGCTCTCGCGGTGATTCACAATCCGTTCGCGGGCCGGTACGTGCCAGAGATCGCGGGATTCATGGAGACGCTGAATCCGCTGGGTCTGCAAATGGCGCAGGCACTGGTCGCGGCGCTAGGTGGTGACGCGAAATCCATCGAAGGCTACGGCAAGGGAGCAATTGTGGGACAGGCAGGCGAAATTGAGCATGGCGCTTTGTGGCACGTCCCGGGTGGTTACGCGATGCGTGAAATTCTTGGCAACGCCAAAGCTATCGTGGCCTCCACCAAAAAAGTGGGCGGCCCGGGCACGCGGTTGGATGTTCCCATCACGCATATCAATGCTTCTTATGTGCGCAGTCATTTTGACGCCATGGAAGTTGGCATCGCGGATGCTCCACGAAGCGATGAAATTGTTTTAGCCTTGGTGATGAGCACCGGCCCACGCGTCCACGCGCGAGTAGGCGGCTTGAAAGCCTCCGAGATCAAGGGAGAGGACGGCCTTCGCTAATCTTTGGAGTGCGGCGGCTTGCCGCCGCTTTTCAGCGCAAGCCACACCTCCCAAGCAGAAAAAACACGGTCCCTAAATGAAACCGCCAATCCCGCAGAAACGAGAATCTCCGTGAAATCCAAAATTCGAAAAATCGTCACTTTCGTCGAAGAAACGCGAACGGAAATGGACAAGGCCATCAATCCGCCAACCCGCCGCGCCGCTGCCGCGGCAGTAATCGAAAATCCTTTCGCCGGAAAATATGTGGAGGATCTTTCGGAACTGATGGAAATCGGGGAAGAGCTTGGCGCGCTACTGACGGAACGCGCGGTTGCGGCGCTGGGGATCGCCGGTTCTTCCGCGGAGAGTTACGGCAAAGCAGCTGCGGTTGGCGAAAACGGCGAACTCGAACATGCGGCAGCGATCTTGCACCCCAAACTAGGTACGCCCGTCAGAAAGACTCTTGGCAAAGGCGCGGCGCTGATTCCCTCTTCGAAAAAACGTGGCGGCCTGGGCGTGGCGTTGGATATTCCACTGGGGCACAAAGACGCGGCGTTCGTCCGCAGCCATTTCGATGGAATGGAAATTCGGGTGAATGACGCGCCGCGAGCCAACGAAATTCTGGTTGCGATTGCGGTAACCGACAGCGGGCGTCCCTTGCCGCGAGTCGGCGGCCTAACCAAGGATCAAATCAAGGGCGAAGATGGCTTGCGCTAATTTGGAGTGCGGCGCCTTGCCGCCGCTTTCCAAGTGAAGCGATGCCTCCCAAACGGTATAGTGTCTACTTAGTTGCCGCGGTAGGCTTGAACTCAATCAACAAGAATCGCGTAGGCTGCGTCACACTAGGCACGGCGAACGTCCACTTCGTGGCGGCATCCAGCCACATCACCTCGCCACCGTGAAGGGTTTTGGCAGGCTGCTCCGGTCCTTCCACTCTTACTTCGGAATCCTGTTCAAGGACCAAGAGCTTCGGTGGCTGTGTACCCGACTCCCCAAAAGTTTCTCTGTGCGCAATGGAGAAAAGCGTCACCAGAATGTCGCTGGTTTCGAACAGTGGATTCTGGCCCGGTGCTTGTGCCAGCGCCCTGAGCGGCGAAGTCGGCGGCCGCACTGCTGTTGCAGGCGGAGGACAGTCGTTCACAGGGCCGTCAACGATCTTTTCGCAAAGGTTGTGTGCCTCGCCCTGCGGGCGCAGCAGCTCAATCGTGAAGTTGTTAAACGGAGTGCCGGCATCGGTACGCGCGATGTGCGCGAAGCCACCGCGCGAGTAGCCGACTTTTCCATCCGGCATGGTCACGTGCGCTTCCGGTTTTCCGGCGACGGCATTCACGAAATCCACCGGGCCGAGGGTCACGGAAACGTACGGCAGCGCATGTTCGTGCAGAAGCGTGGCCTGGTGGCCCGGCAGGCTGAAGCGGAAAACCCGGACGTAGGAATTCTCCAACACAATAGTGTGATGCGGCTCTGCCGTGATGGGAACGGGTTTCGGCGCTTCCGGACTTTGCGCGCTGACAACTGCGCCCAAGAGTGCGACGGCTATAAAGGAAGTTTTCTTTACAAGTTCGAAATTTAGGGATGGCATGGTCGCAAATCTTAGCGAAGAGCCGGTCCTTCGTCCAGATTTCTGTTCATGCAAAATTGCAACAATCGCCCGCCTCGGAACGCGCGGCTACAAGACCGGAATCACTTCACATACACGAACAGTTTTTCATTTCACAATCTTGGGCAGCCGCGTAGCGGGCGGAGTGTTGCGGCTTCGTTCGCAGCGCACAGTCCCGTCGATGATCACCATGCCGATTCCCGGCAAATCGCCCAATCGCACACTTTCCAGAACGTTCTTCCCTGCCGAGTGTTGCGGAGCGTCCAGTAAAACAAAATCCGCCGCTCGTCCAACCTCGACTAGCCCACAATCGAGATTACGCATGCGCGCTGTATTCCCGGCAGCAAAACAAAGCACCACCTCCGCCGGAATTTCTCCCAGGGACGAAAGGGCCGATATCACCCGAAGAATTCCCAGAGGCTGAACGCCGGAACCAGCGGGCGAATCCGTGCCGAGAATCACGCGGCTCAAATCTTTGCGTTCGCTCGCAATGCGCAACGTAAACAGCGCGGCGCGTTCATTTCCATTGTGAACAATCTCCAGCGCGCGCCGGGACTCTTCGCACAGAGTGCGAATCTGCGCGTCAGGTAATGCGGTGTGCCCCCCGTTGATGTGCCCGATCACGTCGGCGTCCGCGGCAAGCACGATGTCCTTGTCGATCAAACTTGATCCGGGAATCGACGGCCCGCCGGTGTGAATAGTGCTTTGCATCCCGTGTTTGCGCGCCCATGCCACCATTTGTTTCGCGGTGGGCCCGTCTTTGACGCTGCCCAGACCAACTTCGCCAAGTAACTTCACGCCGGATTCCGCCAGCGATTTGAAGTCTTCCTCGACCATTCCCCGCTCAATCACCGGCGCGCCTGCCAGAACTTTTACGCCGCTCGGTCGCAATGCGGCAAACGAACGCTGCGCGGTGATGGCCATGGCCTTCAACCCAACGATGTCTTTCGGGCGTCCCGGGGTGTGAACTTCTCCGGCGGAAATCATCGTGGTCACGCCACCGTGCAGGCAACTATCGATCCAGCCAAGCTGATTCTGCCGCGGCGTCCAATCGCCAGAGACCG
>Ga0210394_10007111_pt1 | contig 11883 bp, 9 predicted proteins | sample IncBWC12MmetaG_FD_160121 | JGI IMG/M metagenome (GOLD analysis project Ga0210394, IMG submission 160121) | Forest soil microbial communities from Barre Woods Harvard Forest LTER site, Petersham, Massachusetts, United States - Inc-BW-C-12-M | ecosystem: Environmental > Terrestrial > Soil >... | reverse complement strand
GACTGGTCCTTGCCCGGGCGCCACTCGAGCTCGCGGTCGATGGCGTGCGGTGGCAGGTGCGGCAGCGCCGCACGCGTAGTGCGCTCGAGCATGCCGAACGCGTCCCCATCGGCCGCGAGCGTATGCGAGTCGATGAGCCCCAGCAGCAGCTTGTCGTAGCAGTAGGCCGGGAAGCGATTCTTGTCGTAGAAGGCCTCATCGATGGTCGCGGCGTAGAGCCGGTTGAGGCGCAGCACCTTGGCGCGTGCCGCCGCCGAGCCCGTGATCGCGTGATAGCGCGCGAGCGCCGACACCCACTGGCCGAAGGTCGCACCGGGGGCGAACCCCGCATCATCCCGGTGCCAGTCATAGTCGGGATCGTAGTTGTACCAGCCGCCGAGGTCCTGTCCCGGCGCCGGCTGCCCGGCCATCTGCCGGAAGGGCTTCAGCAGGCTGTCCTCGCTCAGGCTCATCAGCACCTCGTGCGTGTTGTCGAGCTGCGCGCGGTGGGCGACGCTCTCGACCGTGACATCGCCGTAGGGAAGCTCCGCGAGCAGCGGCGCCGCCGCGGCGTCCGAGACGGCGGCGGCGAACGGGGGGACGCCCGCGGCGACGGCGCCGGCCGCGCCGGCCGCGAGCCGCGCAAAATCGCGCCGGGTGAGTTGCGGGTGGCTCATATGCGCGCCATGCTCGCGCCTCGGGCCCATTGCCCGCAAGCGCCGCCCGCTCAGGTATATTGCCGCGCTACTTCGGCAAGCGCGGGGTGACCATCCGGTGAAGGCGAGGGCGGCGTGGCAGGCGGCTTGCGTGCTGGTCATCGCCGCGGGCACGGCCCGCGCGGCGGCGCCGCTCGACTTCGAGGTCGACGACGCGCTGAACATCAACCGCTTCGTGCGCGAGGGGCCGGTGGCCGCGCACCTGCTGCTGCGCGCGGGCGCCGAGCCGCGGATCCTCGTGGCATTTCCCGCCGGCAACTCCGGCGTCGGGCTCTGGTTCGAGAAGGGGGCGCCGGCCTCCGGCTGGAAGGTCGCCGGACCGCCACGACCGATTCATGCCCGCGACGCGCACGGCCGTGCACTTGAGGGCATCGCCGCCGAGGCCACCTTGAGCGCCCCGGAGCTCGTACCGCACCAGGGGGTGCTGTCGAGCATCCGCGTGCTGCGCGACTACCAGTTGCTGAAGACCGTGCCGCGGGAAATTTCCGTCGCGCCGGAAATCAAGGGCCAGACGCTCAGTTGGTCGCGGGAGCGGCTCGATGGCGCGCTGAGTTACCGCCTGACGCTCGAGGTGACGCACGGCCAGCTCGCCGAGGGACGGATTCGTGCCGCCGCCGACGGTACGATCGGCGTGCGCATCACCGCGCTCACGGGCGAGGCGCCGCTCACGCCGCTCGCCGGCGCCGAGCTGCTCGATGCGGCGGCCGGTGGTGATGTCGCGGCACGCAACACACTCACCTTTCTCGCCTACCACGAGAAGCTGCTCGCGGGCTCGTGGCGCTTCGACACCTACTTCGGCCGCGACACGCTCATGTCGGTGCGGCTGCTGCTGCCGGCACTGAGCCCGACCGCGGTGGAGGCGGGCCTCGCCTCGGTGCTGGCGCGGCTTGCACCGGACGGTGAGGTCGCACACGAGGAGGACATTGGCGAGCAGGCGGTGCTCGATCACCTGAAAGCGGATGGGTCGCGGTCCGCCGCTCCGGTGTACGACTACAAGATGATCGACGCCGACTATCTCCTCGCGCCGGTGGTGGCCGAGTGGCTGCTGCGCGATGCCCGCGGGCGCGCGCGGGCCGCGGCGTTCCTCGGCGCGGCGGCGGGCGAGGCTGCCGGACGGCGCGACCCGCGCGGTGCCGCACTCCTCGCGAATCTGCGCTACGTGCTCGGTAAAGCGGTCGCCTTTGCGGCCGAGCCGCGCAAGTCCAATCTCGTTGGCCTCAAGGATGGGTACGCGGTCGGCGAGTGGCGCGACAGCGAGCACGGTCTGGGCGGCGGCCGCTACCCTTACGACGTCAACGCGGTGCTCATGCCGGCCGCGCTCACCGCCGCGGCCGAGCTCAACGAGAGCGGACTGCTCGCGCCCTACGTCAGGGCGGGCGATCGGGCGCTGCTCGAGCGCGCCGGCGCGCTCGCGCAGGTGTGGCGCACCGCGGCGCCGGCGCTCTTCGACGTCGCCATCCCTAATCAGACCGCCGCCGCGGCGGTCTTCAGCTACGCGACCGCGCAGAAGGTTGCCGCGCTCCCCGCCATCGCCTCGCTCGGTGCGAGCGAGCTGCGCTTCCACGCGTTGGCGCTCGATGCCACCGGCGCGCCCATCCCGGTGATGCATTCGGACGAGGGCTTTGCGCTGCTCTTCGGCGAGCTCGACGCCGACAGCGTCGATCGCGCGGTGAGCGTGGCTCTGCGCCCGTTTCCGGCGGGCCTCATGACCGAGGTCGGGCTGCTCGTCGCCAATCCGGCCTTCGCGCCGCCGCCGCTGCAGGCGCAGCTGAACCGCAACGCCTACCACGGGACGGTGGTGTGGTCCTGGCAGCAGGCTCTGTTCGCCGCGGGGCTCGCGCGGCAGGTCTCGCGCACCGACCTGCCGGCTGCGGTGCGCGCGCACCTCGAGAGCGCACAGAAAACGCTCTGGACCGCGATCGCCGCCACGCGCTCGCTCAGCAACTCGGAGCTCTGGTCGTGGTCCTTCGCCGAGCGCCATTATCGCGTCGCGCCCTTCGGCAGCGCCGCCGCGGATGCGGACGAGGCCAACGCGGCGCAGCTCTGGAGCACGGTGTACCTGGCGGTGAGGCCGCCGCCCGCGATGGAGAACACGCCATGAATCGCAGCCACCTCCTGATGATAGCGGCACTGTTCCTGCTGGCCGCGACCGGGCCCAGTATTGCGAGCGACGAAGCGAGCTTCGTGCTGCGCGCGGAGCCGAAGGATCTGCCGGCCTACTTCCCAGGCTATCTCGGCAACGGCTACCTCGCGACGCTCACCGCGCCTCGCGGCACGGAGTCGACCCGCAGCTACCTGGTCGCCTTCATGGACTACACCAGCGGCGACATGTCGCGCCCCGCGGCTATCCCGGGCTGGAACGAGGTGGACTTCAGCGCGAGCAGTCCGGGAGCAGGTCTTGCGTGGCTCAACCGCGCGCCGCTCAACGAGCGGCGCTTCGACGGCTGGCAGCAGACGCTCGATGAGCGCGCGGGAACCCTCACGACGAGCTACCGCTACCTCGATCACGGACGCACGACGGGCGTCGAGGTCACGACGCTCGTGAGCGAAGCGTCGCCGCATCTGGCCGCGACGCGGTTCACGATCACGCCCGATTACGACGGTGTGGTGCACCTGTCGTTCCCCGTGATGCTATGGGCGGACCACGCGCCGCGTTTTCCGCTCGCGGAGATGTCCGGGCCGGAGATGGAGCAGGCGGTCGCCGCGTACGGCCTGACATCCGATCCGCGCCCGCCCGCCACGCCGGACCGCGAGGCGGTATGGTACCCGGGGTATACGCAGGTGACCGCGAGCGACGGCGACGTCGGCTCGCTTTCCATGTGGCTCGACGGCAAGGCGGTGCAGGGCCTCACGATGGCCATGGCTGCGGCGGTGGGACTGCCCGCCGGCGCGACTGCCGCGACGGTGACGCTGCAGCGCGGCCGCTACCGCCTCGCACTCGACGTCGCATTCCGGGTGGAACGTGGCAAGAGCTACGCCTTCACCAAGTTTGTCGCGGTGTCGCGCGCCGGCTGGGGCGGCAATTCGACCGAGGACCTGGCGCTGGCGCGTGAAGCGCGCAAGCGCGGCTTCGAGCAGCTACTCGCCGAGCAGCGCGCCGCCTGGGAAAACCTCTGGCAGTCCGACATCCTGATCGAGGGCGATCCGCGCGCGCAGCAGGTCGCACACTCGGAGCTCTACTACCTGCTGGCGAGCACGACCCCTGACACGGCCTGGTCGCCCGGGCCCGATGCGCTCACCCCGGCCTACGCCGGGCACGTTTTCTGGGACACCGACACGTGGATGTTTCCGGCGCTGCTGCTGCTGCATCCCGAACGCGCCAAGTCGATGGTAGCCTTCCGCGAGCGCACCTTGGACGCCGCGCAGCAGCGGGCGCAGCAACACGGCTTCAGCGGGGCCATGTTCCCCTGGGAAGCGGATCCCGAGAACGGCACCGACCAGACGCCGCATTCCGCCATCGTGCTGGCCGACACCGAGATCCATGTCAACGCGGACGTCGCCATCGCCCAGTGGCAGTACTACCTCGCCAGCGGCGATCGCGACTGGCTGCGAGCGCACGGCTGGCCGGTGATCAGCGAGGTGGCGCGCTTCTGGGCGAGCCGCGCCACCTACGATGCACCGCGCAAGCGTTACGACATCGCTCACGTGACCTCCGTCGCCGAGTCGTACAACGACATCCCGAACGACACGTTCACCAACGTATCGGTGGTGAAGGTGCTCAACATCGCGGTGGCGGCGGCGAAGCTCGTCGGCGCGCAGCCGGACCCGCTGTGGGAGCGCATCGCGAAGCTGCTCTACATACCCATGGCGCCGGGTGGCGCGCATCACTTGCCGTTCGACCCGAGTGTGGCGATCCACGGCAATGGTGATTTCGGTGGCGGACCGCTCGCGCTCCTCTTCCTGCCGTCGCTCGATCTTGACGGCAGCCATGCTCTGCTCGGCGGCGATTACGACTTCGCCGTGCGGCCGGCGCCGGTGGCGCGGGTCAGCTCGACCAGCATGGGCATCGCGCCGCGGATGGTCGCCGCGGCTACGGTGGGCGAGGGCGCCGAGGGCGCGGCGCTCCTTTCCGGGAATCTCAACGGCGGCACGCTCAAGCCCCCCTTCAACGTACGCACCGAGACCGCGGACAACAACGTCGGTTATTTCCTGACCGGCTCCGGCGGCTACCTGCAGAACCTGCTCTACGGGTTCACGGGGCTGCGCATCCGCGATGCGGGTCTCGTCGAGGCCTATCCACCGATGCTGCCGCCGGCCTGGACGTCGCTCACGCTGCGCAACATCGTGTTCCGCGGGCAGCACCTCGACATCCGCGTGGCGCGCGATGCCGCCGGAACGGTGCGCCTGACCCGCCAGGCGCACTGAGATCCCGGGAACTCAGGGGCCGGCGCGGCGCCGGCTGCCGCGCGAGCCGCTGCGCGGCGCGGCCGCCTTGGGCTCGGGAAGGTGCACGGCTTTGCGCAGGTGCGGGTACGGCTCGGTCGAGTGCGGAATGCCCATTGCCGCGACGAAATGTGCCTGGAACTTCGGCTCGATCGCCGTCTCGATCTTCTCCACGCGGTGCACGAGATCCTCGATGGTCTTGCGCGAGGTCTTGTCCAGCAGCGCGATGCGCGCACCGGTGCCGGCGGCGTTGCCGGCCGAGGATACCTGTGAGAGCTCGCAGTCGGGGATCATCCCAAGGACCATCGCGTACTTGACGTCGATGTGACTGCCGAAGGCGCCGGCGAGTCGGATGCGCTCGACGGCGGTCACTCCCATGCGATCCATTAGCAGCTGCACTCCGGCGCGCAGCGCCGCTTTGGCGAGCTGGATCGCGCGCACGTCGTTCTGCGTGATCTGCAGCAGCGGCTCGCCGCGGTGCACGGTGTAGGCAAAGGTGCGCCCGCTCGGCACGATGCGCTCGCTGCGCGCGGCGAGTGTGCCGTCGATGACGCCGTCCTGGGTGATGATGCCGGCGAGATACATCTCGGCAATCACTTCGATGATCCCCGAACCGCACACTCCGGTGACCCCGGTCTGTGCGACCGCGGCGGCGAACTCCGGCTCGTCCGACCAGAGGTCCGAGCCGATCACCTTGAAGCGTGGCTCGAGGGTAACGGGATCGATGCGCACGCGCTCGATGGCGCCCGGTGCGGCGCGCTGCCCGCTGCTGATCTGCGCACCCTCGAATGCCGGTCCCGTCGGGCTCGAGCAGGCGAGCAGGCGCGTTTCGTTGCCGAGCACGATCTCGGCGTTCGTTCCGACGTCGACCAGCAGCGTGAGCTTCTTCGAGAGATCGGGGCGCTCGGCGAGAATCATGCCGGCGGCATCGGCGCCGACGTGGCCGGCGATGCAGGGCAGGGTGTAGACGCGCGCGCCGGGATTGAGCGTCAAGCCGAGCTCAGTGGCACGCAGCGCGAGGGCGGAGTCGGTGGCGAGCGCGAACGGAGCGCCGCCGAGCTCCACCGGATCGATGCCGAGCAGCAGGTGGTGCATGATCGGATTGCCGACCATGGTGAGCTCGAGGATGTCGGTGACGGAGACGCCGGCCTCGCGCGCCACTTCGGCGGCGAGCGTGTTGAGCGCCGCGCGCACCGCCTCGGTCATCAGCTGTGCGCCGCCGGGGTTCATCATGGAGTAGGACACGCGGCTCATCAGGTCCTCGCCGAAGCGGATCTGCGGATTCATGGCGCCGCTGGAAGCGGCCACTTCGCCGGTCTCGAGGTTGCAGAGGTGTGCCGCGATGGTGGTCGAGCCCACGTCCACCGCAAGTCCGAAGACCTTGTCGTGAAAGCCCGGCCACACACCGATGATCTGCGAGCCGGCATGCACCGCGACGGTGACCCGCCACTCACCCTTACGCAGCGCCGACTGCAGCGTCTGCAGCACCGCGAGATCGCACCGCAACGGTCCGAACTCCCACTCCCGGTGCAGCGCCGCCAGCAGACGCTGCAGATCGCCCGATGGGTCGTGCATGTCGGGCTCGCGCACCTCGACGTAGTGCAGGTGCACGACCGGATCGAGCGTAATGGAGCGCGCGTCGGCCGCCTTGCGCACCACCTGGCGGTGCACCTGGCTGCCCGGCGGCACGTCGATGACGAGATCGCCCTCGATGCGGGTCGAGCAGGAGAGGCGATTGCCCAAGGGCAGCGGGCGCCGTCGCGCGAAGCTCTGCTCCGCCTCGCTCAGCGCGGAGACGTGAGCGGCACTCGAAATCACCCCGTGCTTGGAGAACTCGCCTTCCATGACGAGCACCTGGCAGCGGCCGCAGAGCGCACGCCCGCCGCACACCGAGTCGACGTCGACCCCTAAGCTGCGCGCCGCCTGCAACAGCGGCGTGCCGACCGGAAAGCGCCCGCGCTTGCCCGAAGGCGTGAAGACAACCAACGGGTCCTTCGCGGTCATGCCTGGCCTTGCGCGCGTCTCCGGTGTCCGCCCTCGCGCCGCCCGCGTGCCGCGCCCTCAGGCGCGCTGGCGACGCCACCGCCGGCGGCCATCGGCGGCGCCTCACGGAAGCGCTTGATCCAGCGGGCGCAGTCCGGGTCGTGTCCCATCATGACGTCGGCACCCATGCAGGCTTTGACGATTTCCACGTGCATCGGGTTCATGATCGCGGAGGTCATGCCGGCGCCGATCGCCATCGACAGGAACACGGCGCTGATGCCCTCGCGTGCCGGGAGACCGAAGCTGATGTTGGAGGCGCCGCAGGTGGTGTTCACCTTGAGCTCGTTCTTCAGGCGTCCGAGGAGGCGCATCACCTGCACGCCCGCCTGGTTGATGGCGCCGATCGGCATGACGAGCGGATCGACCACGATGTCGCTCACCGGGATGCCGTGGTCGCGGGCGCGGTGCACGATCTTCTTCGCGACCTCGAAGCGCACGTCCGGGTCCTCGGAGATGCCGGTCTCGTCGTTGGAGATCGCGACCACCGCGGCACCGTACTTCTTTACCAGTGGCAGTACCGTCTCGAGCCGCTCCTCTTCGCCGGTTACCGAATTGACGAGCGGTTTGCCCTTGTAGACGGCGAGGCCCGCCTGCAGCGCGGCCACGATCGAGGAATCGATCGACAGCGGCAGATCCGTGATCGACTGCACCAGCTGGATGGTCTTGGCGAGGATCGCCGGCTCGTCCGCGAGCGGTATGCCGGCATTCACGTCCAGCATGTGCGCGCCGGCGGCGATCTGCGCGTGCGTGTCGGCTTCCACGCGAGTGAAGTTGCCCGCCGCCATCTCGGCGGCGAGGATCTTGCGGCCCGTCGGGTTGATGCGCTCGCCTATCATGACGAACGGGCGCTCGAAGCCGATGACGACTTCGCGGGTCGCGGAGCTGATCACTGTGTCGGTCACGATGCCATCCTGTTGGTGCTGGTTTGTGGATCGCGCCCCGGGAACCACGGCTTGCGGCCGTCGAGCACGCCGGAGCGGTCGATGATTTCGGCGACGGTATGTTCCTGGCGGAAGGCCATGACGTGCACGCCGTGCACGCCCTTGAGCGTACGGATCTCCTGGATGAGATCGATGCACAGGCGGCGGCCTTCGGCGGCGGGATCGGCGGCACCCGCCATGCGCTTCACGACGGCGTCCGGGATGTGCACGCCCGGCACGTGGGTGCGGATCCATTCGGCCGACTTGGCCGAGCGCAGCGGGCCGACGCCGACCAGGATGAACACCTTATCGAGGAGCCCCAGTTCCTCGACGTGGCGCAGGAAGGCGCGCAGCAACGGCACGTCGTAGCACCACTGGGTCTGGATGAACTGGGCGCCGGCCGCGATCTTCTTGGCGAGGCGCTGGGCGCGCCATGCGAGCGGATGCGTGAAAGGATTCTCGGCCGCGCCGAGCAGCACGCGCGGCGCGGAGGTGATCTTGCGCCCGGAGAGGAAGCGGGCCTCATCGCGCAGCGTGCGCGCGGTCTCGAGCAGCGACATGCAGTCGAGGTCGAACACCGGCAGCGCCTGCGGGTGATCGCCCGCCTGCACGCCATCGCCGGTGAGGCACAGCACGTTGCACACGCCCATGGCGGCGCCCCCCAGGATGTCGCCCTGGATGGCGATGCGGTTCTTGTCGCGGCAGGAGATCTGCATCACCGGCGCGTAGCCGAGGCGGGTGAGGAGGGCGCACACGGCCATGCTCGACATGTGGCAGTTCGCGCCCGAGCCGTCGGTCGCGTTGATGGCGTCGACGTAGCCGTCGAAGACCCGCGCCCGCTGGTAGACCTCCTCGGGATCGGCGGAATCGGGGGGGTCGAGCTCGGTCGTCACGGCGAACAGGCCGGCGCGCAGCACGCGCTCGAACCGGCCGGGAGAGGTATGGCCCGGGAGGATCGGCAGCGGGTAGCCGGGGACCGGCTCGTCCTCGAAGATCACGGCGCCGACCCCACGCGCTCGCGCACGACGCGCAGCCACGAGGACTTACCCTGGAGCCGCCGGTCGATCGCGGGCTGCACGGTGCTGAGCGCCGCGGTGCCGCCCGGGATGCGCTCGCTGCCGGCGAAGGCCTCGACCCACACGCACTTCATCTCGGGGAGCACCTCGCAGTGCCCGTTGGCGCGCACGCCGCCGCACGGCCCGTTGCGCAGATTCTTCGGGCAATTCATCGGGCACGCCATGCCGGTCGAGGAAAGGACGCACTGGCCGCACATGCGGCAGTCGAACAGGAACCCTTTGACCGTCTTTTCGATGCGCGCCATCGGGCGCTCGAGGCGTTGGTAGCCGATGGCGCGGAACAGCGGGTCGAGCGCCACCAGCAACGACTCGAAGCCGCGGTAGAAGGTGTTGAGCCCACGCGCGTGCCGCACCGACCAGCGTCGGACTGCGTGCATCTAGGCACTCACCGCCAGGCCCTTGGCGCGGATCAGCGTCTCAAGATCCGCGTCGCTGAAGCGTGCCTCGATGCGGGCGGCCTCCGCGGCGGCTTCGGCCTTGAGATCGTCGCCGCAGGGTGTGGGATCCGAGCGCTTCCAGTCGGCGAGGTAGGCATCCGAGCTCCCCTTGCCGGCACGCATGGCGGCGCGGTCGACCGCTTCCTGGAAGCGGGCGGAGAGCTGCACCTTGGCGGTCTCGCGGCCGCGCTTGACGATGACCTGCGCGGGGATGTCGCGCCAGGAGATGATGATGAGGTTCGCCATGGCGCGGCGCCTCAGCCGCCGACTACGGCCGCCAGATGCGTGCCGAGATCGCCGTAACCGGTGTAGTGGTACTCGAAGGCGAAGCCGAAGGAGTCGGCGATGCGGCGCGCGCGCTCGATGGCGCCGGGCGTCTCACTCTGCGAGAGGTACACGAGCTTCTTGTAGTGGCGGAAGTATTCGGCGGCGAGCTCGGGATGGCGATCGAGCCCGAGCGAGCGCGTCACCAGGCGGTCGAAGTGCCGCAGCAGGAAATCCGTGAGGTAGAAAGTGCCGGGCTCGGCTTCGCTCAGTTCCGCGAACACTTTCGGCGTCGCGAGAAACTCGTAGCAGTGCGCGCCGGGGAGGCGCTCGACCCCTTCTTCCTTCAGCACCGCATCCAGTGCGCCGCGCGTACCGCAGTCGGCATAGACGACGAAGATCTCCCGGTAACGGTCGCGGTGGGCGCGGATCTCCTCACGCACCGCGGGCGCGATGCGCTCGGGGCGGTTGTGCAGCTGCGCCGGGAGACAGCGCACGTCGACCGACTGCCAGCCGTTGGCGCGCCGTAGCGCCGCGATTTCCCGCCCCAGGGCGCCGCAGGCGATCAACAGGATGTTCCGCGGCGTGTCCATGGGCGGCGCGGCTCAACCGGGGTTCAGGCGGCGGTTGCGGCGCGCCCACCGCCCGCTGCACGGCGCGCCGCGACCAGGCTCTTGGCGGTCTCGACCGCGATCGCGGCGTCACGGCAGTAGGCATCGGCTCCCACGGCCTTGCCGAATTCCTCATTCAGCGGTGCACCGCCGACCAGCACGATGAAATCGTTGCGGATGCCGGTCTCCTTCATCTTGTCGATCACGACCTTCATGTAAGGCATCGTGGTCGTGAGCAACGCCGACATGCCGAGGATGTCCGGCTTGTGCTCCTCGAGCGCGGCCAGGTACTTCTCCACCGGGTTGTTGATGCCGAGGTCGATGACCTCGAACCCCGCGCCCTCGAGCATCATCGACACGAGATTCTTGCCGATGTCGTGGATGTCGCCCTTGACGGTGCCGATGACGATCTTGCCGATCGGCGGCACGCCGGTCTCGGCGAGCAGCGGGCGCAGAATCTCCATGCCGCCCTTCATGGAGTTGGCCGCGAGCAGTACCTCGGGCACGAATAGAATTCCGTCACGGAAGTCGATACCGACGATGCGCATGCCTTCGACGAGCGCATCGTTCAAGGTCTTCTCGGCGCTCCAGCCGCGCTCTAGAAAGAGATGCGTCGCCTCTTCGACCTCGGCTTTCAGTCCGTTGTAGAGGTCATCGTGCACCTGCTCGACGAGCTCCTGGTCGTTCAGGTCGCGTAGATTGAACTCGCCTTCGGGCGTCTCGGCCATGGGAGAAATCTCCATGCGCGACCTATGCTTAGGTGCGCGGGCTCCGTAAATGGTAAGGGTGGGGAAGGGGTGGCAGGTGCGCCCATGCGACCACCGCATGCCCGCGTGCGACAGGGGGCGCGTTAAGGCAAAGGGCGGGTGCCAACCGCCTCACAGCGGCGCCATCTCGCCCCGGGCACCGCCGAGGACTTTACCCTGGCGGCTCATGCGCTCAGCGCTCGGCGGGCAGCCGAACTGCGCGCGATAGCAGCGCGAGAAGTGCGGCGGTGACTGGAAGCCGCAGGCGGTCGTGATGTCGATGATGGGCATCGAAGTCTGCAGCAGCAGTTCCCGGGCCCGGCGCAGGCGCATCTGCAGGTAGTAGCGCTTCGGTACGCAGTTCAGGTGCCGCTTGAAGAGCCGCTCGATCTGGCGCCGCGACAGCCCGGTGGCGGCGGCGATCTCATCGAGCGACAGCGGCCGCTCGATGTTGTCCTCCATGAGCTGCGCGACCTTGATGAGGCTCTCATGGCTCACGCCGATCTGGGCGCGCAGCGGCACGTACTGGCGGTCGCGGTCGCTCCTGACGCGGTCGACGATGAACTGTTCGGAGATCAGCTGCGAGATGCGCGCACCGAGTTTCTCCTCCACCAGATGCAGCATCAGGTCGAGCGGCGCGACGCCGCCCGAGCAGGTAAAACGGTCGCGGTCGATGGTGAAGAGCTGGTCGGAGAGCTGGATACGTGG
>Ga0210394_10007110_pt1 | contig 11885 bp, 9 predicted proteins | sample IncBWC12MmetaG_FD_160121 | JGI IMG/M metagenome (GOLD analysis project Ga0210394, IMG submission 160121) | Forest soil microbial communities from Barre Woods Harvard Forest LTER site, Petersham, Massachusetts, United States - Inc-BW-C-12-M | ecosystem: Environmental > Terrestrial > Soil >... | reverse complement strand
ATGCAGGCAAGCTATATCATGGTGGCCAACCGCGAGGCGTTGCCCTATCTGCCGGACGGGGCGGACATCAACGCGCTCAGCTACGATGAGCTTGCGGCCTGGGCCGGCGCGATCCGCGAGAAGACCGGCAAGCGCATGCTCGGCTTTCCCGCCGGGCCGCAGGGCCTGATGCACCGCTTCTTCGAGGGCTTCCTATACCCGTCCTACACCGGCGGCGTCGTGGTTCCGTTTCGCTCAGCGGCGGCCGAAGCAATGTGGACCCGCTTTGCAACATTATGGAAAACCGTCAACCCAAACTCGACGAGCTACAACTTCATGAAGGAGCCGCTGATCTCAGGCGAGGTGTGGATCGCCTTCGACCACGTTGCACGGGTGCTCGATGCCCTTCGCCAGAAGCCGGACCAGTTCGTCGCCTTCCCCGCTCCCGCCGGGCCCAAGGGGCGGGGCTACATGCCGGTTCTGGCCGGGCTCGCGGTGGTCAAGGGCACGCTTGATATGACGGAGGCGTCGGCGCTGATCGACTATCTGGCCGAGCCCGCAACGCAGATCGCCACCGCGCGCACCGTCGGGTTCTTTCCGGTGGTGAAGGCAGATTTGCCGCCGGACCTCGATCCCGGTCTGAAGCTGGGCGCGGTCGCGATCGCAAAGACCCAGTCGGCGCAGGATGCGCTGCCGGCGCTCCTGCCCATCGGCCTCGGCGAGCGCGGCGGCGAGTTCGACAGGGTGTTCATGGACACGTTCCGGCTCGTCGCGCTGCGCGGCCAAAAACCGCGCGCGGTACTCGACCGCGAGGCGGAGACGCTGAGGCGCCTGATGACCGAAACCGGTACGCCATGCTGGGCGCCCGACCCGCCGAGCACCGGGGCCTGCGAGGTGCAATAGTGAGACTCCCGCCCCCGCTGGCAGCGAGAGGCTTACGCAACAGCTTCGACCAACTCATAGACGCGCGTCTCCGCCGTCATCCCCTTGGCGATCACCGCGGCGACAGCTTTGAATCGAAAGCAATACTCGACCCGCTCGCGGACGGCGTCGCTGACGAGGATCGTGGTGCCGTACTCCTTGTTCAACCCTTCGAGGCGCGCCGCCAGGTTCACGCTGTTGCCCAGCGCCGTATAATCCATTCGCTCTGCCGATCCCACATTACCCACCACCGCATCTCCGAAATGAATGCCAAAGCGAACGGCAAAAGGCGGAAGTCCCTCGGCTTGAAATTGAATATTGAGCGCATCGTTCGCCGCTTTTGCCGAGAGGGCGGCGCGACAGGCCCGCTCGACATGATCGGCCTGCAAATGGGGAGCGTTCCAGAACACCATGACCGAGTCCCCGATAAACTTGTCTACTGTCCCGCCCTCCGCGAGAAACGCTTCCGTCAGCGCGGTGAGATGGCGCGACGTCTGGCGCATCAAGCTGTCGGGGTCGGCCGCTTCGGCAATGCCGGTGAAATTCGTCACGTCAGTGAACAGGATGGTCAGCTCCTGCCTCACTCCGCCAAGCTCGGTGGAGATCGAAGTATCGATGATCCCCTTGACGATTTCCGTCGGGACAAAATGCGCGAAGGACCAGATGGTGCGCTGGGCGACCGACATGGTCCTGCCGAGTTCATCAATCTCGGTGACGAGGGAAGTGACCGGCGCATCATCCGGCGCCGCTAGTGTCCGCAGCCTGCTCGCCTGCACGGTTATGCGCTTCAGCGCGCCCGACATCCGGCTGCCGAAGATCCAGACCCCGGGCATGAAGCACCCACTGACGACGAGCGCAATAATTATACCTTTTATCTGTAATATTCGAACATTGCTCATAAAGTCGTTTTCGGCCGCAAGCAACAAAGAGTATCCGCTAAATATACTTCCGTGAGAAAATTTCTCCAAACGAAACAGGTAGGTTTGCCCATGTTCGTCTTGAAGGCTTCCCTCAAAGCGGTCATCGCCATCCCATTTCCGCATTACCGCACCGACCAGCCCGTCCCGGATTTCGCCTATCTCGGGAAGCCTCGGGTGGGAGGGATGCGTCAGCGCGTAATCCACGAGCCGAGCGAAATCTGGGTGCGCCAGGAGAATGCCGAATGCGTCAAAGATTATCGCCGTTCCGTGCTTACCGGGGCGTCGCGCGTAGACCAGATCGCTGAACTGGTCGAGCTTGAGATCGGCGGCGATCACACCCCGCACACGCCCTTGCAGAGGCGCGCTCAGGGTGATCATCGGCGTGCCGATGCTGAACGACAGGTATGGCGACGAAACGAGAGCGCGGTCCGTTTGCACCGTGTCGCGATACCACGGCCGCGTTCGTGCGTCGTAGCCGTAGTTCCACAGATCGCGCTGGGCGATCTTGTTGCCCTGCTCGTCCTCAAAGATCCGCCGCATCGGTAACGCCCCGCCGGAGGTCGGGCGGACCAAATTGACGTTGTAAGCGGCCCCGACGGGTGCCTCGAGTCTGCGGCGCTCCATGGGGTCGAGGACATCGAGGCGCCGGACCTGCAACCAACAGCCATTGTCGTAGCCGACATAAAGGCTGTCCATTTGCGGCAATTCGTGCACCGCGGCTTTGAAGAGGCCGATTGCGCCATCGACCTCGCTCCTGTCGTCCGAGTCGGCAAGAGAGGGATTTGTCGACAGCACGCGAACGAGAGTGCTCAGCTCCGACACTTGAGCCTCGAGATGGCTCAGGGTGTTCGCGCTGGCGGCATCCATGGCGGCAGACGCCGCCTCGCCCGCTGCCGCATGATAGGTCGCGATCTGGACGAATATCAAACACGCGGCAAGAGCCGTGAGAAAGGCCATCACGGCGGCTGTTATCGCGATTCTGAACGTCAACATCCGATCTCGTCCGCTTGCTCGCGCCGCAGCGCGGCAGCCGAAACTGATGCTTCATGACCGCAATCATCGAATTGCAGCCGAAATGGCCGATTACACGTTTTCTCCGTGGTAACATCGCGGACGGCGCGACGTATCAGCCAGCCTGCGGCACCACACTCACCTGTTAACGCAGATCAGAAATCTCACCCAAGCAGGTCGGCCGGTTCTCGCCGGGGCCATGCGGATTTGGTAAATTTTCCGGGCGACCCGGCGCCCCCGCCGGTTTTAGCCGTGACTCGGTTCCTCTCAGAAGTGGATGGTGCCGGCAAGGATCGGGCCGTACATGTTCACATTCAAACCCGCTCGCGGGAGGCTGTATTCGAAATTCAGGCTGCGAAAACCGGCGTGCAAGTCGATCCAGGATTTCCACCCGTAATCGACGGTTGCAACCACCTGCCAATCAACATTGGCGGCAAGCCCGAAGCCACCGACATCGCCATAGACGGTTGCGCCGAACCCGCTCCCCAGGTCACGGTGATAACGCACAGAAATCAGCGGGTCGGCCCAAGCGCCGCCCCGCGTCGCGGTAAACGCAGGCAGCAACCCCTCGTTCACCGAAAGTGCAGTATTGAATCCCCACACCCGTGTACCGAATCCGACGTCGAGGTATTGATTGGGTTCTGCAAGCGGTCGATAAAGGAACATCGCGGTGCCGGTATCCGCCGTCATTCCGACCCCGGCGCCACCGAAGAGGATATTGCGGGTGGTGAGCCCTGTTCGCACCGGCGCATGCAGAAAGTCGAAAGCGACGCCATAAGGACCGTTACGAAACTCGGCCGCTCCCATGAATGGGACCCAGCTCAGATGCGTGGCGAGCTGGTCGAAACTGACGGTACCGGAGCCGCTTCGCAGCGCCTTGTTCGCCGGATTGACCCCAACGTCCATCCACGGCGCCCACATGTAGGGCGTCACCAGCGCCTCCCATTTCGGTCCGAGGCTCGCCTCCTGTGCGCGGGCGGGATAACCGCCGAGCCCGATCATAGCTGCGACTGCCGCTGCCCGCGACAGCATCGACAGGATACGTTTGCGGCCGGCACCGGCAAAATTGAACCTTGACCTCATGTTTCGCTCCACTTGGTGGGCATTACTTTTAGCCTTCAATGCCCCCCTCGGCCAAAATTTTCGCGGTGAGAGCCGGCTCCCGGACGGATAATATCATTTGGGTGTGACTTTTATACGGTCGATGACGGGTAAACGAGGTTCGGGAGCGCGGGAGGGCATCAGCGCGGAAACAGGAACTGCACCTGAAAGCGAACCGCCCAGCGCGGAGCCAGGCTGGGGTGCTCGACATAGTCGAACGCCTGGAACGAGGCGTTGATCGGTTGGCCCGCGATTTTGAAGATCCGGCCGCCGCCGCCGATCGGAACGGTCCATCGCTGCGAGGAGTCGGCGCTCCGGTTCGCCGTAATGGCCGGCGAACTGCTCAAATACCAGCCGTCCGGCAGGTTGTGTTGATGAAAGGTTGCAGCAGGGTCTGGTTGACGTCGGTGCGCCCATTCGGCCCGGCGATCGAGAAAAGCTGGCGTGCCAAGAGGCCGACGACCCAGGGTCTGGGCATTACCAGCGCGACTGCCGCGGGGCCGACGCTGTGCTTGCCCGAGCCGATGACGCTGGAGGTTGCCGTCGGCAGTTTGATCGAGGGGCCGAACCCCCAGATGAACGGACGCGGCGCGGCGGGTGAGAAATAAAAGGTCTGGTTGACGTCGCCGACCCCGAAGGTCTCGGGAACGCCGCGCGGCCCGGCATTCGCCGACGTCGTGTCTTCGCCGAGAGCGGTGGCACCGAGGCCGGTGTGCACGCTCGGGATGTAGATCAGCGGCGCAATCGTGCGGCTGATGATGTTCCACTCGCCGTAGGTGAATGGCAATACCGGCTGAATGAATGTTCAACACATTGGCGGTCTTGTCGTGATTGGGTCCGGCGCCGAAATAGGGGTTGTTGTGAAGCGGCAGGCTGTACATCGCCGCAACCGGGTTCTGCGCGGCGCTCGCTCAAGCCTCTGTGGATTCTTGGGCCTGGGCACCGTGCCCGATCGATAAAGCGAAGGCGAGCGCATCGCGCCCGGCAACCTCGATCGCCGATCGGCTTGCATGGTCGCCCCCTAACTCGCTTCGCCCTCACTCGACGCCTTTCGCGCCGGTGGCCGGTTTACGAGCTTTTCGTCAGTCAGCGATTCCGCTTGAGCGCTCTTCGGAAGGCCTGTGGCACCGTGATATCAGGTGCGGCGGCGCACTGGCTCATGACTTTCGCGATGTTCCCATCGACCATGTTGACGTCGATGACGCGTATCCCGGCCTTGGCAGCCAGATACCCGTAATAGAACATCGCGGCGGCCGCGCGGTCGTCGTCGGCGGCGCCGAGAAGATCGGAGCAGCGTACGTGCTCAACATCCCAAACGCCCGGACTGATCTGCGCTGGCGGTTGAGCCGGCGCCGGAGCCGGGGCCTGAGCGGCCGCCAGCGCGGTGGTTGGCGGCGGCGCGGAGGGCTGCGGAGCACATCCAGTAACCATTAGCAATACCAGCGCGCCGACGCAGATCGACTTCATCGCCTTCTCCCCCAATATTGCAGCGCGTACCCGGTGCCTCGCGCGCCCGCTCCGCGCCCCGGCCATCAATAGCAGCCTCCGGAGTTTCGTGCCGCGCCGCGCCGCGCCGCGCCGCCAAGAGCGCCGATGCCGGCGCCGATTGCGGCACCTCGCCCGGCATTGCCGGCAATCGCGCCGATCATCGCACCTCCTGCAGCACCCCGAGCGGCCCCGCCCAGAGGACCAGGTGTGACGGCATAGCAGGGCGGCGGGGCAGGCTGCGAATAACCCGGATAAGGCGGCGGCGGATAATACTGCGCAAACTGGGGGCCTGCCACCGCTGGTAGAGCCGCAACGACGCAGCCCGCCGCGCCGAACAGGACAGAAAGGTGGGAGAACTTACGCATCGTCGGGACTTTCGCTAATGACCGACTGGCCTCTTCACGCTAAGCGGCAGGTGCACAACATGCAAGATCATCGGTTGGGGCCGAGCCTTATCGGCAAGGCGGAACACGCATCCCGTCATCGGGAAATGTGGACCAGCAACGCCGACAGGCCATGATAGGTTGTATAGAAAATGCCCCAAGCGCTTGAAAGTTAGCGGTCCCCGTCATATCATCGGATACTGGCGGGGTCGGACGCGTGACACCGAGGGTTGCGTGTTCGCGGGAATGAAACAAACAATTCGGTTGTTTCGCTCCGCGGCCCGGGAGGGTCGGCCTCAGGTAGAGCAGGCTGTTGCGGCGCATTGTCCAACCCAGAAATCCCACAGAGGACAGAAACATGAAGCATCTCTTGAACGGCGTCGCGATCGCTGCGGCTCTAGCGATCGCCGCCCCCGCATGGGCGCAGGCCGTCCCTGGCCAGCCGAGCCGCACTACGGGAATACCAAAGGCGGGCACGGCCTCGCCCAGCACGGGTACACCCATCAGCAAGGAGCAGAAGGCGGCGATGGTGCATAAGCGCGCGATGCGCCGCGCGGCCCGGCGTGGCGCCGCCCCCAGCGCAGCCGACCAGCTCAACCACGAGGAATTGCTCCGAGTAGAAGGTGGTGGCGGTACGCCGGCACCCATGGGAGCCGGACCCTATGGCCAGCCCAACAACACTCGGGGGATACCAAAGGCGGGTACGGCCCCGGCCACCTCGCCTTAACCCACAGTGAAGCTTCCCGTAGCCGGCCAACCGGGCAGCGGGTTGATCGCAAGGGGGCCGTCGGCCCCCTTGTCGCTTCTGATCGGAAAATGGCCGAATTGCGGATGCGGCGGCAGCGGGGCCGACGCTGATGCGGCACAGCGCCGGCCCCTGATCACAACCCCTGGGAACCCCTCCGGGAGCTGCGACCGTGCCGGCGATTATAAAGCTCGGAGCGCGTCGCTGGATACCTGCGGGTGCCAGTTCTCCCGTCCGAGATTCCGGTGGCCGACGAGCCCAAACGGTTTGACGGTCAACTGGCCGCTGCCCACCACCATCACGCCGTCGCTGAAGGCCTTGCCCAGATTGTCGTTCTCCGGCGACCCGTAAGGGTCGACCAGCAGCGCCGACAAGATAACGTCGTCCCGGGGTAGAGCGACGACCCCGCCGCCGAATGCCGCGAGTGGAAGCTGCCGGAGCGTCGTTGGGAAGTTGAACGCGGCGTTCTCGAATTGGGTGCGGTAGTCGCCGTAGAACTCGGTTCCACTCGAATCGAGGGTGTTGATCTTGCCGGTGAACAGACCGAATTGAGGGCTGAGGAACTGCATGAATGTCGCGTTCGTCAGCGCCGACGCGGCGCCAGCTCGGTATTTGTCAGTTAGGGGTTCATTTCCAGGCCGCCGTCTACGGCGCCGCCACATACTTCACGTGCATCTGCTCGATCGTCCCGTTGAACTTGAACGGCGCCTTGTCGTAATAGTCGAGCGACACCGGCGATCCCAGCGCCATGCCGATGTCGAGACAGTCGTTGCCGGTGAAAACAAGGGCTGCGCTGATCGGCACGGTGCCTTCGGCGAGGATCTTGCCGTCGACCTTAATCGTCACCTTCAGCGGACCGCCGGGCCTGGGGACGACATAGTTCGTCTCGATTTCGATCCTCACCCTGCCTGCCGGCAGCTTTTCGCTGGCGCGGATCTTCGTGCGCTGAATGATGAAGAGGTTGTACTCATAGCAGAGGATGCCGTCTTCGACGAAGCAGGTGAGACCGCCGGAGTTCGCGCCCAATTTGTAGAGCACCCCGTTGGCATTGGCGGGGAGCACGGCATCGATCGTGACGATGTTCGGTTTGTTACCGAGCGCCGGCGCGGAGAACTCGGGCATGCGGACCATATCGCCGGAGAAGGTCCATTCCGTGTATGGCGAGGCGAGGCGCAGCTCGGGATGAAGACCGACGACAAAAAGGCCGCCGCCGATCGGTAGAGCCTTGTTCTTGGCCGCTTCGATCAGAAAGATCTCTTTCATCTGGGCCAGTTTCTCGGGCATCTTCGCGGCCAGATCGTTGGCCTGGCTCCAGTCCTCTTCGAGGTAGTAGAGCTCCCAGACGTCCTTGTCCGGCGTCCACTCCCGGAGGCCGGGCGGCGCCCCAGCTATCCAGGGAATTCGCGGCCCAAACGCGCAGGCCAGCCAGCCGTCGTGATAGATGGCGCGGCTGCCCATGATTTCGAAATACTGCGTAAGGAGTTGCCCCTTGGCCTTCGCGTCGCCGAGCGAATAGGCGAAACTCACGCCGTCGATCGGGTCTTGCTCGACGCCGTTCACCGTGCGCGGCGGGGTGATGCCGAGGATCTCATAGATTGTCGGCACGACGTCGTTGACGTGGTGAAACTGCGCCCGGGGGGTGGCGTCGGGCTTGATCTTTGCCGGCCACCGAACAGCCATCGGGTTGCGCGTGCCGCCGAAATGCGAGGCGAGGAGCTTCGTCCCCTTGTAGGGGGTGCTGCCGGCCCAGGCCCATCCGGCGTGGTACATCGGGTCGGTCTTCGGCGAACCCAGCGCGTCGAGCCCGCCGAGCCCCTCGAGCGCCGCGATATGCTGCTTGATGTCGCTGGGGATGAGGTTTTGCGCCAGCAATTCGCTGATCGTGCCGCCCTGGCCCTCCGACGAGGAACCGTTGTCGCCCCAAATGTAAAAGATCAGCGTGTTGTCGCCGTAGCCGAGCCGGTCGATCTCATCGACGACGCGGCCGACCTGGACATCGACGTGCTCGGTAAAGCCCGCGGCCACCTCCATCAGGCGGCGCTGGAACGGCCTCTCGTCCTCGGGGATGCTGTCCCAGGACGGCATCGTCTCGTGTCGCGGCGTGAGTTCGGCCTTGGCAGGGATCCAGCCTTTCTCCTTGGCGCGCTTGAAAACGCGCTCGCGATAGGCGTCCCAGCCGTCGTCGAACTTGCCCTTATACTTGTCCGCCCACTCTTTCATGATGTGGTGCGGGCCGTGGATCGCCCCGCTCGCCCAATACAGGAAAAACGGCTTGTCCGGCTGGTAGGCCTTGTGCTTGTGCAGCCAACCGATCGCGTCCTCCGCCAGGTCTTCGCTGAGGTGATAGCCATCCTCCACGGTTTTGGGCGGCAAGACGTACGTGGTGTTGCGAACCAGGTTCGGTTCGTATTGCGAGGCCTCACCGCCGAGGAAACCGTAGAAATATTCGAAGCCAAGCCCCGTGGGCCAGTTCTCGAACGGCCCGGTCGGGCTGGTCTCGCCCGCCGGCGTGTTGTGCCATTTGCCCCAGGCGGCCGTGGCGTAACCGTAATCCTTCAGCACCTCAGCCACCAGCGCGCTGCTCCGCGGAATGAGGCCGGAATAACCGTCCCAGTCATTCGCTAACTCCGCGATCTGACCGCTCCCGACCCGATGATGGTTGCGACCGGTCAGCAGTGACGCTCGGGTCGGCGAGCACATGGCCGCGGTATGGAACCGGTTGTACGCGACCCCTTCCTTGACGATGCGGTCCATCGTCGGGGTTTCGACCTCGCCCCCGAACGTGGTCGGCAGCGCGGGGCCGGAATCGTCGATCAGGACGATCAGAATGTTCGGTGCATCGGTCGGAAGCCGACGCGGCTTCACCCGCTGCTTATGGACCGATTCCTGCATCGTACGCCCAGCAATACTGGCTGATTGGGTGGGTGGGAATGGCAGGGAATCTTGCCTTTCCGGCTTGTCTTTCGGATCGGACATTTCATTCTCCTGATCGTCTGCCGCGGCCACCACTGAAGGTTGGGCTTTCATCTTCTGCCCGACAGGGAACGCGCTGCCCTTTTTTGTGGTCCACATTGAATGTTAGTTTAGGGCCAGCCGTAGCGCCAGCGGGAACCTGGCCGGCTAAGCTGGCCGGGGTGCGCAGCCGTTGGGGCGTACTCCCGGACTATATGCCGGCGCGCGGAAGCAGGCCCGTGCCTGGTAGCAACACGGCCTAGACGAAACGGAACAAAACGGCAAAGAAAGCGAACAGCCCGATGAGGATGAGGGCGATGCAGACCGCGAGGAGCGGCGTTTGCCCTCCCTCCTCCTTCATTCCCGCGACCGCAGCGAAACTTCCACCCCACAGGTACCGAAGTGTCAATCGGTACTGCCACACGGAAATCAGAAGGGCCGCGATGCCGCAGAAAATCAACGCGAGCCCAAGGTAGCGGGGTGCGTTTGGAACCTGCGCGGGCTTGACCCCGGGCATGTCTCCCAAGCGATCGAAAAACTGGACGATCGTGAAGCCGAAACCGATCAGCGAGATAGCCGTGCGGACCCACGACATCAGCGTGCGTTCGACGCTCAGCCGCGTGCGGAGCCACCCGAAGTGAGTGTCTACCGTCGCCCTCACCTCGAACCTGCCGGCGGTCGAACTGGTTTGCGGATCTGCCATTGCTCAGCCTGCCTTGCCGACTATTCCCAAGGCAATCAGAAAACCAATTTGTTCAACGCTGTCTACCGCCCACCGTTGGCCGCTTCTACACCGTCGTCGACGCGAGGATACCCAGTGCCACCGCTAACACGGATGCGACGTATGCACCCTTAATGCAAGCACGGGCTTCGGCATCGCATCCTTTTCCGTCAATAAAGGCGCCGGTTATTTCGCTGGAACGGCAAACCATAGAGGGTTTCGCCACTGGCGCGGTCAATGGAACCTTGCTGTGGGAAGCCGTCGACAAGCGCGGGGGACCTACGCCGCTTGTGCGAATAGCTCGACAATTGGCGCGATGTCGCAACGTCTTCGCTGGGTGTCTGTAATAGAGGGCCGATCGGCCTTGCCAACCCGCCCAGGGACAAGGCAACCTGTCGCGAGTAAGCCCCGCTATCCGGGATGTCGGCAGGCATCGAGATTGCCGCTCGCGGTTCGGCAATTCGAGGAACTCAAAGGGATGAGGAGAGCATGAGCCGAAACATCACCGCCGTCGCGGCGTTGTTGCGCGGTCTCGCGGCCGTGCTCATCGTCATTGGTACCTTTCCGACGCCGATACGGGCGCAGGGCGCGCCCTCACCCGCGGGACCGGCAACGGCAGACAAGTTTTCTGTGGAACAGCTCGATGCGCTGCTGGCGCCGATCGCCCTCTACCCGGATCCTCTGCTCGCCCAGGTGCTGATGGCCGCAGCCTACCCGGTGCAGATTGTCCAGGCTCAGCGATGGCTCGACGATCCGGCGAATAAATCGTTGTCCGGCACCGCACTCGAAAAGGCGCTGCAAGCGGAGAACTGGGATCCGAGCGTCAAGTCGCTGGTGCCGTTTCCGCAGGTCCTATCGATGATGAACGGTCAGCTGGAGTGGACGCAGCAGATCGGATTGGCGGTGACGAGCCAGGAAAAGGATGTGATGGATTCGGTGCAGCGGCTGCGCCGCCAGGCACAAAACGCCGGAAACCTCAAAACGACGCCGCAACAGACCGTCACCAGCGACGGGCCGACGGTGGTGATCCAGCCGGCCCAACCAACGACGGTTTACGTGCCGGTCTACAACCCGGCGGTGGTCTACGGCACCTGGCCCTATCCCGCCTATCCGCCGGTCTACTACCCACCGCCGCCAGGCTATGTCGCCGGTACCGCGCTGGTCGCTGGTCTGGCTTTCGGCGCCGGGGTCGCGATTGCCGGCGGACTGTGGAATGTCGGCTACCCGAACTGGCGCTACGGCAACGTGAACGTCAACGTCAACCAATGGAATCGGGTCAACGTAAATCGCACCCAGATCAATTCTGCGACGTGGCGACCGCCTGCGTCGCAGCTGCCCGCACGTGTGAACGGGCCCGTCGGCCAGCCGGGTCGGCCAGCCGGCCTGCCGGCGAACGCCGTGGGACGAACCAACGTCCGGGTTCCGAACACGGCGGTCAATCGCCCGACCCAGCGTCCCGCGCAGACATCGACACGACCCAACGCGCCGCAGGGCGGACCGGGCGCGGCGCAGCGGCCGGCCCAATCCCCGGCTCGCGCCAACGCACCATCGGGGCGGCAGGCGCCGGCGGCCTCGCAACTGCAGCAAAACCGCGGCAACGCGCTGGGCGGCGTCGGCGACGGGAGCCGCGCCGGCCAGTATGGCGTACGCGGCAACCAGAGCCT
>Ga0210394_10007109_pt1 | contig 11888 bp, 11 predicted proteins | sample IncBWC12MmetaG_FD_160121 | JGI IMG/M metagenome (GOLD analysis project Ga0210394, IMG submission 160121) | Forest soil microbial communities from Barre Woods Harvard Forest LTER site, Petersham, Massachusetts, United States - Inc-BW-C-12-M | ecosystem: Environmental > Terrestrial > Soil >... | reverse complement strand
ATCCTGACCGACCTCACAGGCGATTTCAACCGCGTCGTGCTGGAATTCGAGATTGAAAACATCGGGCAGTTTGCAGAGCGCCTCAACGATTACCAGACCAACGCCGCCTTTCGAGAAAAGATGAAGGGCTACACCGACCTTTACATCACCGGCACGCGCGAGATCCTTCAAACGGCGTAAGAAGCGCCGTCCCTTGCGGACCGCGGACCGGAAGGCTTCCCCGCTGACGCCGCAATAGGTGATCGTGAGCCGAGCGGCACCAAAATAGGGCATCCGGCTATACAATAGAACGCCCGAACGGGCCCCTCCATATGCGGTAACGCCGGCGCAATCTCCGGCTGGTGTGCCAGCAAGCGGAGGAAATCAGCGAAACGGAACGGAAGCATGAGCAAAGTACTTTGCGTGATGAAGTTTGGCGGAACCTCGGTGGGCGATGCGGACTGCATACGCCGCGCGGCCACCATCGTGAAATCGGCGGCGGCCAAATCGCCTGTCGTGGTCGTGGTGTCGGCGATGAGCGGCGTAACCAACCGCCTGATTGACGCAGCCAATCGTGCCAAGGCCGGCCAAAGTGACTTTCTACCGGGCCTGATCGCCGAGCTGCGAAAACAGCACATGACCGCCCTGGAGGCCCTGGTGGCCGACGGACCCCGCCGCCGTGAAACGGCGGAGGCGATGAACGCGGTCCTGGCCGAACTCGAACGCCTTCTGCAAGGCACGGCCTTGCTCAGCGAACTGACTCCGCGCACGCTAGACGCCATCTCCGGAATCGGCGAGCGGCTTTCCACACCGTTGCTCTCTGCGACGGTGCAGGAACTCGGCGTTCCCTCGGCGCCCGTCTCGGCAACCGAACTCATCGTCACCGACCAGCACCATGGACGCGCCGAACCCTTGATGTCACAGACGCGCGAGCGATCGATAAAGCTGCTGGGGCCGTTGCTTGACCGAGGAGTGGTCCCGGTGGTCACAGGATTCATCGGCGCCAATGAAGAAGGCGTGCAGACTACGCTCGGCCGCGGCGGTTCCGACTATTCCGCCACGATCCTGGGCGCCGCCCTCGACGCACAGGAGACAATCATCTGGACCGACGTCGACGGCGTGAAAACCGCCGACCCGCGCATCGTGCCCGAGGCCCGCACCATTCCCGAAATCTCCTATAACGAAGCCGCGGAGCTGGCATACTTCGGCGCGAAGGTACTGCATCCCAATACCCTGCGCCCGGTGGTCGCGGCGCGTGTTCCGGTGCTGATCCGCAATAGCTTCGCGCCGGAAAAGCCGGGTACGCGCATCATCGCGCGCGGCGAAACCAACGGCGGCGGCGTCAAAGCGCTCACCGCGATTCGCGACGTCAGCCTGATCACGGTCGGCGGACCCGGCATCGTCGGTCTCACGGATGTACTTGCGCGCTCCTTTGCCGCCACGGCCGCGCTGCGCGTCAACGTGCTCTTCGTTTCGCAGTCGTCTTCGCAGAACGACATCTGCTTCGTCATTCCGACCGCCGACCAAGCCCGCACGGTGCAGGCGCTGCGCAACGCCTTCGGCGCGGAAATCGCCGAAGAAACCGTGGAACACGTTTCGGTAGAGGCGGAGATCGCCGTGGTCGCCGTCGTTGGCGAGAATATGCGCGGGATTCCGGGTGTCGCCGGGCGCACCTTCAGCGCGCTCGGCCGCGAGGGCGTGAACATCATCGCCATCGCACAAGGCTCGTCGGAGTTCAACATTTCGCTGGTAGTTGAAGCCAGCGCCATGAAGCGCGCGCTGGTGACCTTACACAAGGAATTTCGCCTGGACGAAGCGGAAGCTTCATTGCCGCAGGCCTCCAGCGCCGTCCGGCTGTCATAAGGCCTTGCCTGCCGAATTCTGCCGGTTTTTCTTGTCCGGCTTTGCCGGGAACGCTAAAGTCGGGATTGGTGCCCGGTTGCTAGACGACTTCTCCATGACGAGGGGTCGTCGCCATTGCGCATTCGGGCGGAAGAGCAACCCTGAAATGAAAGGCAGCGTCTGGAGAGCCATCGTCGAGGCGGGCTTCATCATCTTTTTGTTTTATGCCAACCTTCTGATGGGCGAGATGGAACGTACCGCCAACGGGCGCGACAAGGGCCTGCTCTGGGATTTGCGCGATATCTTCACGCGGAGAAATTTCGTGGTTGCCGTTATCGCCGCCCTGATTGGTTACGTACTGGTGGAGTACCTGCGGGACCGAGCGCAGTACACGCGGCGCAAACTGTGAGCCTTAACTCAAATCGAAACGGACAGGAAGCGCGACTCGTGCCGTACGGCGTCACGAGTCGCGCTTCCCGGTGAAGTACGCCTGCCTATCTCTTCGTTAAACTCCGTCCTCAACTCCTTTCCACAGTGTGCGACCTACCGCATCGGTCCGAAAAACGCTACGAAGCCGATTGTGAGCGTGTCCTGTTTTGTCGAAGCGCCTACCGCGCCGCTCTGGAAAATCTTCTGGTCGGACCAGTCGTGACGGTACTCAGCCCGCCACAACAAACCCTCGACCATCTTGTATTCTCCCGTGAAGGTCACTTCATCGACAATCGCCCTCGCTCCAAACCCGGTACGGACCCCTTGGCGGTCCTGAAACCATTCCCCGCGCGGCGAGAACGTCCACTTAGAGGAAGCGCTGGGCGTCAGCTTAAGGGCTGCGGCAAACGCCTGCCAGGCCGCAAAGGGAAGGCCGCCTGATTGCCCTGCCGCCAGGGTCTGGTCATGGCTCTGGCCATAGTCATAGTTGATATACGCGTTGATCACGGCTGTTGGCGTTAGCAAAACTGTGGTGTCGAACAATGAAGTCTTGCCGGTATTTGTGCCGTTATTCTCCGGACCATATATGTAGTTAATGTTCCAGGTGGCTTTGCTCGAAGTGGCGGCGCCTGTAAAGCCGACGGTCTTACCGCTATTGTTGTCCGTCACGTTGTTCCACCCGTTCATGACTTGGAAGCCAGCGGTAAAATGGGAGCCAAGCGGCATGGAGGTGCGCAGGCCAAAGTGGTAGTACGGAATTGCCAGCACGAATGCCAGGGATCGCGAATAGTTCCAGTTTGAGTAAGACTCGATGACTTCGGCGCCGGCGCTGGTTACCCACTTGCCGAAATCAGCCTCGAAGCCCTTCCCTCCTTTTGGTTTCCAGCTTACGTAGGCCTGTTCGACGTACTGATTGAACCCGCCGTCCGGGTCGGCTGCGTTTATCAGTTGCATCGTCCTGCCATAGCCCAGGTCCACACGGAAGCCGATCGGATCGGGATCATGACTCATCGCCAGCTTGAGAAGCTGCAAGTTGAACTGATTGGTCTTGTCATCGAAGTTATAAAGACCGCTGGTCATACTGCCCGGGTGCTGGGCGTTGTACTGGTAATACGCGTCGACGGCGCCGCTGAAATTAATCGGGCCCACGGACCAGGTCGGCGGTGCCGGCGGTGGCGTGGCAGGAGCGCCCTGTTGTTGAGAAGCAGGCGCGGCGGCGGCGGGCTCGGTCGGGGCCGGGCTGGTGTCCTGTCCCGATGCGGGCCGGACCAGCATCAATCCCATCAGGCAACCGAGAATGCAAATAAAACGTTTTCGCAAGTGTTTCTCCTTTCAGACTTTTTATTCACACTAAAAAGCGACTCGCGCGTCGCCGAAACGAACTCTACTGTGCGGCGCTTCGGAAAGGCCAACGCAAACTTTCGATTGAACAAATGCAAAAAAATCGTCCACTCATAAACAACACATAAACGAGCACTTTCGGCCTGGTGATAGGCGGCGATGGCGAAATCGCCTTTCGGTCCCGTGACGAGCGCGGACCGTTCCGGTGCCCCCGGACCCGCAAATCCGCCGATCTCGGAGAAATTCGCGCAAACAATTGGGCCCTCGCCGCATATAATGGTTGCGTGACCCAACCCGCTGACTCCAATGGCTTTGCCATTCGCACCGATCACCTCGCACGCCACTACCAGATGGGAGAGGCGCTCATCCGGGCGGTGGACGGGGTCTCGCTCGAGATTCAGGCGGGCGAATTTGTCGCGCTTCTCGGCTCTTCGGGCTCGGGCAAATCCACGTTGCTGAACCTTCTGGCCGGACTCGATCACCCCAGCGCCGGCACGGTGACAGTTCTGGGGAAAGATCTCGGCAGGATGGGGGCGCTCGAGCTTTCCAGACATCGAAATCAGACCATCGGCATGGTCTTTCAATCGTTTAATCTGTTACCCCGCATGACCGTGTTTGAAAATGTGGAGTTGCCGCTTCGTCTGGCGGAGGTTTCGCGGGTCGAGCGGCCCAAGCGCGTCCAGGAGGCGCTTGGCCGAGTGGGCCTGGCGGAACGCGTTCGGCACCGGCCGGGTGAACTTTCCGGCGGCGAACAGCAGCGCGTAGCCATCGCCAGAGCGCTCGTGAACCGGCCGCGCGTCCTGCTGGCTGACGAGCCGACCGGAAATCTCGATAGCCGCACGGGAGAGGAAATCATGCGACTGATCGCCGGCATCAATCGCCCGGGGGACGGTTCGGCCGCGACTACGGTCGTCATGGTTACGCACGAGCGGCCGCTGGCTGAACAGTTCACCAACCGTATCATCACTCTGGCCGATGGGCGCGTGGCCCACGAGGAGCGACCATGAAACTCTCCGATCTCAACGAGCTGGCGTGGCAAAACCTGCGCGAGGCCTTCCTGCGAAATTCTCTGACTACCATGGGTATCGCGGTGGGCGTGGCTTCCCTGGTGGCGATGCTCTCGCTCGGCATTGGCTTGCAGGACATGATCAATCGCCGGCTCGAGCGCGGCGGGCTTTTCGATTCGGTTATTGTTCGGCCGCGCGTGGACATGGTGCGTCCCGGCGAACAGGCACGGAACCGCGTATTGGGCCAGCCGCCTCCGGCGCCGGAGGTACCCGCCGCTCGTCTGGACGGGGATGCTCGCCGGGAACTCGCGCAACTGCCGAACGTAGTCGAGGTCTACCCCGAATTTCGCTTCGCCGGGGACATGCGTCTTGTCGACGAGGGACGCCTGACCGACGTAACCAGCCTGCCTGTTTCGGCTTCGACCAACGACGCCTTCGAGGGCATGCTGGGGCACTTCTTTTCGTCCCCCAACGCACACGAAATAATCCTGCAAACGGATACGGCCGAATCGCTGGCCCAAATCGAAAACAAGCACGCGGCAGACTTGATCGGCAGGAACATTGTTTTGCGCTATCCCGGCCGCGAAAAATTGCCGGCCGAATCCGGCAATGCCGCACCTGGCCGACGGAATGCCGCCTCTACCTCTACCGCCGACGAAATCATGGGCTTTTCCGTGATCTCTTCGGAGATCCCCTTGCAAGTCGTCGGAATCGTCAGCGCGGACGTCGTGTTTTCGGGCGGCGGGGCCTTCGCCCGCGCGGGAGCGTTTCTGCCGCTGGCCGTGGCTGAGGATCTTCGCGTGGTCCAGGGCAACGATACTCGGGAAGTCATCGGCAACTCTCTGGCCAACGCCGGCGAACAATACGCGACGCTGACGGTTCGTGTGGACCGGGCATCGGCGGTTCCCGCCGTGCAAGATGCCGTCCGGAACCTGGGTTTTGCGACCTTTTCGCTGCTGGATCTCACGCGGAGTTTGCGCCGCGTGTTCGCGATTCTCGACCTGCTGCTGGGAATTTTCGGGAGTTTGGCCCTGGCGGTGGCGTCGCTGGGAATCGTCAATACGCTGGTTATGGCCATTCTCGAAAGGCGGCGCGAAATCGGCGTCCTCAAGGCGCTGGGCGCTTCCGATCGCGACGTGCGCCAGCTATTTTTTGCGGAGGCGAGCGTGATGGGACTGGCAGGCGGCGCTTTCGGCGTGCTGCTGGGCTGGGGCATCGGCCGCACCATCCAGTTTGTCACCGCGGCCTATCTGCGGCAGCAAGGGATCCCGGCAGAAAATATCTGGCTGGTGCCGTGGTGGCTGGTGCTGGGGGCGATGGCGTTTTCGCTGGTGGTTAGCCTGGCAGCCGGGATGTATCCCGCGGCGCGAGCTGCCCGGCTTGATCCGGTCGAAGCGCTCCGCTATCAGTAATGCCACAAAATGCAAACCGCCAGCGTGGCCGGCTGGCGGTTGCGTCGTTCTTTGTGCCCGGCAATTCCGCTGCGGACCTGGCGCCTTGCCAAAAACCTCGTTTGTGCTAGGCGGCGTGTTCTTCGCTGCGCAAAAACTCGTAACGCTCGATCTCAGCCACCAGTCCGGCAAAGCCGGGCTGTTGCTGTTCGTGCCGCTGGATGCGGCCCAGACAGCGGACTCGAACCGGCCCGGCCATGGTGATCTCATGGGGCAGCGTTAGAACGATCTCGACCGGTGAGCCGGCCTGAACGTTCTTCGGCAAGGAGAAGTAGATGCCGCGCGAGCTGACGTCCTGCGATTCCGTATGCGCTTCGCCAATGGCTGATCCGCTCGTCCAGCGAACCATCAAAGGAAGCTTGATTCTAAAACGCTGCGCCGCACGGCGCTCCGGGTATGCCAAGGAACCCTCCGAACTGCTTGCGTACTGCTCTTCAGGTGTCAAAGATACGCTGAATGCAAGGAAGGCTCAATAGAGCGGCTGTCCCAACCTATAGGACCATTTTGATTGGTACCTTGGTACTACCGCCCGGCCAATCGACCTTTGCTTGGCCTCCTGGGCTTTTTGGTACATTCGAAAGATAGTTGCGGGAGTAATCGCACACGTAGGGGAGGAAGTGTGTCTATGAGCCGAAGAGCTGATCACTCAGCGGCCGCCACAGTTCCCGTCGAGAGCGGGAGCGAAACAGCGTTAAGCCGTTGAAAAGGTGGCGCGCCCGGAGGGAATCGAACCCCCGACCCTCTGCTTGGAAGATAGATGAAAGCGTTATTTACTTGGACAACAGTAAGATATTAGAGGATGGTTTAACTTTGATTCGACTTAGGATTCGACGCTCGACTCCAGTGTTATAATCGGCGGGAAGCGACCCCGTAGCTCAATCGGATAGAGCGCCAGCCTTCTAAGCTGGATGTTGTCGGTTCGATTCCGACCGGGGTCGCCAGTTTCCCGCTCTGCAAGTGCCATCAGTTTCTCGAGCACCCGCACCGACGCGAGGCTAGGCACTCTCTAGGGAGGCATCGTCTACGCGCAGACGCAGGGAGGCCTCCATTCTCGACTGTGATCCACCCGAGTACCACCCGGCCACTGGAGACGCGAGGTCAGGATCGAAACCAGCGGCCACGGCCACGTGTGTGTTGGACACCGCGAAACCTCGGGCAGCATCGTACCCCCGCCAGCCGATGCCCGGCAAATATACTTCGGCCCAGGCGTGCATGTACGAATCCTGCCGGTCCGCCGAAGCGCATTCGTATCCACTGACGAAGCGGGCCGCAATTCCCATCGCGCGGCAAACGTCGCAGAAGAGCACCGCCAAATCGCGGCAAGATCCCTCCACCCGGCCAAGGGTTCGGTCTGACGGCCAAGGGAGGCCGTCGGGACGGACCGTCTGCCGGAAAGTTTGATAGATTTGCCGGCTGAGAGCCGTCAGAAACCACAGCGCGTTCCATTGCGCTTTGGCCCCAACCGATTTCGCATACAGTTTGACGGATTCGGCGATGTGGGCGTCTTGTCGGTAAGGAGTCAAGGCCGTGCACAAGGGCTCGCGATACCACAGTGGAAGATTCAAGGACTCGCCGATGAGAAGATAGTCGAACGGGTTCTCCCGAAGCAGTTCCACGGTGAACCGGCTCGCTACGCTCAACTCCGTGGTGGTCGCATTGAACCAGGCGTTCAAGGCCAGATTGCCATCCTGATCCAGACATTCCGTGGTTCCCGCGGGCGTCGGCGTAATCTGAAGGTCGTACGCCAGCAACCTCTGCGCGCTGTTCATGCGCGGCCGAAGCCGAAAAATGTGCGGCTCCAGATACACCGGGAAATCGTAGCGGTACACCGTGGAATGTGTAGCGGAAATTCTCATGAGATTCGCCGATGAGCCAGGCCGATTCTAGCCGGTAGATGCCGGATTTGGTATGGATTGGGGCCTAGCGATGGAGATCCAATAATCGCGGTTTCCGGAATTTCCCAGTGCCGCATCGACGGCCGCAATTCAGACAGGCAACTCGGTCGTAATTCTTGTGATAGCCGATCTTCGCTCCACAACAAGGGCTGCGAGTGCCCAGCCAAATCAAAAAGGTCGTCCACGGTAAGTTCATCTGTAGTTCTCCTGACGAGGAATCGCTATAACGAATCGAGGCGCTCAGGGCGCAGCCATTGAATCAGTGACAGGCAGGCGCACGACTGAAAGAACCGTGTCCATATCGAGAACGTTACATTTGTTTAGAAACATGAGTACTTGTGATGGAACGATGTCAATCAGGGTCCGCGAGTTGAGGTAGGTCCACAGTTCGATCTCGTTCATCGGCCCAAGGTTGGTTTCAGTTTCTGCGTAGCTCTGTGTGACGGCAAAGCAGTCCGGCGATAACCGTTCAATCGACAGCGAGGCGCAGGTGACAAATGTCAGTCCGTTGCGATCTGTCCCAAACCTGCTGCCGCAAGCACAACGCACGGACACCAAGTTGAAGTTCTGCGGGCGCACGACCTGCTGGCCTGCATAGTCGGTGGCCGGAAGCTTCGGAAAGTAGCAACAGGTTCCACACTCCGGGCACTTGCCAACCCACGCTCCGTGAACCATCGGCACTGTAACGAGATTTCCCATTCTGTAAATCGTTCCTAAGGACCCCTACTAGAATGATCCCAGCGGCGCTGGGAGTCTGTTCAATTTGGAACAGGGGCCGAGCAAAGTCTCTAATCGCATCCGCCACGTCCTTCATTTTACCTACACAGCCGAAGCGCGGTCCATGCGATTGGGCTTAGCCGGCTTCGTTGCGATTGCCTGACCCTTCGACTAAAATGGCCACATCCAGCGAGTAATGGGTGCCGCCGTTCCGGACCGCACAGGTTGCGCCCGAAGGCCTGCCATGGCTCAAATTGCCGAGCGCTTGCCGCAAAATGTCGAAGGCGATTTCTTCGTAGACTCCAGTTGTATCGACTGCGACGCCTGCCGGCAGATCGCTCCCGCGGTTTTCCGCGAGTATCACGATCAATCCGTCGTCTATGAGCAGCCGCGTACGCCCGCTGAACTCCAGCGCGCGCTCATGGCCTTGGTAGCATGTCCCACCGCCTCTATCGGAACGGTCTCGCACCAGAGCGCTCGCGCCGGGGTCACATCTTTTCCGGCGCCCGTCGTGGACAACGTCTACTTTTGCGGATTTACCTCGGAATCGAGCTTCGGCGCCTGGTCCTACCTCATCGCGCGCCCTCCCGCTGCAGGCGGAAATGTTCTGGTGGATTCGCCCCGCTTCAGCGCGCCGTTGGTCCGGCGCATCGAGGAGATGGGCGGCGTGCGCATGATGTTTCTTTCCCATCGCGACGACATCGCCGACCACGTTCGCTACGCGCAGCACTTCCGCAGCCCGCGCCTGATGCACCAGGGCGACTACGCCGCGCGCCTCGGCATCGAACGCGTGATCTCCGGCGATGCTCCGGTGCGCCTCGACGACGATCTGATTCTGATTCCCACGCCCGGCCACACCCGAGGCCACCAAGTCCTTCTCTATCGCGATAAGGTCCTGTTCACCGGCGATCATCTCTCCTGGTCGCCCGAACGTCAGACTCTCATCGCTCACCGCAACTATTGTTGGGACTCCTGGCCCGCCCAGACGCGCTCGATGGAACGCCTGCTCGACTATCGTTTTGAATGGGTGTTGCCCGGCCACGGACGCATCGGCCACGCCCCTGCCGAACAGATGCACCAGCATCTCCAACGCTGCGTCGCCTGGATGAAAACCGCATAGCAAACTGAACGGCCCTCGTTACAAAAAGCTGACACCCCCCGAATGAAGGCGTTGCCGTTTCAAAGGTGGCGCGCCAAACTGCCTTATGGCAGCGGCAGGCACTTTATTCACCCCCCCCGCGCGATCACCCGTTTTCCGGTCCTGGACGCGTTGCGATTCGTCTTAGCGTTCTGGGTCGTGATGGGCCATTTCGGCGTTTTCCCCTTATTTGCGGGGGCGGATACCAACTCGCGTCTAGGTCGCGGCCTAGTCCACGGATGGAACACGATCACTTTCGGCACCGCGGCCGTCATCGGTTTCTTCATAATCTCGGGATTTTGCATCCACCTTCCCTTCCGGAATGGCGAGACCCTCGTACTCAGCCGCTACTATGCTCGCCGGTATCTGCGAATTCTGGTTCCTTTGGCCTGCGGCGTGGGCGTGTTTTATCTCGTCGGAATTCACATTGACCTCCTTGGCGACAATTCCATTCTGTGGGTGTCAGTGCTCTGGAGCCTTGTGTGTGAAGAAATTTACTACGCCGCTTATCCGCTGCTGCGCCTGGGCAGAATGCGCCTAGGCTGGACGGCGCTTCTGAGCGCTTCCTTTGCGGCAGCTATCGCCGTCCTTGCCACTCATCAGTATGCGGACGACTGGCGGGGCTACGGTCCTATAAGGACCGCCCTTATTCTGCTGCCAGTTTGGCTTCTAGGGTGCTTGCTGGCGGAAAAAGCGGCCGATCTTGCGCCACTCGAATCATCGCCAGTGATTTGGACCTGGCGCCTGGGCATCTGGTCTGCAAGCTGGGTATGCGAAATCCTGCATTTTGAATTCCACGTCTATTACACGTTCACGATGCTTCCGTTCGGAGTTCTTGCGTTCTTCTGGATCTTGCAAGAAATCCGCCACGGTATGAGCGGCGCGCAACCTTGGAAGCCACTGGTTTCCGCCGGTGCCTGGAGCTATTCGCTGTACCTCATTCACGGGCCGGCCATGTTTTTCTTCGCAGAAAGGGTGCGGATGCCGAACCTTGGTTATTTTGTCAATTGGTTCGCGGCCAATGCCTTCATTCTTGGCGCTTCGTACACTTTCTATCTTCTCGTGGAACGCCCATCGCACCGCCAAGCCAGAAAAATCTCCTTTCAAGGCCCGCCACTTCGTTCTGCGTTTGCCACCCTCGCGATGAAGCAGAGCGGGGTCAGAGCGTAGCCCTACCTCTAGATTCGGCAGTCCCAACAGGGTAGCGCTTTCTTATGGTCGACTACGCTCCGGCGCGGCATCGTAGACGTAGTGAGCGGTCGTCGGATAATTGGTTCGGCGGTTATCGATGCTGATTGCTTCCTCAAGTTGCAAACCGTTTGGAGACAACTCGAAGGTGCGGCTGACCTTGGCTCCGCCCGGTCCCTTTTCGTCCGAAACCAGCCGGGTTCCATCCCATTTTGCCGCAATCTCTGCGCGGAAAGGGTCGTTCGACTTTTGCAGTTTCCGCCCGTCCGTAAAGAAGGCGTTCTTTCGCGCTTGGTCATCGTTGAAATCAAACTCGTGATCCTTCAACTCCACGTTCAACACTGTGGCAGGACGCAGAAGCTGCTGCATCGCCTGACGGTCTTGGGCGTTTTCAGTATTAGCGCCCTGCCCATACGGTCCGTTGCCGCCACCGCCGCCCGGGAACCCGATTCCACCTCGGGGCTGGCCGCCGCCAAAGGGGCCGTTCCCGCCGTAAGGACCATTTCCACCGTAAGGTCCGTTTCCACCGTTGGGACCATTTCCGCCGTAGGGCCCGTTCGCGCCCCCATTTGTGCCTAGCGCGATTTGTTGCGGATTGTCGCTTTCGTCCCGGTTAAATTTCCACGCGCCGGCTAAAGTCGTTCGAGGTGGTTCCTGCCGGGTAGCCTGGGCTGGAGGCGGTAGTGGCCTGGAAATCTGTTGTCCCCCAGGCGCAGATGGCGTCGCCACAATTGGGCCGGGCGGTGCCTGACCGTGCAACCCGATCGGCAAAGCCATACCAGCTATGCCGGCCAGAATCAGCGTCGATATCAACGAGCCGTTTCTCTTGCTCATCGGAATCCTCATCATCGATTCGCAAAACTGGGCGTCGTACCGGCGCCTGTGTGGTTAGTTATAGAGG
>Ga0210394_10007107_pt1 | contig 11889 bp, 10 predicted proteins | sample IncBWC12MmetaG_FD_160121 | JGI IMG/M metagenome (GOLD analysis project Ga0210394, IMG submission 160121) | Forest soil microbial communities from Barre Woods Harvard Forest LTER site, Petersham, Massachusetts, United States - Inc-BW-C-12-M | ecosystem: Environmental > Terrestrial > Soil >... | reverse complement strand
GACTTTTCTGCGCCAGATTGGCGCCGCGCCAGAGGTACAGCGCCAGCAACGGAGCGGCACCGGTACGCATGGCGTGGGGCTCGTCGCTCGCATGACAGATCATGGTGCCGGGCGGACGTTCGCGCCATGATCCGTCGCCCTGTTGCCAATCGGCCGTACCGGACAAGGGCAAATAGATCTCCTCCGCGTCATGGCGATGGCGCGGATAGCGGGTCGATGGGCCCAAAATCAGAAAGCCGCAATTGATGCGCGCCGCCGCGAGCGGTCCGTTGGCGCCGATGATCTCGCTCCAACCGTAATTGTCCAAGAACGCCGCATCGAGCTCATCCGCAGTATAGGTCTGGCGCCAGGGCAGCGATGGCGCCGCTCGACACAAGGCGGCGACGAGATCGGCGCCGAATGCCGCAGCGTCGCGGGCCATATCCGGAAGCCAGCGCAGCACCGGCAATGCGGAGGCGGCCACCGCGCGCGATTCGTAGGTGTGGGGCCACTCCGCGAGAAACGGCGCGAGTGCGGGCTGCCGCACCGATTGCAGCAGGCTCTTGCACTGCGCGGCGATTTCCACGTGGATCATGCGGTCTCCTCGCGCATTGACGATCCATTATACTGGCGCGACGGCATCCTGCCGCGCGGAGAATACTTGAATCGACCGCTCGCAGTGCGGTGCGGCGCCTTCGGCGACATGGTGCTCATGACGGCCCTGATCCGCGTCCTACACGCCCAATTTCAACAACCCGTCGATATCCTGACTTCCGGTTTGTGGAGCGAGCCGCTGCTTCGCGGACAACCCGGAGTGGGCGAAATATGGAGCGTCCGCAGCCGCAAATCTCCGTATTGGCTGAGCGGAGATCAGCGGCAGGCGGTGCGATCGCTGCGTGCACGCGGCGCGGGCCCGACCTGGTATTGCGACGGCACCGATGCGGCGCGTCACTTGCTGGCGCGCGCACGGATTCCCGAGGATTTCATCGTCGACGTGAAAAATCATCCGCTGTTGCCGGGCGAGCACGCGACCGAGCAATGGCGGCGCCTGGCTCGAGTCCTACCGGCCGCGCTGCCCGCGGCTTCGGGCGCCGAAGCCCGCATCGTCGAGTCGCGAATCGCGGCGGTCGCCCCCGGCTGCTACCTCGAGGTCGGCGAACCCCAACGGCGGGATCTCGACGCGTGGCTGGCATCGCGAAATCTTGCGGCGCAGCCGCTGATCCTGGTTCAGATCGGCAACAAACGCACCATGCGCCGCGGATTACGCCGCATGGCGGTCAATCATAAGTACTGGCCGAACGAGCGCTGGGCCGAGGTGCTGCGGCAGGTGCGCGATCAGTATCGGGATCACCCCATCGTGCTGCTCGGTACGGGACCCGAGTACGCGCTGAACCAAGAGGTGGCGCAGCTCGCGGCCATTGGGGGTTTGCACAACGCCGCTGACGCATTGCCCGTACCTCGCCTCGTCGCGCTGTTGGCGCGTGGCGCAGGCCTCATTACCGTGGACTCAGGCCCGGCGCACGCCGCCGCCGCCGTGGGCTGCCCGCTGGTGGTCCTGTTCGGCAAGGCACCGGCGTCGCTGTATCGGCCGTGGGGGACGGCCGGCGCTGAGGTCCGGGTGTTGCAGGGCGAAATCGCGGGGCGGCCCGACATGCTGGGAATCGAATCGCGCAGCGTCATCGAAGCCTGGTCGAGCCTGAATTTGCGCACGCCCTGCGCGTGACGCATCGATCCCGAGCGGCCGCCCGCGGGGCGGGTCAGGCGCGGCGTAGCATGTCCTGCGTGACCAACACCACGCCGCGTTTGGTGACGAAAAAGCGCTGCGCGTCGAGCGCCAAGTCCTGCCCGATCTGCGTGGCGTCGGGAATCACGCAGTTCTCATCGAGAATGCAACGGGTGATCTTGCAGCGGCGGCCGATGGTCACGCCCGGCAGCAACACCGAGCTTTCGATGACGCTGCCGTCTTCGATGCGCACGTCATTCGACAGGAGCGACTCCTTCACGTAGGCGCCCGAGATGATGCAGCCGCCGGCAACCATGGAATTGACCGCCATCCCGCGCCGCCCCTCCTCGTCGAGCACGAATTTGGCGGGCGGCTGCTGCGCCTGATAGGTCCAAATCGGCCATTGGTGATCATAGATGTTCAGCTCGGGATTGAGCGCCACCAATTCCATGTTCGCCTCGTAGAGAGCGTCGACGTTGCCCACGTCGCGCCAGTAGTTTTGGGCGCGCGTCTCGACGTCGTGAAACGGATAGGCAAACACCCGCAGGCGGGCCAGAGCCGGAGGTATGATATTTTTGCCGAAATCGTGATTGCTGGATTCGTTGGCCGCGTCGTCGGTCAACATTTTCTCCAACCGGTCCATGCCGATCACGTAGATACCCATGGACGCGCGCGCGAGCTTCTCCTGACCCAGGATGGGATCGGGATTGTGCGGCTTTTCAGCGAATTTCACGACGCGATTGGTATCGTCGGTCGTCATGATCCCGAATTCATGCGCACGTTCCAGGGGCACATCCACGACGCCGACGGTGATGTCGGCCTCGCATTGTTCGTGATAGGCGATCATGGGGCCGTAGTCCATTTTGTAAATATGATCGCCCGCCAAGATCAGCACATGGGTCGGGTGGTGCGACTTGATGAAATCCAGATTCTGGTACACGGAATCGGCGGTGCCGCGGTACCAGTGCGTGCCGATCTGCTGCTGGGCGGGAATCAGCTCCACGAATTCGCCGAGCTCGCCGCGCAGGTAGCTCCAACCGCGTTGGATGTGTTGGATCAGCGATTGCGCCTTGTACTGGGTCAACACGGCGATCTGGCGGATGCCGGAATTGACGCAATTCGACAAGACGAAATCGATGATACGGAACTTGCCGCCGAACGGCGTCGCCGGTTTGCAGCGATGCTGAGTCAGCGCCTTGAGGCGTTCGCCGCGCCCACCCGCCATGACCACCGCCAGAGTGCCGCTCGTCAATCGGCTGACATAGCGCCCGGTGTTATTGCGAGCAGCGTGCCTCATACTCATGCTGGCGTAGCCCCCGTCGACAGACCAGAACGATCCCAGCGTGCCACAGTCGGCGAGCCGGTACCAGGTTTCCCGCGATGCGAAACAGGCCTTTGCTAGACTGCCATTATGTCCGCGTTGAAGCTGTGTGTCTTGAGTTCGGAGATCCTGCCGTACGCGAAGACCGGCGGACTCGCGGACGTCGCCGGCGCATTGATACAGAATCTGCGGGCGCTCGGCCACGAAGTGCACGCATTCATGCCGCTGTACTCGGCGGTACGGGCGGCGCACCCGGCGCTGCGCCCCGTCGGCGGATTCCCACAGCTGCTGACCGTCGGCGACCAGTACCGCTTTTCGCTTTTGACCGCGACTTACCCGGGCAGCGACGTCGCCGTATACTTTGTGGACTGCCCCGCGCTGTTCGATCGGCCGGGTTTCTACACCAGCGATCCGGACGAGCATCGGCGCTTCATACTGTTCACGCGCGCCACGCTCGAGAGTTGCCGCTACCTCGGACTCGCACCGGATATCTTTCACTGCAACGATTGGCACACGGCGTTCCTGCCGCTGTATTTGCAGACCGTTTATTCCACCGACCCGTTGCTGGCGCGGGCGCGGTCCGTGCTCACCATCCACAACGTCGGGTATCAAGGCGTGATGCCGAGCGCGGCGCTCGGCGACTTGGGGATAAGCGGGGCGGCGGCGCGGCTCGACGCCGACGATCTGCTGCACGGTGTGATCAACCCGTTGAAAACAGGGATAAAATATGCCGATGTCGTCACGACGGTAAGCCCCACCTACGCGCGTGAGATCAGCGAGGGACCGTTGGGGATGGGCATGCAGGCGGCCTTGCGGGCGCGCCCCAATCCGGTCGTCGGGATATTGAACGGCGTCGATTACCAGGATTGGGATCCGCGGCACGATCCTCACCTGACGGCGCATTTCACGCCCCAGGACCTGCGCGGGAAACGCACGAACAAAGAGCGGCTGATTTCCGCCATGGGCCTCGATATCGCCGTATCGCGGCCGCTCATCGGCATGGTGACCCGGCTCGCGGAGCAAAAAGGCATCGATCTGCTCTTCGACGTGTTGCCGGCCATGCTGCAGCAATACGATTTCGGTGTGCTGGTGTTGGGCAACGGGGATCCGCAGTACGTCGCCTTTTTTGAAGGATTGGCGCGCCGCTTCCCGCGCCGCGTGGCGTTTCGGTCCGGTTACGACGAATTCCTGGCGCATTTGATCGAGGCGGGATGCGACATGTTCCTCATGCCGTCCCGTTATGAGCCCTGCGGTTTGAATCAAATGTACAGCCTGCGCTACGGCACGATTCCGATCGTGCGCAATACCGGCGGATTGGCCGATTCGGTGCGGCATTTCGATCCTGCCACCGGCATCGGCACCGGGTGCATGTTCAATGACTACGATCCTCCCGCGGTGCGTTGGGCGGTCACCACCACGCTCACCTGGTACGGGGTTGCCAACATCTGGCAGCGCCTGATGCAAAACGCGATGGCGGAGGACTTTTCATGGACCCGGCAGATCCTCGAATATGATTCGCTCTACCGCGCGCTCCTGGCGGTGTAAGGGGCGATGCGGGCGGACTCAGGGCTGCAACTCCAGCAGAGCGTAGCGCCGTCCATTGGGCACCGAGTAGCTCTTTGCCAGCCGTAATCCCGCCGCGCCCAGCCACCCAAGATCCGGGTCGTCCTCTGCCGATCGAACCGGTGTGCCTTGCCGAGCGGCGACGCTGCGAGCCAGCCGCCGGCCAAGCGAATCGGCGGGGCCGGGCAGTGGCGCGCGCCCGGGCAGTTGAACGAGAACGAGACTGCGCGGCGCCGCCATGACATCGGCCTTGAGACGCGACACGGAAGCCGCATCGATGCGCCCCGGAATGAGGCTCGCCTCGGTCCGCGCATATTCGTCGATCATGGCGCGGGTCGTCTCGTCCGGCGCGAATAGGATCAGGGGTCGGCCGGCGGCGTCGCGCTGGACGGCGCGGGCGATCGCGGGCAGGTCCTGCCAGGCATCGACCTGCGTATACACCTGGGATGTAGGACCCACGAGTAGCGCGCAGTAAGCCAGAAACAGCGACCACAAAGCGGATTTGGGGTCGCGGTCCGCCGTCGTCCAGGCGTGAAGCGACAGCCATGCCGCCCCGCCCAAGCCGGCCGCGGAGATCGCGATGAAGCCGGCGTGTGAACCCAGCGTATCCCAGGCGACATCGCCGAGAACGGCCACAGCCGCAGCCACTACGGCAGTGCCCAACAGCAACAAGACGGACGTTGCGCGCAATGCACGGACATCCCAGCGCTCTGCGTGCGCCAGCATTTCCCGCGCCCACCAGCCGAGCAACACGGCGACACCGGGCAGCGCCGGCGCGAAATAGATATTCCGGGCGGTGGCAGCCACCGACAGCAGCGCCAGGGGCGGCACCGAGGCGGCGGCCGCGAAGCGCACCGCGCGAAACTCGTCGAGGCCGAGGCGCCGCCGATGCCAGGCGCGGCGCACCGCCGCGATGACCAGGAGGGTCCACGGAGCGAGATACAGCGGCAACTCGATCAGGTATTTGCCGGGGGAGTTTCGATGCGCGGCCGCATACTGCAAGTCGTTCGGGGCAGCGACGCGCGTGAATCGGCCCACCAGATTGTTCCAAAAGAACACTTTCAAATGTGCCGGGCCATCCGTGCCCGCGTAGACGAACCACACCCAGGTGAGAATCATGGCTCCCTGTAGGATAAGTCCCACATACAGTTCCCACCGCAACAACTCACGCCAACGTCTCTCCCAGACCGCGAGCGTCATGAGCGCCATGGCCGGTACCATCCATGCGACCGCGCTCTTGGAGAGAAAGCCCACGCCGAGGGCGGCGTGCATCAGCAAGTAGCCGCGTACGCGTTCCCCGGTGCCCTCGGCATAAAATCCCCGATAGGCGCCCAACAGTGCGATTGATACCGCGGCGAGCAATGGCGCATCGGTCGCGAGCCAGATCGCGACCTGGTAGGAGAGGAGGAAAGTGCTCATCGCCGCCGCGCTCACGAGGCCTGCGACGCGGCCCGCGGCACGCTGCGCCAGGAAGCCGACGCCGAGCGCGCTGATGACGGCATACAGCAAATTCGGCAAGCGCGCCGCCCAGGCTGCACCGCCCCAGGCGCGAATCGGCAGCGCCGCGAGCCAATAGGTCAGCGGCGGCTTCTCGCAAAACGCCTCGCCCGCCAAGAGCGGCACGGCCTTTTCCGCCTGCCAGCTCATGCGCCAGGCGAGATCCGCTTCGCGTGGTTCGTCGGGCGTCCAGTAGCCGCGCCCGAACATACCGGTGCACCAGATGAGCAGCAGCGGCACCGAGAGCATCAGAGGCGAGCGGAGCCGATTCAACAAACCAGTATACTTGGCCGCATACAAAGGAGAGCTCATGGCACTGACTATACTGCACGGGGCGCGCTCGCCGTGATCACCCGGAACAATCCGCCGGTCAACGCTTCGAGCCTGGGGCTGCGCGCCGTCATCGCGGATGGGATGAGCCGGCGCATCTAAGAGCCTGTCCGACTAATGAGGCACCTACTGCGGCCGCGCATCAGTCGGACAGGCTCTTAGGAAACTCCTGGGAACCGAGGCACGCGTGCGCATTGTCATCCTGCTGATCGCCTGGGCCTGCATGATCACTGCCGTAATGGCGTATTCATCGCGACTCGAGGGCCGATTGCTGCGCGCCGACCCCAACACGATTCCGAGCGACCCTGTTCTCGCGGAATTTGCGGAGAGCCGCGGGGCGCAGCTCTTTGAGGCGCATTGCGCCGCGTGCCACGGCGCCCGAGGTCAGGGAGATTCCGCGCGCGGCATCCCGGTGCTCCGCGACGATGATTGGCTGTACGGAACCGGATTGGTGAGCGACATCGAACAAGTGGTCAAATACGGCATTCGCTCCTACCACCCGAAAGCCTGGAACTTCGCCATCATGCCGGCCTACGCCACCGCGCAGCCAAGCCCGCGGGATGGCAGGATTCCGCCGCTGTCTCCCGGGAACATACGGGATGTGGTCGAGTTTCTGTTCCGCGAGCAGGGGCGCAGCGCCGACCCCGCGGCCGCAGATCGGGGCGCCCGTCTCTTCAAGGGCGCCGGGGGCTGCTACGACTGCCATGCCGAGGATGGCAAGGGCGACTCGGCGATCGGCGCGCCGAATCTGACCGACCGAATCACCCTCTACGGCGACGGCAGCCGCGAGGCGCTGGCCATGTCCATCGCCTATGGCCGCCAGGGAATCTGTCCCGCGTGGACGACGCGCATCGCCCCGGCGGGAATCCGCGAGGTCGCCGTGTTCGTGTACACGCTCTCCCATCCGCGCGTTCCCGCAGCGAGGACGGTGCGAAGCAGTGGCGGGTAGCGGCGTGCCGGACAGCAGGGGTGTGCCGAATACCCGGCGATCCTTCGTTCTCATGGGCTGCGGCGCCTTGCTCGGACTGCTGCTCGCGGGCTACTCGCTCTTCACGGCGCGCGGTACCTCCACCTTGATCGTCCCGGCGGAAGATGTCGCTCTTGTCAATCAACAACCGATATCGCGCAGCGACTATCTGTCGCAGCTGCAGACTCTGTTCGGCGTGGACTTGCAGCATGCGACTGCGGCGCAGCGGCGCAAGGTGCTGGACGACATGATCCGCGAGGAGCTGTTCGTGCAGCGGGGCAAGGAGCTGGACGTCGCCTCCACGGATCCCGACGTGCGCGCCGCGATGGTCAATGCGGTGGAATTGGAAATCGCGGCTGACGCCATTACGGCAGAGCCCACGGAGCCGGAGCTCCGCGCCTATTACGCGGCGCATCGGGCGCGCTATGCCAGCGAGGGAACCATGACCGTGCGCGACTATGTGTTTGCACCCGGCGAAGCGGGTGCGGCCGCCGGCGCTGCCGCGGCGTTCAGGTCTGGCGTTCCGACGCCGGAGCTGCTCGCGAAATGGCACGGATCGGACTCGGGACGAGTCACCGACGAGGAATTTTATTTTGCCGCCAAGATCCATTTGGGGGAGACGCTGTTCGACGCGGCGCGCGCCTTGCCTGACGGCGGAGTCTCGCAGCCGATTGCCGCGGCGGACGCGATCCATGTGCTTTATATGTTCAGGAACAAGCGGCCCGTACCCTTCGATTTTGCGGCTGCGCGCGACCGGGTGCTGAACGATTACCGCAACGAGGCGATCGGCCATTTGCGCAGCGGCGACGAGGCGTTCTTGCGCAAGCGCGCGAATATCCTAATCGCGGACGACCTGCGCTGATGATGCGGCGGCTGGTCGCGCGGCGCTCGGGGCGGCGGTCCGGGCTCCTGACTTGGACGCTGCTTGCGGCAACTCTCGGCGGCGGCTCGACGGCCGGCGCGCATACCCGCAGCCAGTCCCATTCGGTCTGGGAGATCAACGGCACCCATGTCGATCTGGTCATGACGATTCCGGCCCTGGAGGCCGATCGCCTGTCGAGCGATCAAAGCGCGCCGTCGGATGAGCGGATGAAGTCCTATCTGGCCGAGCGTGTCTATCCCACGGCCGGGGGCGCGCGCTGCGACCTTTCGCCGCCGATTCAGACCCTGGCCGCGGCGGCCGGCTATCGAAAGTACGACTTCACGTTCGTCTGCAAAACAGCGGACGACTTGAGCATTCATTTTGCGGCGTTTTTTGAATTGATATCCAGCCACACCAATTTTGCGCAGGTGCAAAATGCGGCGAGCGGAGAATTCATCGAGCAACTCATCACGGCAGATCACCGGACCGTCGCTGTCACCGGCACCGAGGGCGGCCGTCTGAAGGGCGCTCGCTTCGTCGAGTTCGTCCGCATGGGGATGATGCATATCTTCACTGGCGTCGATCACATGTCTTTTCTCTTGGGGCTGGTGTTGATTTCGCGACGGCTGCGCGATCTCGTGTTCGTGGTCACGGGGTTCACGATCGGTCACAGCCTCACGCTCGCGCTGGCCGTGACCGGCGTGCTCCGTCCGCACGCGGAGTACATCGATGCCCTGGTGGCGCTCACCATCGCCCTGATCGGTGCGGAAAACATCGTCGTGCAGACCCATAAGCCGACGCTCGTCGCCCTGGCCGCCGGCGGCTCCTTGGCGTGCATGGCGGCACTGCAGTGGTGGGGCTTCGGCGGATTGCCGAGCCTGCTGTTGCTCGGCGCCGGGTTGTTCACCAGCAACTACCTCATGATCTCCGGTCGATTGCGCGACGCGGGCCGCCTGCGGATCTTGATCACATTGGTATTCGGTCTGATCCATGGGTTCGGCTTTGCCGCCGACTTATTGGAGCTGCAGTTGCCGACCGAGCGCCTCGCCGAACTACTGGTGGGCTTCAATGTCGGCGTCGAGATTGGGCAGCTGCTCCTGGTCGTCGGCGCGACCCTGCTGGTCGTGATGCTGACGAGAATCAAGCTCGTTTTGCCACGACCCCTGGTCGTCGATGTGGCGTCGTCTTTCTTGGTGGCCTTGGGTGTGTTTTGGTTCGTGACCCGGAGCTACGCGTGACGGGTTTTCACGGGCCGCGGTGCGGTCGCAGTGCGTCGGCCGGCGGCCTGTTGCAATGCCGCCATCGCGGCGCCTATCCTCCGTCATTGGATGATTTCGTTCTAGGCACAGGCTATGGCGAGGTTCATCCCCTGGAGCCCATTACGGCGCGCTTGACGTTGGCAAAGCGGAACAGAACGTTCATGATCCTTTACGGCCATGCATTGAGTTCGGCTTCGTACCGGGTGAGGATCGCGTTGGCGTTGAAGGGCTTGCCGGTGACATCGGTACTCCTGGACCTGCGCGCCGGCGAGCAACGGCTCGAGGAGTTTCTGCGGATCAACACCCAGGGGTTCGTGCCGGCACTCGCCTTGGACGACGGTGCGGTGCTCACTCAATCGGTGGCGATCATCGAATATCTCGATGAAATCCATCCGCACCCGCCGTTATTGCCACAGGCGCCGCTGCCGCGCGCACGCGTGCGGGCATTGGCGCAGGCAATCACCTGCGACGTGCATCCGCTGAACAATTTGCGCGTGCTGCAATACCTCGAGCGGGTGTTGCACCAAGACAAGGCGACGCGCGACGCCTGGTATCGGCACTGGGTGCAGGTGGGATTCGATGCGCTGGAGCGCTGGTTGGTTCGAGACGCAGCGACGGGGCGATTTTGTCACGGCGACGCGCCGACCCTCGCGGATGTGTGCTTGGTGCCGCAGGTCGCCAACGCACGACGCTATGCCGTGGATCTCGAGCCCTATCCGCGCATCGTCGGAATCGACGCCGCCTGCCGGGCGCTCGCCGGGTTTCACAGCGCGGCGCCGGAGCGACAGGCGTAACCGGTCCGCCGTCAGCCATCAATAATGAGGTGGCCGTTCCTGCTCGGGCGCCTGGAGGCCATCGTCGGACTGGCGGCTCATCAAGCGGTCCGACAGGGTTTTGACTCTCGCCTCGAGCGCCTGGATTTCCCGGTGCTGCCGAAATACCACGTCACTCAATTCGGAGGCCGCGCGCTCCAGGAACGCGATCTTGGTTTGGATTTGCTCCAGGGGGTCGGCGTTCATTCGCGAAGTGTAGCGATTGCGTAACCGTCCAGCCAGGATTAGACCATTGCACCCGAGGGAAAGTGAACGGACGTCGCGTTGGCGTAATACATCCAGCAGGCCAACGGGCCGCATCATGGCGGCCTATCCAGCGGACTCTTCACACCCATGGCCCCCCTACACAACACGTGCGTGTAGATCATGGTGGTCTTGACGTCGGCGTGACCCAAAAGCTCCTGGATCGTGCGGATGTCATAGCCCGATTCCAGCAAATGGGTGGCAAAGCAATGCCGCAGGGTGTGGCAACTCGCCGATGCTCCGATTCCAGCCTTGCGTACGGCAGCCTCAACCGCGCGCTGCACCACCCTCTCGTGCAAGTGGTGATGAACCGGCCGACCGGTGAAGATGTCCTTACAAACTCCACCTGCGGGGAAAACATATTGCCAGCCCCAATCGGTTGCGGCCCGCGGATACTTGCGCGCCAACGCGCCCGGAAGAGAAACCCCCGGTTCACCGCGCCGGCGTTGCTGATCGAACCGCACGCGGAGTTTACCCAAGTGAACATGCAAGGGATTCACGAAAGCCTCGGGCAGTACGGTGACCCGATCCTTGGCCCCCTTCGCGTCTCGAACGACGATCTCGCCTCGCTCCACCACGAGGTCCTTTACCCGGAGTCGCAGGGCCTCCTTGAGGCGCAACCCGCTTCCATAGAGCAGATTGGCGACGAGCCATGGCATGCCTTCGAGTTGAGACAGCAAAACGCGGACTTGCGCCTGCGTCAGCACGACCGGCAGCCGTTTCGGCCGCGACGCGCGCGTTATGTTATGCAGCCAGGGTAGTTCCAGCCCGAGGACCTCGCGATACAGGAACAGAACTGCCTGCATGGCCTGGTTTTGCGTAGACGCCGCAACCCTTCCTTTGACCGCAAGGTCCGACAGAAAGGCTTCGACGTCCGCTGCGCCGAGCTCCCGAGGGTGGCGGCGATGATGGAATACCACGAAGCGCCGAATCCATTGCAGGTACGCCTTTTCGGTGGCCAAGGAGAGATGCCGCGTACGGATCCTCTCTCGTGCTGTCTCGAACAGACCACGGCCTTCCGGCATGTACAATTCCGTCCAAGCGTGTTACACGACACTTCTCGTCGCGAACCAAAGGAAATCAGGAAGATGACCATTTGTCGACGATCATATGTGGCGTTTTCGACGCATAAGTAGAAGTTAGATTGTCCTTGATCATAGATTGGGTAATTCCGAGGTTTGTCGTCTGCGCATGATTGAACCCACCCTTCGATCTGCGGGCCTCAGATTCACAGCTCAGCGCACGATGCAGCGACACTCGGTAGCACGGACCTCGAGGGTTCTGGTTGGGACCGCAGCCTCGGCGCACTGAA
>Ga0210394_10007105_pt1 | contig 11893 bp, 14 predicted proteins | sample IncBWC12MmetaG_FD_160121 | JGI IMG/M metagenome (GOLD analysis project Ga0210394, IMG submission 160121) | Forest soil microbial communities from Barre Woods Harvard Forest LTER site, Petersham, Massachusetts, United States - Inc-BW-C-12-M | ecosystem: Environmental > Terrestrial > Soil >... | reverse complement strand
CCCGAGATGCTTGCGCTTCTGATGCAATTTTATGCAAATTGTTCCGCCGCGGATAAATTAAATCGTCGCCTTAGGCGACGCAATCAATGAGAAACACGCGGTGGCGGTGCTGATCTTAGTTGCAATCTCGGATGTCAACGCGCCCAGTATGAGCCCCTGAGGAGCCGCGTTAGAGCGCTCGCTTATTGCCGAGGGGGCCCAAGCCATCTATTCTTGAATCTTTGATTGCAGGGGTTAGTCAGGGGGGCGGCTCATGCCGTATCAACAACGGAAACCGCGAAGTTTTGGCGCGGACGATAAACTAACCTGCCCGAATTGCAGCAAGCCCACGTCCCTAACGAGACGCGGCCCGGATGCTGATTACGATCTCGATTACGAGCGACAGATTTTCACTTGCCGGGCCTGTGGTCACCAGATTGAGCGCGTGGTGAACGTCGACGGAAATCCTCCCGTATAGCCCCGTCGGCAACAAGATCGGGGTCGCCGCGCACAAAAAAATGCACCGCGTCGAGCAAAGCGGGGCCAGTAGGATTAGACAACAAAGGCGAGCAGTGGACTGCTCAAGCCCCGAGCCTATGCCCGCCATTGACCAGTTCAAGCAATGCCGGCCGGCATCGTTAGCATTTCCGAGCCGCCCCAACTGGCTCCCAATCAGCGGCGCGTCGGGGTTTCGTCAATGTCCTCTATGATTTTCCACAGAAGCTTACGACAGACGTGTCTCAATGGAACCGCACTATGATGCCGAAAAATAACGTGGTTTTTCGGGCTGGAAGGCAACGGTAAAATCGTCGCCGTCGCGTGCGCCGATCAAGCACTTGAATGGCGGACCAGGTTGCCCTAATCCGCCATCCAGTATTCTGTCGCTGAACCGACTTGGCTTACTGTAGTCGGCCTGTCGCCGTCAGCGCCTTTGCTGACGGGTCCGAGCACAAAAGATTAGCCTGGGTCGTATCAGTCGCTGTCGGCGTGAACGGAGACGCCAGCACGTTTGAAAGGTTCGCCTGCGAGATCAGCGTTTGTGCGTCTGACACGAGAAGGAAGCCCTTCTCGATGGCCCTGTTCGAGGCCTCCGTCACAACACAGACATAGCCGGCATGGGTACCGTAACGTTCTTCGAGAGACGGCCGCGGATCACCGGCTGATATGCGCGCTGCCTTTGTCTCCTGGAAGGGCCAATAGCCTCCCGTGAGATTATCTTGCTGGCCTGCGTAGGGGCTGGGGGGTGGGATGATGTTCCAACCCACATAAGTACCCAACGGTGCCTGGAACAGCACAGAGGGAACGCTGCCGACGTCGTCGTTGCCGTCCGAATTCACGTGCGGCGCATATGGCGTAAGCACCTGCTGGACTTGTGGTGGCTGGATCGTTGGAACTCCGGTCTCTTGGTCGTAGTTCACGCCGGGCCCGAAGTTGTAGACAATCGGGGGCCAGGCATTATTGCCGCCAAAAGCAAAGAGAGGGATGTTATTCGGAAATCCCTCGGCTGCCGCCGTGTTTGGCACCAACTGTCTGCTCGCAATCGTGGGATATGTGCCCCCCGGTCCCCCAAAGCTGGGCGGCATTGGCGTACCTTTCATGAGGAATTCGATGAAGTCGGCCTGCAACGCATTGTCGATCTGCGTCTCCGGATTTGGATTAGAGGGAAACATTTGGAGGCTGCTAAACGGCAAAGTAGTGGGAGGAGCAGTCCAGGCGAAGCCGCCAGCGCCGCCGCCGTGGGTGGTGCCTGGTTGGTAGTACCGGTAGACATTCGACGGTAACGGGATGTCGGTCGTGCAGACGACACAGTAGCCTGTCAGGTCCGGCCCCATCTTTTCACCATAGAACTCGAGCTCACCGAAGTCTTCCATGATCTGCGGACATGTGCCGCTCTCTGCGCAGCGGTGGAGGAGGCCGTTGGGCGGAAGATGACGAGCTTCGTTCGGGAAGTCCGCCCACCAGACCGGGGCTTCCTCGCCGCCCATGTAGAGTTGGAGAAGGACAGTCGGCTGCGCAAAACGCTCGTTCAGCCACAGCATCCGCCCGTCAACCTGCGCCCAGGCCCCGTCAAAGACCTTTCTGTCTTGATCGTGGCGGTCTTGATCGTGGCGGTCTTGATCGTGGCGGTCTTGATCGTGGCGGTCTTCTTCCTCGTTGAAGCCATAGAAAATAAAGGCCCGGAGAAATGCGCCGGACTGCGACGAACCAATGGTCATCGTCTTGGTCACGGTTCCGGAGATGGGGTTTGAACCTCCACTTGGGGCAGTCGTGCCGTGGTGAAGGAACGAGACAAAATCTCGCGTCGCAGCATATCCGACTCCGAGCACCAGTGGGTTTGCCGCCGTGAAAGCAATCTCATACAGCTTGTTCGGGTCGAAATTGGCGCCGTTCAAGCAAATCCAGGTCGGATTCGGCGTGCCGGGCGAGCCGCTGGGGCAGTATGCCCAGGACCATTGGCTACTCGGAATCATCGTCTTGTTGGTATCCACGCCGGCAAGGGTTTGAGACGTTTCGCTCCAGAGCGTAGCCTGACTGGTGTCCAGATTTACCGGTTGGTACGGCGTAAACGGGCTACCAGCGTCAGGCTCGTTCCCAATGATCAGCTGTGCCGTGCTTCCGCTCGTACCTGGTGAAATGTGCGAGTACACCGGACCGGTGATGGTGTTAGTTCCGTTCGGCGCCTTGCCATCAGTGGTTGCCACCGGCACCTGAATGACATAACTCGTCAAGTTCGTCGTGCCCGTAATAACAGCTACCGTTGGAGGAGCGAAAACCCCGGTGGTGGTATTCAGGGTGCCATAAGGTCCAGTGCTGAGATTAACGCAGGGATATGGAGCCGCCACGGCCAGCGAGCATTCTGACAGAAGGTCACCCTGCCAGCCACTCTGTACATAAGTCGCACCCTGTACCGGAAAAGCCTGACCAAATGTTTCCAGAGAGTTGCCGCGGTTCACCACACTGTATATGAGGAGTCCGTTGCGCTGCGCCGGATTCGTGGGGGTGATGATTTGAAAGTTGGCAATGTAGCCAACCTTGCCCGGAGGTGGCGTATAGCCGGGAATCGGAGACGCAAGTTTGATGTCAGTAATAATGGTGTTGTGAGGATCATTTGGATCGAGTGCACCAAATATCCGGCCCTGGTAGATCGTGTACGACACCGCGGCGCCGGGGGTAGAGCTGTTCAGCGGCACCGGGTTCATGTTGACCGTTGCCGTCTGATCGATGACGATCTGATTGATAAAGGCGTGACTAGGCGAACTCCAACCGATCACTGCACCGAGGACCCCGACTGCCGGCACTAGAGAACGGAGCAGCCTGTTTCTCTTGGGACACATGTTCATTTCCCTCCCTTACTTGACGTGATTAGGATGCACGCTGCGCAACTCCAGCGCAGCTTTCCATCCTCGCGCATGCTTTCTGGGAAGCGATCAAAGCCAGCCGGAATCCGCTCGCAGCCGTACTTTTGGTACGCACTGCTGACGCTTTCCAGTCAACGCTAATCATTAAGACGAGGCAGAACGCCTCAGACACCTGGGGCAGCCCACCTTTCGTCAACCTCCCCAAACCGTTTGTATAGTTTGATCCCGGCATGCAATGTCGGCATCACAAGAAAGCTACTCTCCATTAAAAAGAGCTGTCAAGCATCGCGTTAAACAGGTTGTACGCAGACTGCAAATCTGTTCGCTGCCGCAACTTCTGTTCGTTCGCGTAAACTTTGTGTAAACGGATCCTCGCAAGAATTCAGAGTTCATTCTATCAGATCCGACGCTCACAAATGACGCCTTAAGGCGTAACTTCCCAATGCGTAATGGATGGGCGTATCATCCGTTCCTTACGCGGCGGGCGGAGTTGCCACCATGCGGGTGATTTGGGCCATCCTGATTGCGGCGGTAACGGCTCACTCGACGTCGGCTCACGCCCAACCGGCGCAGCCTTACGTGGGAACGCCACCACCGCCCCTCACTCCGGCCGACTTGGCCAACTATTGCGTCTACGAGAACCAGGTTTATTCGCTCGGTGCCGGGCTGTGCTTGGGTAAGACCAGCTACACCTGCGTGCCGTCGATCGGCCCGGCGACCGGCAATCGCGCGTTCTGGACTAGCAAGGAGGACCAGCAGGTCTTCTCGCGCCCAGTCTGCAACTGAACCGCTGCCGCGTCTTGTCGGTTCGGCTTATGCGCAGGCTTGTCGGTGCGTATTATCTCGGCCAAACTGACGAGAGCATAGCATCACGGGCGTCATCGGCATATTTTTTTGGGCACGCACCTGTGTAGGCCGAGCAAGGAGGACATCGTGTGGAAACCGATCGCCATCGCGCTTGCTGTTCTCTCTCTGTCGCGTGCGGCGCCATGTGTCGCCGCCGCCGCCGAGACCGTGAGGGTCGCGGTACCGGATCGCGGCGCGTGGAATACCTCTTACACCGAGCTCGGCCTGCAGCAAGGCTTCTTCCAGGAGCAAGGCCTTGATCTGCAGATCATTTACGCCGCCGATGAGACCGCGCTCGAGAACGCGGTGATCTCTGGCAGTGCCGACATCGCCGTCGCCGCCGGATTCCACGACATCTTGGCCGCCTGGACAAAGGGAGCGCCAGTCAGGGTGATCTCGCCCCAGGCGACCGGTGCGCCCGACATCTTCTGGTTCGCCAAGATCGCTGGCCCAGTGGCCCGCATGCAAGACCTGCACGGCCAGGCCGTTAGCTTCTCCACTCCCGGCTCGTTGAGCAATTTCATCCTGCTCACGCTCTTGCAGGAGGCCGGCGTCGACGACGCCAGGCTGATCCCGATCGGCGCCGCGGATAATGGATATCCTCAAGTGCTCAATGCCCAACTCGCTGCCTCGTGGAGCGCTGAGCCGGTCTCCGTACAGTATCTTATCGCTGGCGAAATCCGCGTCATCGCGCACGCCAACGATTCGTCACGGGTGCAGAATGAGACGGTTCGGGTCAACGCCGTCAACGCGGACTTTCTAGCAACCCATCGCAGCGCCGTGCTCGGCTTCCTCAAGGCCTACAAGAAATCCATCGATTGGGCGTTTTCGGGTGAACCGGCTATTGCAGCTTACGCCAAGCTTTCCGATCAGCACCTCGACGTCGCAAAATATATCGTCAAGGAGTTCACGTCCAAGTCGACTGCCCAGCTCGATGAGATCAAGGGGGAAGACCGCGTGCTCGCCGAGGCGCTGGCGGCAAAGCTTATACCCCACGCCTTGACCCGCAAAGACATCAAGGGGGTCTATGACTTGGTCTTGAAGCAAGGCTCCTGACCATGGAAATCGGTCTCATCGCTCGGCTGCCGCCTCCACCCGAGTTATGGCCCAATAAATGCTTTCTGCTGATCAGAACAAACGACTCGTTGGCTTGCAAATTAGATCATAAGAGGATGCTGTCGCGGTAGTCATTATTGTTGCCGACACGGCACCCGTGACACGATCAATATCGCCCATAACAGTGACGCTTGCTGCCGGTTCACTGCGGAAACTGAGCAGCGAGCGCTTGACTGTGCTGCCGAACGAAATGTGCGCAGCGTCAACCTTGGCGATGCGCGCAACGATGCCTGCAAAGCCAGACACCGTTCGCTCACCAAGGTTCACGACCAAACCGATCTTTTCTACGGGTTCTGGTTTCGCATCGCTCGCTTTCGCGTCAGTTTTTTTTCCATCGCAAGTCAATGTGATGACAGTCGTTTCGGCAGCTTGCGCGCAAGCAGTCATGAACACCATAACCGCGACACACGTCGGACAAAGGCATTCGCGCACGACAGTCTCCACGGATAGTCTGGCCATTGAGCTTAGGTTCGGCCACGGTTCGTACTCACGCGTCCTCATGTCGGCCCCTCGACGCAGCGCGTCCTAGCTTGATCAATGGCGATGGTCAAATCGATTGATCATCGTCCTCGTGCGAAAACTTCGTTCGAAACCCTTCAAACTTTTCGGCGAGGGTGAGCACACACTAGCGTAGTTGGCCATCAAACGGAGATTTTGTATCCCACCCACAGTCCCACAAAAGCGCCCACACCACTGAGCAAAACCGAAGAATAGGTAAAAATCCCGTCGCCCCAAAGCGACGGGATCAGGCCGCCGAGTGTCGAGCCAATCAAGATTCCTAGCCAAATTGTCGATCGCATGGTTCCCTAGATCGACGTTCGGTCTACCAATTTCTTTAGCGAGCACACCCGATCTGTTTCGTTCACTGCCATGGCTAGCATAACGCGCAATTTCTTGTGCAGCCGGACCCCCAAGTGGATTTGAGGGCGCTGTTCCGCGTTGGAAGCGCATGGTCGTCAAATCAGGACACCACCTTGACGGCCCGCCATTGCCCAACCGCCACGACGCCCGCGCACGCCTCCCGTGGGGTCGCACGAGGTCTCGTTGCTCGCGCTGCTATCAGAATCTGTAGTTTACGCCAGCGCGCCCGATATTAAACGTATCGTGGGCAGAACTCGTCAGGGTGCTGACCCCGGTAGGATACGTGTAAGTGAGCATCGAGTTGTGGGTGCCGAGGTCAACGTAGAGATATTCCGCCTTCACGGACCAGTGCGGAGTAATCATCACCTCGAGGCCGGCGCCAGCCGTCCAACCCAGAGCCGTAGTTGTGATAGCGTTGCTCGCCGTGGGCTCGGAAAACGCCGGCGGCGCGCACGTGGGGCAGATGAACTGATTGCCTATCTTGACCTCGCCGACCGCAAGGCCTCCCGTCGCATACGCGAAGAACGTCGAGGATCCCGCTATGCCGATCCGGCCACGAACCGTAGAGAGCCAGTTGATTTCTTGATTAAACTGGGTTGTGACTGGCGCTGGGAATGCAGCCGCAGAATTTGGGCCGACAATAGTGGTGTTTAACGCGCTGACCCCGTCGAAGTCGGCCTCAACACCGAAGACCGCGATGCCGGCCTGCCAATTGAAGCCGACCTGTCCGCCGATGAGGTAGCCGTTACCATTGCCGCCGTTATTAACGGAGCTCGGTATCAAACCGAGCCCGAGCGCAGTTCCTAGCCCTAGGGCTCCGGTGTCCGTCCCGGTGTTGTTAATGGTGTCGTTCGCCGCGCCGATCCAACCGCCGTTTATACCGATATAAAATCCGCACCAAATGCACGGAGGCTCGGCCGGCGCATACCCTGGCGCATAGATTGGCGGCGCGGGCGGCAGATCCGCGGCGAGCGCCGAACCACTCGCAAAAGCAACAAACGTAGCCGCCGTACTCACTAGAAACTTTTTCATGACCTAGCCGGCCAGTACTCTCACGACGCGATTGTATCTTATCCTGTCGCTTAGCGTTGTTGCCTGCGAGCAACACCCAGAGAGATTCGGCAGTGACACTGATCCGGTAACGAAATAGCAAGACGTCCGGTGGGGGCGTGATTCCTATGAGTTTTGCTCGCCGAGTGAATAACCTCGACCTGGAACGCCTGCGGCCGTGACGCGGGGTCGAAAAGTAGCTGTTGGAAACGCCCCCCGGCCGGTTTTTCGATCAGGCTAATCCTTGTTCCGCTTCCAGCCCGGGGCAATAGGGGTGTGCTGCTCGGCTGCAACCCATTCTCGAGCGTTAGGCCGTCCCAACGCATATCGATTCGAACAAAAACTTGCTCACCTACAATATCGCTAAAACGGTCACCTATCTCGACGGCAACGAAATCGGCGACATTTATGCGTGTGGACTGCAATCAAAACGTCGGCTGGCAGCATTACTCGGCTTCGTCTAGCTCGCTTGCCTTATGATCCTGTTCAGACAATTTGAGATTGGTTCTAATACAAGTTCGAGTAATTCGCCCATTCGACGGCGCCCTCTCGAAAGTGGCGGGTCGACAGCGTTCGAAACTGTAGCGCAGCGCCTTGCCAAAAGAGCGACGGGCTTAGTTGCACGCAGCTGAGGCTCCATACCCTCCCCCACATCAGCGTCGAGCCTCAGCTGAGTTAATGCGGTCCGGCTTAGATTCTACACATGGCTCAGTAGCCCACACAGATCGGCAACAGTCCCCAGACCGGGCCGTAGGGCGAAGGCACCGCCTGGCGCACCCAAACACATCCTGATCCATGGTAGGCGTCATAGTGGTACGGAAATCCCGTAACATACGGGGCGCCATAACCGAACCGTGGCGTAGACGAGTAGTACCCGCCGCGAAACCCACCTTCGTACCAGCGAGGGTACCAGTCAGGGGACGGACCGCCCAATGGCCCGCTCCACTCACCGGCAAACACACGATCGGGCGCGATTGCAGCGCCTGTGATCAGGGTAAACGTCACAAGGACAATCCCGTACAGTCGCGACATCAAAGATCTCCTATACCGAGAGGCCACAAACTCCTGCGCAGAGGCGACATTAGCACAACGGTGGGCTGCTCGCCGCTCGGCCGCGGAGCAGCGTCTTCACTTTTGCTCCCCGTTAAGTGCGGGCATTGCAATTACTGCCGTTCGATTGTTCTTCTCGAACACCGCCTCCCGACCGCTGACCGAGTGCAAAATCCAACCGTCGTGACCTTCGCCGGTTTTCAAGCGGACGACCTCTTTTGTGGCCGTATTGATTAATACCGCATAACCCTCCGCGGTGCCGGTGAGGACGATGCCGAGAAGGGTGAGCGAGGGCCGTTCCGGCTCAACTGGGGCTGCTGCTGCTTTGGCGGGTTCGACCGGCGGCGCAATGGCTACTGCCATCGGCGGCCGGCGCGATGGCGTGAAGAGCGGACGCTCGCGCGTCGCGCCCAGGGTTTGCAACGGTATTCCCCACAGCGGATTTCCCGTGGCAAGTGCAGCCGTCGCCGACGGCAGTTTCGGCTCCGGACCCAACAGCAGCTTGGTCGGTCGGCCGATCTCGTCGTCACCGCGGGGATCGTTTGCTGCAAGTCCGCCGCTGCTCGCGATCATCGCGACCGCGCTGCAAGCCACGATGGTCGCGCCGACGAGCATTCGCGCTGTGTTCATTTGCCTCCCAACCATTGGCCCGATACCGCTAATAACACGTGTGTCCGGCTGCTTGCGACACCGACCGGCGGTGCATCAACCACGAGTTGGTCGATGAACAGGAACGGCATCCCAGCCTCGATGTCGTAAAGCAGTTGCTGCAACGACGCCTGCTCGATGTCGCAGCTCACGACCAGCCCGATCCATCCGTCCTTAGCGTCGGCCTTTTGCAGGTCGACCTGAGAAGACAACACGTTGCCACCGAGCAGACTAACCGCCGTGGTGACCCGTTGCAGCAGCGCGGCGCCGGCAACGGTCACCGTTTGTCCTTGGAGAAAAGGCGAGCCGGAGGGCGCGTCCGTGAACGGCGAACCGATGTTCTTACGGGCGGTTGGCGAGCGGCCCTCCATCTGGGCAAGCATTTCCTCTTCCGCCGACACGGTCGCGCGCCGCTCGCCGATCGCCGAGAACTCGAACACGGTCAGACCGAGTAACACGACGATAAGCCCAACATAGCCGGCGACCGCCGCTGGGCGCTGCAGCGCGTGCAAGCTTGACCAACTATTCATCATGTCAGGCTCATGGGTTGAACACTGGTTTCATGCGCGCTTCAATATTGAACCGGTCGCCGGTGTCGGACTGCGACCGGGTCGTCGGGGCGAAAAAGGTGGCCTGTGTGAACTGCGGGGTCTGCTCGATCAGCCGAATAAGCCCCGGCGCGTCATGCGTGATCCCGATCAGCCGCAACTTGTCCGCTTCGATACGCAGCTCGGTCACATAGGTGTGGTCCGGCAGAATTCGCGAAAGGACCTCGAGCGCGATTACCGACGAGGGTGACTCGTTCTTAAGTCGGGCAAGCCCGCGTTCAGCCGCCGTCAGCGGATCGTCGGGCGTATTGCGCGCCGTCAGCGCGGCGGTGCGCTGCACTGCGATGCGCCGCGCCAGTTCATCCTGGCGGACCTCAAGCTCGCCGTTGATGATGGTCGCCGCGATGACGGTTGTTGCGGCAAGCAGACCGCACGATGCCAAGCCGACGAGCAGAATTCGGCGTGCCATGCGCATGCCAAGAATTCCGGCGACATTTTCTTCCATGATGGTGATCGGCGGGGCAGTCGGCGGCGAATCTGGCGTGCGAGCCGACATCTTTATTGTGTGGGCGCCGCGCCCGGCAAAGGCTTGCAAAACCGGGTCGAGCATCGCCTTTGCCGTTGCGGCGACGGTCACCACGATACGGCCTGAGCCGGCATCAACGGGCGCGCTGAAGCCGAATGCTGCACGGTCCGCGTTCCACGGCGTTAGCCGATCAATTTGGGAGCGTACCACGCCATCGAGGAATTCGCCTGCACGCTCCGGCAAATCGAGCGGCTTGAACACAAACCGGTCGGCGCGCAACATCAACTCGACCCGACTCCCCTGCAGCGCCGCCGCAACCTGAGGCGGCGGCTGGCCGACAATCGCGCCGCCGTCAACGCGAAGTTCAACTCCAACCAAGCCGGCGGATTGCGAATTATCAGAGGCGACAATCGCAAACTGTCCGCTCTCTCCTTCAACAAGGCGAACGGCACGTGGCGTCACAACCCGAGCTACGATCACGATCAGGGCTTCGGCCACACGATCCAACCAGCGCCAGAAACCGCTGATGATGTTCTGCATCGCGTTCACTGCAACCCCCCGGTCGAGCGCTCGTCGACAAACCCCTCGTCGCGCCACGACAGGACCCGATATGGCTCGATGTCATTGTCCACCAGAAAAACCACGACCTGCGAACGGATCCGCGTGTTGGTCCTGAATCTCACGTCAACATCTATTCGGTTCCCCGCACTGGGCTGCAGAGTGATATAGTTCGCCGCCATTCCGAGCTGTGCCCGCAACACGTCTTCGGGAATAGCTTCACGCTGCGTCAGCAACTGATGTAGGCGCTCGGGCGTTATGCCTGGCAAGGCGGCGAGCACTTGAGGAGCGGCACTGCGCACATTGACCTCCGGCCGACCACTAAACACCGTCAAATATGGCAGAGCCCGATCAACCAGCCCCTGGGGCAGATCGACGACCAAGCCGAGCTCGTTGACGTGCTGGAACGGCCCGTGCCGCGGACCGTATGTTTTGCCGGCTGCTTGGTAAAGCGGCGCTTCACTGTCGGGCAAGCCGGCACTGAGAGGGGTCCGCCAGCCGAGGATGCGATCGGCAAAGCTCAGGGCAGCGTCCTGTGGGGCTCCGAAACCCATGAATAATCCGGCAAACACAATCCTCGGCGCAAAATTCAGATCGACGCGTCCATTTTCGGAACTGAAAGCAACGCTGACGGTGGCGCTGCCCTCCTGAAAGCTGAACCGCCCCTCCGAGGGGCGTCGGTCGGGGATAGCCGTTAAACGATAGACGGCAAGCTCAACTGCCGCCATCGCCAATCCCTGCGCCTGAAGGCGCTCGTTGTGATCGGCGAATGCCATTGCGGTCTCGTTGAGATACACGGTGTATACGACCGCGAGAGTTGCCAGTGCGGCGACAATCCAGAGCACCGCAACGACGATGAACCCATCGCCGCCCTTGTCGTTGGCGCAAGGCTTCGTTGCGAACATATCACTGACTCCCGAGTACGCCGCCGCCAGCATTCTCGGCGGAGCTCAGGCGCGCCAGGGCGGGACACTCGGCGACTGTTCTTGCCCAGGTGCAGCGCGCCGGCAGCTCGGCGTGAACGAGCGTACTTGTCGACACGGCCAAAGTCGTCGACGTTCCGATATCCCGCAATCTCACACGAACCGCGCGCGGTATCTCGCCCTCCTGGTGCCAAGCGTCCTTCCATACTCGGTCGGGCCCCGCATAGGAAAATGCGACGCGAACGGCCGCGCGGATCACCGCAACAGGGTCGGAAAACAGCAGGCTATTGGTGTCCCGCGCGCCTGCCATATTGGGCGGGTATGGCGCCGTGCTCCTCACTAGGACAAGGCCGCGTTCATCGCTAGTTTCTGCAATACGTACCACTTGGAGACCGCTTTCGGCGTTCGGGTTCAGCGTCGTGCGAACGA
>Ga0210394_10007104_pt1 | contig 11894 bp, 8 predicted proteins | sample IncBWC12MmetaG_FD_160121 | JGI IMG/M metagenome (GOLD analysis project Ga0210394, IMG submission 160121) | Forest soil microbial communities from Barre Woods Harvard Forest LTER site, Petersham, Massachusetts, United States - Inc-BW-C-12-M | ecosystem: Environmental > Terrestrial > Soil >... | reverse complement strand
CGAGCCTCGGCGATTCCGCCGCCGGCCGCGCCTGGAACTTCCGACTTGGCTCCGGACGTCGAGGTTTTGGCGATGAAGGCTGCGCGGGCAGGTCACCTCCAGGAAGCTATCGAAATGCTGAGCAAGGAGATCGCCCAGGTGCACTCCGGGCGGGCACGCTTCGAGAGAAAAATGCAATTGGCCAACCTTTGCCTTTCGACTGGACATGAGTCGATCGCCTATCCGATTCTCAAAGATCTGGCTAATGAGATTGAAGTCAGAAATCTTGATCAGTGGGAATCGCCGACCATGCTCGCTCATGCGCTGAGTTTGCTGTACCGTTGCTTGCAAAAGACAGGATCGGAGCCGGGAGAAAGGGAAGCGGTGTACCAGAGAATTTGCCGGTTGGACCCGGTGCAAGCGCTGGTCACCCTGAAGCGTTGACGGAACGGTAATGGCTGCCAACGAAAGAACCGTCATCTTGTCGGTCCTAGACCGGCTGATGGACTACGACCACAGGAACCGCGTGGAAGCAATGCCAGCACCCGCACAGTCTGCGAGAGCCATGAGAGCAGCAGTGCGGCGGGATCTGGAATGGCTGATGAACACGCGGCGAATCATCCAAGATCCGCCGGAGGACTGCAAAGAACTGCAGCGCTCCGTCTATGCTTACGGATTGCCGGACATATCCTCACTCAGTTTGTTCTCGACGGTCGATCAGAAGCTTTTGCTGAAGGCGATAGAAACGGCGGTGGTTCTGTTTGAGCCGCGTCTGGCGCGGCCGAAGGTCACACTAAGGCCGGTTACGGAATCATCCCGGTCGGTTCATTTTGTGATTGAAGGCCTGCTCCGGCTCGATCCGGAGCCGGAACCGATTGTTTTTGATGCGGTCCTGGATCTGACGAGCGGCACGTACGCGATTCAAGGAGACTCTGGTGCGCGATGAACTGCTGACCTACTACGAGCAGGAACTCGCGTATCTGCGGCAGATGGGTGCGGAGTTCGCCGAACGGTATCCCAAGATTGCCTCGCGGCTGATTCTCGAGCCCAATCGCTGTGAGGATCCCCACGTCGAGAGGCTCATCGAAAGTTTCGCCTTTCTGGCCGCTCGCATTCATCTCAAACTGGACGACGAGTTCCCGGAGATCACCGAATCGCTACTTTCCATCCTCTATCCTCACTTTCTCCGTCCCATTCCTTCTGTTTCCGTAGTGGAATTCCAGCTGGACCCCGAGCAGGGCAAGTTATCAACCGGAATGAAAATTCCGCGGGAGTCAATGCTATATTCGCGCCCCGTGAATGGCGTTCCCTGCAAGTTCCGGACCTGCTATGACGTTACGATCTGGCCGATTCGGATCGCAGAAGCGCAGTGGCTGACGCCGGACAGGTTGCGCCCTGCAACGAAGACACCGGAGGCCGCAGCGGCCCTCCGCGTGGAGTTGCACTGCCTTCCCGACGTGACCCTTGAAAAACTGGAAATGCCCTCGATGAGGTTTTACCTCAATGGTGAGGGCAATCTGGTGCACGCCCTGTACGAGCTGTTGTTCAACAACTGCACGCAAATTATGGTTCGCGACCTCGCTCCCAATTCCAAGGTTCCGCCGATTACTCTTCCGGTGAGTTGTCTGCGAGCGGTTGGATTCGCCGAAGAAGAGGCGATCCTCCCCTATCCTCAGCGCTCCTTTTTCGCTCACCGGTTACTACAGGAGTATTTCTTTTTCCCCGAGAAGTTCTTCTTCTTCGACGTGACGGGATTGGAGCAAATGGCGCGCCACGGCTTCAGGGACAAAGTTGAACTTATCTTTCTGATTTCTCCGTTCGAACGCAGTGACCGCCATCAGATGTTGGAGTTGGGCGTATCCCAGAAAGTTTTGCGGACGGGCTGCTCGCCGATCGTCAATCTCTTCCCTCTGACTGCGGAGCCGATCCTGCTGGATCACCGGTCGTTCGAATATCCCGTGGTTCCGGACAATCGCCGCCGGAATTCGTTCGAGATTTTTTCCGTCGATGAGGTGGTCAGCCCCGATCCGAGCTCCGACCAGGTGATTCAATTCGAGCCGTTCTACCGCTTTCGGCACGCTACTACGCGGCAGGAAAAGCGTCAGCAGGCATTCTGGTCGATTAGTCGGCGTCCCTCTCGTCGGGGGGACGACGAAGGCACGGACGTTTTCCTTTCTCTCGTGGATCTAACGGGTCGGCCGGCTCTGCCAGACGTCGATTCGGTCACGGTGCGCTGCACATGCACGAGCCGCAACCTGCCGGTTCGCCTGCCTTTTGGTAATTCTGCGGGCGATTTCGAAATCGAGGGCATCTCGTCCATCAAGCGGATCGTTACCTTGCGCAAACCCACGGCGACGATCCAGCCTCCGGCGGGCAAAGGACTTCAGTGGCGCCTGATCTCTCATCTCTCTTTGAATTACCTTTCGCTGGTTAGCGAGGGGAAAGAGGCTTTGCAAGAAATCCTGCGTCTCTACAACTTCTCGGAATCGCCACATCTCGAAAGACAAGTCGCTGGCATTACGCGGCTTCGCAGCCGCCGGCATTTCGCCCGCGTCTTGTCCGAGCACGGCGTTAATTTTGTCCGCGGCACTCGAGTGGAAATCGATCTGGATGAGGAAAACTTTGTGGGTGGCGGAGCGTATTTGTTTTCCAGCATCTTGGAGCATTTTCTGGGATTGTATGCTTCCTTGAATAGCTTCGTTCAGTTGGCCGTAACGACACAGCAAAGGAGAGGGGGGCTGAGAGAGTGGCCGCCGAGAGCAGGAAAAGCGATTCTTCTCTAGTCGGTCCCGCGCTGGAATCGCAATTGTGGGAAGAGCCATTTTCGTTCGAGTTCTTCCAGGCCGTGCGACTGCTGGAGAGATTATTGCCCAACTGTTTGCCAGTAGGCCACTTCGGCGATCCGGCGAGGGAAGCGGTGCGCTTTGGCGCTCACGCTTCGCAGAGTTTTCCTGCCAGCGAAATTCAATCGCTTGAAACGAAGGAAGGGGAGGCGCCGACGCTTCGTGTCAACTTCATGGGGTTGACAGGACCGGAAGGAGTTTTGCCGCAGTGGTATACCACGGCGGTAATCGACCGGCTCCGGGCTGGGGATCAAACGCTGCAGGATTTTTTGGATATCTTCAACCATCGGAGCCTTTCCTTTTTCTACAGAGCATGGAAGAAATATCGTTTCGGTATCGCCTATGAACGCGGCGAACGCAAAAGTTTTTTTCTGGATTTGTTGGCCCTGATTGGTCTGGGGACTCGCGGTTTGACGAGCCGGCAGGCCGTTCTGGACGAGGCTCTCATCTTCTTTGCAGGCTTGCTGGGACTCCATCAGAGGTCTGCAGCAGCATTTGAACAGCTGCTGGGCGATTATTTCGAAGTTCCCGTGCGGATTGAGCAATGGGTGGGCGCGTGGTATCCGTTGGATTCAGCGGATCTGTGTTGCCTGGATGAACTGGGAGATTCCTCGCAACAGCTGGGTGGGGCGGTGCTGGGAGATGAAACCTGGGACTATCATTCCCGGGTCCGCATTGTCCTCGGGCCGTTGACTTTGGCTCAATATCGCGAGTTTCTTCCCACGGGAACAGCCTACGAGCCACTGCGAGCGCTCGCGCGTTTTTACTCCAATGATGAATTCGATTTTGAAGTGCAGTTGATCCTGCTGCGGGATGAAGTTCCGCGTTGCGAATTGGGAACTGGCGAAGACACAGCGCCCCGGTTGGGGTGGATCACTTGGATGAAGTCCGAACAGATGGACAGGAATCCAGCGGATACATCCCTGAAGCTCTAAGGAGGAGGCGATCCTATGGCCGTCAACTTGAAAGGACTGATCGGGAAGCTCAATGAGCCTTCACGCAACGCCCTGGAAGCCGCGGCGGGATTCTGCCTCGCTCGCACTCACTATGACATCGAGATCGAGCACTACCTGTCGAAGTTGCTCGAATCGAGCGATGGGGACTTGCCGCGGATCTGCAAGCACTTCGGTGTCAACGGCTCGAGAGTTGCCGCGGACTTGACCCGGACACTCGACAAGCTGAAGTCCGGAAATGCGCGCACCCCGGCCTTTAGCCCAACACTGGTCAAGATGTTCTCGGAGGCGTGGACCCTAGCATCGCTTGAATATGGTTCGGCGCAAATCCGGACGGGCTTCGCGATTCTAGCAGTTGTTTCGAATGAAGAGCTGTCGCGTTTGGTTCGGGAAAGCACGTCCGAATTTCAAAAAATCAATCCCGACGCCTTGAAGAAAGATTTTTGGACCATCGTGGCCGGGTCTTCAGAGGATAACGTTACAGCTACGGCTTTAGCAGGGGGAGTGCCCGGCGCTCCCACAGGGGCGGTACGGGGTGGTAAAACCCCCAACCTCGACCAATTTACCGTCGACCTGACGGCCAACGCCATTGCCGGAAAAATAGACCCGGTCCTGGGAAGAGACATGGAAATTCGTCAAATCGTGGACATTCTTACGCGTCGCCGCCAAAACAATCCCATCTTGACGGGCGAGGCGGGCGTGGGGAAAACGGCCGTGGTCGAGGGCTTCGCCCTACGCGTGGCAAAAGGCGATGTACCGCCACCCTTGCGCAACGTCTCCGTCCGATCACTCGATCTCGCGCTACTGCAAGCAGGTGCAGGGATCAAGGGTGAGTTTGAAAACCGCTTGAAAGGGCTGATTGAAGAAGTGAAGTCTTCGCCCAAGCCTATCATTCTGTTCATTGACGAAGCCCACACCATGATCGGCGCCGGCGGTCAAGCCGGGCAAGGCGACGCCGCCAATCTTCTAAAACCTGCCTTGGCGCGAGGCGAGCTTCGCACGGTTGCCGCAACTACGTGGTCGGAGTACAAGAAATACTTCGAAAAAGATCCCGCCTTGGCCCGGCGCTTTCAAGTGGTGAAAGTGGAAGAGCCGGGCGAGATGCAGTGCATGACCATGATCCGTGGAATTGTTCCGTCCCTCGAAAAGCATCACAACGTGCGCGTCCTCGATGAGGCGGTGACCGCGGCCGTGCGCCTTTCGCATCGCTACCTAGCGGGCCGCCAGCTCCCGGACAAAGCCGTAAGCGTGTTGGACACCTCCTGTGCGCGGCTCGCCCTTTCCCAGAGCGCGACGCCACCGGCCATCGAAGATGCAACCAGGCAGCTAGACGATCTGGAAGTGCAAGAGCGCGTTCTTGAGCGCGAGACAGCGGTCGGCGCCGATCACGGCGAGCGGCTCGCCGGCCTTGCCAAAGCGCACGCCGAAGTAAAGGAAAAGCTTGCGGAGCTAGAAGACCGGCGCGCAAAGGAATTCGAACTCGTTTCTCGAATCCGTGACATTCGAACCCAACTGGAGACGGCCTCGGCCCCGCGGCCGGTGTCCGGGGATGGTCCCGCGGCGGCGCAGCCGGCGCTCGATGTTCCGGCCGCTCGCGCCGAACTCGGCCGGCTGGAATTGGAGCTTTCCGCGCTCCAGGGGCAGGCGCCGCTCATGCGCGTCTGCGTGGACGCCCAGATCATCGGCGAAGTGATTTCTGCATGGACGGGAATCCCCCTCGGGAAAATGCAGCAGGACGAAATCCAAACGGTTTTGTCGCTGTCGTCGATGCTTGGTGCGCGCGTCATTGGCCAGACCCAAGCGCTGGACGCGATCAGCCAGCGCATCTCCACGTCGCGCGCCGGGCTCGACGATCCCGGCAAGCCCGTCGGTGTATTTATGTTCGTTGGCCCGAGCGGAGTGGGCAAGACCGAGACTGCGCTCGCCTTGGCCGATCTGCTCTACGGCGGCGAGCGCAACCTGATAACCATAAACATGTCGGAGTTCCAGGAACCACACACCGTTTCGACGCTGAAAGGGTCGCCACCGGGATATGTGGGGTACGGCGAGGGAGGCGTGCTCACGGAAGCAGTGCGGCGCCGGCCGTATTCTGTTGTTCTGCTCGACGAAGTCGAAAAGGCGCACCCGGACGTCCTGGAACTTTTCTATCAGGTATTTGACAAGGGGATGATGGAAGACGGCGAAGGGCGCGAGATCGACTTCAAAAACACTCTCATCCTGTTGACGACCAACGCTTGCACGGACGCGTTGATGAAACTCACGGCCGATCCCGAAACGATGCCGACACCTGAAGGCCTGGTGAAAGCCATCAAGCCGGAGCTGAATAAGATTTTCAAGCCCGCTTTCCTCGGCCGTATGATTCTAGTTCCCTATTTCCCGGTGCGCGACGAGGTGATGAAGCAAATCGTGGTGCTGAAGCTTGGCAAAATCCAGCGGCGCATCCGTGAGAATCACAAGATCGATCTGACCTATGATCCGGCGTTGGTGGATGAGGTCGCGCGCCGCTGCACGGAAGTCGAGAGCGGCGCGCGCAACGTGGACAATATTTTGACGAATACGCTGCTGCCGGACATTTCGCGGCAGCTGCTTGGCCGCCTGGCGGAACACGAAAAACCCGCATCTATGCGCGTAAACGTAAGCGAAAATGGGTTTTTCACCTACTCTTCTCGATAGGAGTCGCGGTTGGCGCTCATGACTGAATTCATCAATTCTACTTTGGGCTTTTTCTCGCGGAGGAAATAGATATGGGCCCAGATCATGCATCCAAGTTTCGCTGCGCAGGCCCATTGGGCTCCAATGGCCTAAACGACCTCAGCTTTAACGAGCTCGGTGGTTCCCGTGTCCCCGGTTCGACGGGTACCAAGACTCCTCCCCCGCCTACCGCCATCCCGACGCCTAAGTCGCTCGCCTCCAACGATGGGGGCGTTTCGTCCGGGAAGTCGGATGCTGGCCTACCGCCCCCTGGTCCTCCCATCGCCTCCGCAACGAGCGCTGGCGATACAGCTTCTCCCAATTCGTTCCACTCTTCGCTCGCAGAGACGGAGCGCGGGGTTCTTTGGCAGGGCATTTTGCGCGGCGATTCCTTCGATCAAACCTTTCTATCCTTGAAAATTCTTCGTGGCAACGGTCATACCCTCTCTCTCAAGCTCACTTCGAAACTTAGCACTTCTCCTGAAGAAGAGTTCCATCTCTCCTTGTTGGATTCTTCTTTCGTCGATCCAACCAACGTCGAGTTCACCAATGAAGTCAAGGAACTTCATCGGCAATATGTGGTTCTGACGATGCATGAGTTTTGGGAGCTCAAGGAAACCATCGCAGCCAATTTCGAACGTGGATGGTTTACCTACCACGAACTCCGCCATCTTTACGTCAAAGCCGGCTACTCGCACCCCCCGACCGAACTCAACAAGATTCGCAGCGACGTGACCTTTCTCGAAAACACGATTGTCGGCGGCGTTCACCCCGAGCTGGCCGCCATTTTGAAGGCGGCCGAAAGCAGATTGAGCGATGGAGGACCTCTCTCACTCAACGCTTGCTACAGGTTTCCGATGGCTGGTTTTGTTCCTCGTGCGATTTCCGACGACAAATCCAATCTCAGCAATCACGCCCTCGGCAAAGCCGTGGACATCGACGCTGCCAACAACCCTCAATTTTCCAAGAACGAGGCCGTGGTCCTTGACAGAGTCCTCGGCTGGCTCAAGAAGAAAAAGTCCGAGAATGTCTGGTGGTTGCAAAACTACAATTTCTCCGGCCCCTACTCCTTCAGCCAAAGCATGACCGCAGCCTCTTTACCCGATGGCTCTACGGCGGCTTATCGTGAATTGGAGCAGAATTCGCTTTGGATCCAAGCTTTCCTGCGGGACATGTACCCGATGCGGCGCCAGTTGAAGGCCTCAGCCGACCAGGCTCGCAAGTATGAGAAATCCATTCACAGCCACGACAGAAAAGGCCATGTTGCGCCAGCCCAGCCAGGGGAGAGCGAGGCAAAGGACGACATCGAAATCTCCGACAATTTGGAGCACATGATTGGCGCTCTTCACAGGGCTACTCCTCCGGTTTCCCCGGAACATGCCATCAAACATGGCATCATCGCCCTTCCTCCGCAGATATTCACGGCCATGGCCGAGGCTGGAGCCCGTTCTGGCTTGGATCCGAGTTACAAGCACAAGAAAGATAGTATGCATTTCGAAGTTTCTCCCAAGACCCATGACCACGAGACGGTGGCTAAAAAAGCCAAGAAGGCGAACAAATAGCTGAATTGGAACGCAGCGCGAATTCCACATCCACGTGGTTTCGGCATTCTGGAAGAGGTAGAAACGTATGTCGTCAACACCGGTGCTTCAGAGCAAACGTATACTTGCGGTAGAGACGCCCGCGGGCAAAGACACCCTGGTCATCGAGCGCTTCGCGGGTTCCGAGAGCATCTCTGGCCTCTTTTCCTACGAACTCGATCTTCTTGCCGACCTTCGGAACGAAAAGGACCAGTCCGTTAAATCCGAAGATCTCATCGGCAAAGGCGTCACCGTCAAACTCGAACTCAAAAGCGGCGACCGCTACTTTCACGGTGTTGTCCGCCGCTTCGTCGAGGGCTATCAGGACGAGCGCTTCATGCACTATCGCATGGAACTGGTCCCCTGGCTGTGGCTGCTCACCCTCAAGTCCGACATCCGAATCTTTCAAGACATGACTTGCCCCGAGATCCTGAAGAAAGTATTCGACGGGCTAAAGTCTTCTCACTCCGATCTCGTCAACTACCGCGACGCTACGACGGCCAGCTATGAGAAGTGGGATTACTGCGTTCAGTATCGTGAAACCGATTTCAATTTTGCCTCTCGCCTTATGGAACAGGAAGGCATCTTCTACTTCTTCGAGCACGAGCACGGTAAACATACTCTTGTCTTCGCAGATGCCAACTCCTCTTTTCACCCTTGTCCGGGGCAGTCCAAAATTCTATTCGGCCCCGGCAAGGGCATCGGCGAATGGGAAGACGTGGTCACTCATTTTCAGAAGCAGCAGGAACTTCGCCCCGGAAAGTACACTCTCCGCGACTATCACTTCGAGTTGCCCTCCAAGACTCTCGAAAAAAACGAGCCCACTGTGATCAACCAAGGCAATAACGCCTCTCTTGAGATGTACGATTTCCCGGGGGACTACGGGCAGCGTTTCAATAAGCCCGCGCAACGTCTCGGCGAAGTGGAAAAGATCGGCGAGAAACTTGTCAGGCATCGCATGCTTGAAGAAGAAGTTTCTCAGTCCATTCTCAATGGAAATGCCTACTGCCGTAGTTTTCTTCCGGGCTATACCTTTGAGTTGGAAGGCCACCGTGACGGCATCGACGGCAAATACATTCTCACCTCCGTCCATCATTCCATCAAGCAAAGTCCCAGCTATTTCAGCGGCGAGTCTCAAGAGATTCCGTACTCCAACAATTTCGTGTGCATTCCGTACAAGGCGACTTTCCACCCCCGGCGGGTCACTCCCAAACCTGTTGTTCAAGGCCCTCACACGGCCGTTGTCACCGTGAAGTCGGGCGAAGAGAGCTGGCTCGACAAATACGGCCGGGTACGCATTCAGTTTCACTGGGACCGGGAAGGGAAAAAAGACGAGACCAGCACGTGTTGGTGCCGCGTTGCACAGTCTTGGGCCGGTAACACGTGGGGCGCCCACTTTTGGCCGCGCGTCGGCCAGGAGGTCATCGTTGATTTCCTCGAGGGCGATCCCGACCGGCCTATCATTACCGGTTCTGTTTACAACGCTTCGCAAATGCCCCCGTACACTCTTCCGGACAACTACACGCGCAGCGGTGTCAAAACCCGCAGCTCGAAGAACGGAGGCTCCTCAAACTATAATGAGCTCCGCTTCGAAGACAAGATGGGCAGCGAGCAGATTTTCGTGAACGCCGAGAAGGATATGGACCTGCGCGTCGAAAACGACTCGCGCGAATTTGTCGGCAATAATCGCAGCCTGATCGTGAAGGGCAATCAGAAAGAAAAAGTGACCGGCGAGCAGGACAACCAGATTGGCGGCGACCGCAACGAAAGCGTCGGCGGCGACGACTCGTTGAATATAACCGGTAACCAGAACGTGCAGGTCGGCCAGACCATGTCGCTGCAAGTCGGCCAGAACCTGCAGGAAAAGTCCGGCCAGAACTATGCCCATGAAGCCGGCATGGAAATCCACCTCAAAGCCGGTATGAATGTCGTGATCGAGGCGGGCATGGAACTGACCCTTCAGGCTGCCGGTGGATTCATTAATATCGGCCCCGCGGGTATCGCCATTTCAGGAACGCTCGTCCTGATCAATAGCGGCGGCGCCGCCGGTTCAGGCAGCCCCTCAAGCCCGACGAGTCCCAAGGCTCCACAGGACCCGGACCAAGCGGATGACGGCAGCAAGGGCGGGAAGATGTGAGCGTTTAGCGTCTAAGATGGATGCAGGACGGTAAGCGGAGGCAAGAATCGAAATGCCGCCGGCGGCACGCATCACTGACATGCACGTCTGCCCGATGGTGACGGGACTCGTCCCGCACGTGGGCGGACCTATCCTTCCGCCTTGCGAGCCGACGGTTCTCATCGGAGGGCTGCCTGCCGCGCGCGTCACGGACATGCTCACCTGCGTCGGCCCGCCGGACGTCATCGTCATGGGCTCGCCAACTGTTTTGATCGGCGGATTGATGGCTGCGCGGTTAGGCGATCCCACAGCGCACGGGGGCGTCATCGTCCTTGGGTGTCCCACGGTCATGATCGGAATTCCGGGACAGGGTCAAGCTCTGCAGGGTGCGGCCGGATCCGGTGCGCCCTTCGTCGAGAATTGTTCCGGTTAAGCCTGGACAGAAGGTATGCGAGGAATGAGGGCTGTCATTCTCAAAGCTCTGTCAGGTTCGAGCCCCACGCGAGAGATCCGCGTGGAAGCCGGCAGCGATATTCGCGTGGGACGTTCGAGTCCTTCGGACGTTACCTTTCCACAAGACCATGAAATGTCCAGTGTTCATTTCGGATTGAGACACGACGGCGAGAACGGCTGGGTTTCCGATTTGAATAGCAGGAACGGGACCCGCGTGAACGGCGAATTGATCAAGAGCGCCATTCTATGGGATGGCGACTCGATTGTCGCCGGACAAACTAAGTTTACTGCGACGATCGAGAGAAACGTGTCTGTCGGCGCCTTGCGCGATCACGAGGCAGCGTCTGCTCCAGGGGCCTTATCAGGTGATTTGCTCGAAATGTTGTGCACACGGTTCCAGCCGCTGTATGCAGTCTTGGACGCTGCCCGGGATCCCCAGGTTTTGGAGCTAATTCGTGGATCTCACGAAGACTTCCAGTCGCTTTACGAAGGAGAGCGGGGCGAGGAATTGGCAAATTTTGCGCCCTATTTAGTTCGAATTCCCCCGCATTCCCCATTGCTCGATGCTCTCGTCCGCGAAGGATGGGGAAAGAGTTGGGGCGTCTATCTCACCTGCGCCCAGCCATTGAAGGAGCTTAGGAGACACTTTCGCCATTTTTTGATGGTCCAGTTGCCTGACGGCAGGGAGGTTTACTTCCGCTACTATGACCCGCGCGTATTGCGCGCATTTCTTCCCTCATGTACTTTCGATGAGGGCGCTGAGTTATTTGGACCGATTCAACATTATCTAGCCGAGGCTGAAGACCCTGGCACGCTGCTGGAATTTACGAAGCGATCCGGCAAGGTTGAGACAATCGCTCTGCGTCTCCAGATCACGTGAGCCCGCCAGCGGCGGTTGCTCCGGTGGGCAGTGCGGATAAGTCAGGGCCGCCGAAATGACAGAATGCAATTTACCACATCAGCTCATTTCGGCTCTGGATGTCCACAGTTTCGCGAGTAGTGCTGAGTCGTTCGGGAAACCTTTTTGGAGGCACCTTGCTGAAGATCAGAAAAGAGCAAGAAGACGTCTTCCGCCAGAGGGCCCTGGCAGACTTTGAGTCGCGAGCGATCAAGCACCTAAGACGCGACCTGGGTGAGCAAACGGCGCCGTTTGATGACCACGAACTACGCAGGAGGGTGCATGAAGGTATAACCCGCGCCGGCTCATACGGGTTGACGACCGAAAAGCAGGTCATGTGCTTCGTGGACGTTACCTTCCTGCTCGGAGAGTCTTTCGACG
>Ga0210394_10007103_pt1 | contig 11894 bp, 15 predicted proteins | sample IncBWC12MmetaG_FD_160121 | JGI IMG/M metagenome (GOLD analysis project Ga0210394, IMG submission 160121) | Forest soil microbial communities from Barre Woods Harvard Forest LTER site, Petersham, Massachusetts, United States - Inc-BW-C-12-M | ecosystem: Environmental > Terrestrial > Soil >... | reverse complement strand
AAAACCGTTTGGGTCCCATGCTTCTTCGAATAGTGCACCGCCGCTAAAACATCATTTGCCATCGGAGCGGTGAACATATCTTTATCCCCAGGTCCCGTCGAGCACCCAAACCCCCGGAAATCAAATGCAACAACCTTGAATCCTTTAGCGGCAAGCACCTCTGCCTGCGGTCGCCAGCTCTCCTTCGTGAATCTTCCCCCGTGCGCCAGGACGACAGCCCGTTTCCCTTTTCCATACACATCCGCGCAAATCTTCCCGCCATCCTCAGTTGCAAACGTGACATGCTGCTGCGCCTGTGACTGGTGCACTGGCAACAGCGCAACCGAAAGGATCAGAAGATTTTTGAACATGGACACGGTGTGATTATAGTGCAGGATGCCGTATCCACGAGCCAGGTCCCGATTAACGCGGTTACCGGAGATGTGGAATTTCTGCCAAAACGACATTGTCATGCAGTCATGTGGGGCCCAACGAGCTAATCGACGGCGGTTTTGGCTCTCGCGGGATCGATTTCGATACGGCCCTTAAAAAGGGCACCGTCTTCGATGCTGATTCGCGCGCAATCAATGTCACCAGTGATGGAGCCGTCTTTAGTGATTTCGACGCGCCCCCGGGCATGGACATTGCCGACGACCTTGCCATAGACAACTACTTCGCCGGCGCGAATTTCCGAATTGAGTTGCGCTGTGGAGCCGATGGTAAGCTCATGGCCGCCGAGGGAAATCGGCCCCTCCACGATGCCGTCGATTTGCAAGTCTTCAGAGCCAGTGATTTCTCCTTTAATCTGCAGGCTGGAACCCAGTCGCGCGGAAGAGCGGGACGCGGAAATTGCCGAGCGTGAGGTGGAACGATCAGAGGTTGTGAAAGGGGTGACTGTAGATGCTGACGGCTGTGCGGGGGACTGGCCCGGCGTTTCGGTCAGAGTCTGCGGCTTAGTCCACATAGTTCCTCCATTACTTCACAAAAAGAGATGATTTGGTCCTCGGCTGGGAGACCAAATAGACCTCTACTGTAGATTCAAGCGGCAAAGCGAAGCGACCGAGAAATAGTTTGCATTTGCATAGTTCGGAACCTGAACGTGCGGACAGGTCAGTTCTGAGGGTGTAGTCTTCCTGCGTGCCCTCTCAAATGAAGTATTACTTCACATCTCCGGTAACGCGACAAATCAGGAGTTAGGGTTGGCGGCTACTCGTTGAGTACCTACGGACGACACAAGATGGATATGTCCTTGCCGTTGGCAAGCTTACCGCCAGATGATGCGCAAATCTGAACTAAAGTGGGCCTACAGGTGACCGGCCCGATTTGTTAGTCCAAAGGAAGTGAGAGGGTTTTTATACCAGAGCCATGGGCTGTGAAGATGGATTTGCTTCCCAGGGGCTACAGGCCGCCGGGGCAGGCGGCCTGTAGCCGAGTGCCGAGTGCGGCCGCTTCGTGTTGTATTCCACGCGCCATTTTTCAATCACGATCTGCGCCTCCTTCAGGGAGTAAAAAATCTCTCCGTTCAAGCATTCATCTCGTAGCTTCCCGTTGAAGCTTTCGCAGTAGCCGTTCTCCCAAGGACTTCCCGGCTCGATGTACAGCGTCCCCGTACCAACCTTCGCCAGCCACTGCCTCAACTCCTTCGCTACGAACTCCGGGCCGTTGTCCGAACGAATGTTTTCCGGGATTCCCCGGAACAGCATCACATCTGCCAGAGCTTCAATCACTTCATACCTTCCGAGCCTTCTCGCTACAAGGATGGCCAGACTCTCCCTCGTGTATTCATCGATTAGCGTCAGCATCCGCAGTGTTCTTCCGTCATGCGTCATCGCGCTCACGAAGTCGTAGCTCCAAACGTGATTCGCACGCTCCGGCCGCAGTCGCACGCACGACCCGTCGTTCAGCCACAACCGCCTGCGTGGCCTTTGTTTCTGCGGCACCTTCAATCCCTCACGACGCCAGATGCGCTGCACCCGATCCTTGCCCACGTGCCAGCCATCACGTTGCAACAGCGCCGTAATTCGCCGGTATCCGTAGCGACCGTATTCACTGGCCAGGACAACGATCGCTTCTGTCAGCGCCTCTTCGTCGATCTTCTGGATCGCGGCATAGCGTTGTGTCCTTCGCCACTGCCCCAGCAGCCGGCAGGCATGGCGCTCGCTCACTTCGTACTTTTCGCGCGCATGCTCCACCGCACAACGCCGCCGCTCAGGGCTCAGAAGTTTCCCGAGGCCACATCCTTCAAGATCTGCTTCTACAGAGACAACTCCGCGACTAAACGTTTCAACTTCGCGTTCTCTCGCTCCAGATCCTTCATCCGTTTTGCTTGGTCCAGCTTCAGGCCGCCGAACTCTTTCCTCCAGCGGTAGTACGTCTGAACGGTGATCTCTGCTTCCTTGCAGGCTTGTGGTGTGCTCTTCCCGTTCGCTATTTCTACTTCAATCTGCCGCAGCAACGCCACGATTTGCTCCGGCTTGTGTTTCTTCATCGGCATGTCCAGCTCTCCTTTAGAGTGATTTTCTCTCACTCCCGCTGGACTAATTCAAGCCCGTCACGTCAAGGAGACGATTGGTTTTGACGATGCAACTCGCGACTAGAAATCAGCAGGAGTTGGTTATGGGAAGTACGGTCGTTATGGCTCGGAGGAAGAGCTTGCCTGTGGATAAGAAGATCGCGTTCGTCATCGCGGACAAGAATGGCCCGACTGCCGCGTGGGAAACCTTCCTGGCTGGAATCTCCACTGGGAAAGCTGTCGTGGAATACCGTAAGAAATGCAACATCTTCATGCAAGGAGAGCCGGCGGAATCCATGTTCTTTCTCCGACGAGGCAAGGTGAAGCTTTCGGTTTCATCCCTCGAAGGCAAGGAAGCGATTGTCGGCACTCTGGGCTCGGGTGAATTCTTCGGTGAAGGATGCCTGGCAGGTCAGCCGTTGCGCGTGGCAACGGCTATTTCAGTGGGGGATTGCACCATTATCAAGGTCGAGGAGCCGGCCATGGCACGGATGCTCCGCGAAGAGCAGGGACTCGCGGAAATGTTCGTCACTCATCTGCTTACTCGCAACATCCGATACGAAGCGGATCTCATCGACCAGCTTTTCAACTCCGGCGAGAAGCGCCTGGCTCGGATGCTCCTACTGCTGTCCCATTTTGGCAAGGAGAGCATGACCGAAACTGTAGTTCCCGGGATCAGTCAGGAAATCTTGGCACAAATGGTCGGCACAACGCGGTCACGGATCAATTTTTTCATGAATAAGTTCAGGAAGCTCGGCTTTATCGATTACAACAGCAGAGAAATGACGGTCCACAGCGGCCTCCGCAGCGTAGTCCTGAGCGACTAGTTCGGAACTCGAAACGGCGGTAGCCTCCTCCATACTACAAAAATTCCGGATGCGCTCAACAACCGACAGAACAATTTCAGGTTCGGCGCTGGAATCGTGTTCAGGTTCGGCTGAAAACAGTTTGCATCCGCAAGGTTGGGAGCGCGCGATGAGAGGCGCAAGCGGTCAGTTGCCGTGTAGTCGGCTACACGGAAGTTATCCCGAAACCGCCTTCAAGGAAGTAATCGAAGCATGGCGTCGCGGCACTTGGACGATTAACGCGGTTACCGTCGAAGTGAAGTATTGCTCCATATCTCCGGTAACCCGACTTACCAGGAGTTGGCAATTTGCACTGCCTGCATAACTTCCGAGTTGCCGACAATCCACCCGGCACCCCGTCTTTCACTCCCCACAACGCCGTTTTCTGGACAGTGATCGGCGCTTATCCAGTAACACCAAGCACATGACCATGGGGTTGCAAGACAAACCGCGTCCCATGACTATTTCCGGGACGGGGTAGGGGTATCAATTGAGCACATTCACCAAGTAAAGCGCGGGCTGTTCACTTAACTGCGAAGTGCCCGAAGTAGACTAGGCGCGCTGTAAACTTGGGGGCGTTTGGATGCAGCTTAGCTCCTCACGTATTGTCGCGTCTGGTGTCGGGCTCGTTGGCATGATTACTTTGGCGTTCGTTCTGTGGGGTCACGAATCTTTTTCCTCTCCCGCCAGAATCTCCCTGCCTGAAGACTGGAGCCACCACCACGTCGTATTCTCGAATCCTATGACACTAGAGCAGTCCCTGCGAGTCAGGCAGGATTTGCGATTTTGGCATCAATGGTATCGGCGCAATGTCCGCCGAGCGATTCCGGTCTCCGAACCGGCATTCGAGGAGTCTCAGGATCAGAATGAAAATCTGCCCTGGATGGATGGCGATTGGTTCGGCTGGTTCTACTGGTTTCCCCGGAAACATCACCCTCGCCCGCCTCGGAATGCCTTGAAGCGCGATTGGGCCATCTCTCTCGGGCCGAATGCCACGGTCGGCGCGGGCAATTATCCGGCTAAATTCTCTTTTGATATAAGTACGGCAAACTGCGCCAGTGCGGCCCAGCCTGATTTCGTCGTCTTCAACACCGGTGTCGCGACGAGCTCCCAGGCCAGCATTGTGGCGTACGACAATCTCTATAGCGGATGCAGCAGTAGCGGCTCCGTGCCGTCGACTTATTGGGCCTACAATACGACCGGCTCCGTGGTCACTTCGGTGACGCTGTCGTTGGATGGCTCCCAGGTGGCGTTCGTTCAGACTTCGACCAGTGTCCCCACCGCAAATTTGGTCTTGCTAAAGTGGAAACCGACTATAGACGGCGCCACGAGTACGAATCCGGATTCGATTAACATCGTCACCACCGCCGCTCAATACCCTACCTGCATCGCCCCTTGTATGGTGCTCCTCCCCTTCGGTGGAGGCCACAACGACACGAACTCCTCCCCCTTTTACGACTTCGACAACGATGCCCTCTATGTTGGCGACGACAGCGGGTCGCTCCATAAATTCCACCCGGTATTCGGCCCGGGTACGCCCGCGGAAGTTGGAAGTCCCTGGCCGGTCGTCATTGGCGGCGGATTCAATAAACTCTCTAGCCCGGTCCTCGATTCCGTGAGTGGGAACGTGTTTGTCGGCACAGCTTTTAATGGCGCCTCTGGTGCGCAGTTGTTTTCCATCAATTCCTCGAGTGGGACCATCGTAGGGACGAGTTCTCAACTCGGCATAGGAAATGGCCTGGTGGACGGTCCCGTGGTGGACTCATCCGCAGGACAGGTCTACGCTTTTGTGGGATCCGACAACACCACTGGCACAGGGGGATCCACGTGCAATGGAATCGGACACCCATGTGCCGCGGTCTATCAGTTCACAACCAGCTTCACTTCCGGGCTTGGTATCGAAGCAAAAGTGAGCGACGGCGGAAATGGAACGGGCACTTTCACGATGCACATCGGCGCGTTCGATAATGCGTACTACACCTCGGCTAACTCCACCGGGTCCCTCTACGTCTGCGGAAATCTGACAGGCATCGCGAGATTGTTCCGAGTGTCCGTAAGCAGCGGCGTGATGAGCACGTCTGCGTTTCCGGGGCCCGTCCTTGCCAGCCCCGCATCGCCGGGTAGCCTCCCTTGCGGGCCGGTAACGGAAGTCTTCAATCCCAACCAGAACAGTGGCATCAACAGTGGGGGCCCGACAGGTACGGACAAGATCTTTGTGAGTACGACCGGGCCCGGCACGACCAACCCCTGTTTCAACAATGGGACGGGTGGCTGCATTTTAGACTTTCCGGTCACTACATGGCAGTCTTCCAAGATTTACTCCGTCGGCCAGGAGATCCTGGACACCAACCTTAATGTTCAAGTTGTCGTCTTTGGCGGGTTTTCGGGATCCACTCAGCCGACCTGGCCCTCGCCCGGATTTGGAACCAGCATCTTTACCTTTGATGGGTCCGTCGAATGGGTCTGGAAGGAAGGTCTGGGGACGCTGAGCGCCCCGAGCTGGGTGGCCAATTCAACCGACTCTCAGGGATGGACAATTTTGGACTCTCACCAGAATCTGGAGGTAGTAACCTCCTCCTTCACGAACCAAAAAACCGGAGCCACGCAACCCATGTGGCCAGCGGCAATTGGCTCACAAACTACCGACGGGACGGTGGTCTGGACAAACGCCGGACCGTTCGACAGCTTCTACCTCGTTGTAGCGAACGGCACCAGCGGCATCATAGTGGACAACACAGTGTCGTCGGGAACGCTTGCGGGCGGTTCGCAGGTGTACTTCTCGCCCCTCAGTTTTGGATTCAGCACGTGCGGCTCGGGCAACGGCTGCGCCGTGCAGACCTCGCAAGCGGGGTTGAACTAGTATGACGACGCGTGATCAGAATGAGCGCGCACCGAGTGACACATCGACTGAGCAACCCCGACCAAAAAAGCCCTACAAGAAGCCAGCCTTTCGTTTCCAGCGCGTATTCGAAACTTCGGCGCTTAGGTGCGGCAAGGTCCACGCAACACAGAGCGGGTGCATGCACAACAGAAAGGTCTCATGAGGCAGTTGGACGACAGGCCGCTGAGCGAGGAGAACACGCTGAAATGCGAACTTGCTGGAGAAATTCTGCGTTGGTTCGGTACTTTGCGATTGCAAGTCACCGGGCACAGCATGCTCCCCTCCGTGTGGCCGGGTGATGTCCTTCTCATCGAGCGATGCGGTTTCGGTCAAGTCTCTGGAGGCGAAATCGTTTTGTACACTCGCGAAGGGAAGCTCTTCGCTCATCGCGTGATTTGCGCGGCTGCAGACGTCGAGGGGTCACGCCTCGTAACCCAGGGTGACGCAATGCCTGTGCCGGATTTCCCGATTTCCGCCTCGGAGTTCCTTGGGAGGGTTTCGCAGATTGTCCGTGCGGGAAAGTGCAGCGAGCCGGCGTCCGTCCTTAGTTTTCCGAATAGGTTGGTCGCGAATGTCGCGCGGTATTCGACAATTGCCGCACGCATGCTCGTGCACATCCACGTAACAGGCGGGAATTCGCGGAAACGAGAGGCCCTTTGCTAGAGCTTGCACCCCTGGTGGATTGTTCGAACGTCGTGATTGAAATCGGCGGCATCGCCGCACGAGTGGCTGCAGCGGACCCCGCTTTTCTTCAGATGCTGGAGAACCGCTACGCAGGATTTATCAGTTCACGGACGGATGTCGATTTTGATTTCCATGTCGACCTGGGCGAACCGGGAATGGCCGACCCCGACGCGGATGTGTCTGTAGCGAATTGCATGGGATGCTGGTCGGTCGAGCGCGGCGATTTTCGCGCTGAATGGGAACCCGAAACGAGCCGAGGCAGAATTCGCCAGTCTCCCAACCCGTACGCAATCGATGCAGTCCTCCGCATTCTGCACTCGATGTTGCTTGCGAAGCGAGGAGGGTTTCTTTTACATGCCGCGAGTGCGATCAGAAACGGAAAGGCCTTTCTGTTTGCCGGTGTTTCCGGCGCAGGCAAGACCACAATGGCAGGGCTGGCTCCCGCAGATGCCTCGCTCCTGACAGACGAGATCTCGTACGTTCGAAAACATGCACACGGCTATTCCGCATGCGGCACTCCGTTCACCGGGGAACTGGAACAGCTCGGCGAAAATATTTCCGCGCCAATTGCGGCGCTCTATTTGCTGGCAAAGGGCTCTGCGAATCGCATCGACCCCGTGCCTGCCGCAGAAGCCGCGCGCGCGCTCCTCTCCAATATACTTTTCTTTGCGAAGGACCAGGAAATGATCGGGGCGCTGCTTCATTCCGCTTGCGAATTCGTGGGCCGCATTCCCGTTTCTCGCCTCACTTTCGTGCCGGATTCGCGCGTATGGGGGTTGATCGGATGAGCGACAAACTTTATGTGGCGCGAAGTTCTCAGATCGCTGCACGCAGGCTTGACGATGAGATGATGATCATGTCTGCGGTCGATTCGACTTTGTTCACTCTCAACGAGACGGCCACATTCATCTGGGAGGCTGCGGACGGGTCGACCTCGCTCGAAGATATTGTTACGCACAAGATCTGCTCGCGGTTTGAGGTAGTGGAGAGCGAGGCTCTGCAAGATGCAGAAGAGATGGTCCGGCAATTGGCTGGCCACGGCATCCTGCTGCTCTCCGATGAACCGCTCGCCGCTGCGAATCCCTCTCGACAGGTGACGCCGTGAGCTCGCTCATGCAGGAGGTGAGCGCGAAAGCTCTCAAATTGGGCATTCCGCTAAGCGTTCAGCTCGACCTAACCTACCGTTGCAACGAACGCTGCATCCACTGCTACCTCGACCATGATGACCACGGCGAGATGACCACGATTGAAATCAAAAGGCTCCTTGACGAACTCGCCGCTGCTGGCGTTTTTATTCTTACTCTCAGCGGTGGCGAAATAATGCTGCGCAAAGATTTTTTCGAGCTTCTCGAATACGCCCGGGAGCTGACCTTCTGCGTTAAGCTCAAGACAAATGCCATTCTGATTCGGCAGCCCGAAGCGGAGCGCATCCGCGCGCTTGGTGTGGACTCGATTCAGGTCAGCATCTACTCCCATCTCGTGGAAGTTCACGATGCCATCACCAAAATCCCAGGTTCGCTGAAGCGTTCTTTGGACGCCATCCGCTTCCTGAAAGCGCATGGCCTGAAGGTTATCGTCGCAAGTGTCCTCATGGCACAGAATAGTGGGGATTATCACGGAGTTCGCGCTCTCGCCATCGAACTCGGCGTCGACTTCACCCTCGATCCCACGGTCACTCCGAAAATGGATGGCGACCGCTCGATTCTGAGCCTCAATGCGGGCCACGCAGTGCTAAAAGACTTGTTTCGCGACCCCGCCCTGGTCGGAGATGCCGAGCAATCTTGCGCTCTCCCCGCAAACGCGGACGCGGACATCTTGGAAGATGTTCCCTGTAGCGCAGGACACACGGCCTGCTATGTTTCTCCTTATGGAGACGTTTATCCCTGCGTCCAGTTTCCTCTTCCTAGCGGCAATGTTCGCCGGAGCCGCTTCCTGGATATTTGGAAGCATTCGGAAGCGCTGAATGAAGTGCGCTCCATCCGTCTGCGCGACCTTTCTTCGTGTTCTCACTGCGGTCATGTCTCCGCTTGCAGCCGTTGCCCCGGCTTGGCCTATATGGAAGGCAATATGCGCGGGCCTTCCACACAGGACTGCGAAAAGTCCTTCGCGCGGACTGGAGTACCGTCGGTCAACTTGCTCTCGAAGAGCACGGTTCCAACGGAGCTTGTGCAAATTCGGCTTTAACGTAAATCGGGGGGGAACTTTGCGTATGATTCGACCCCAGCTGTATCGGCCCTGCTATGCCAACTACGCTTCGGCAAACGAGCCTGCGTGACATGTTTAGGTTTCAACATCGCCTCGGGCCTGGTCAGTAGAATGCATACTCTCCAGATCAGCTTGTATCCAATCGTGCCCTGAAATTTCAAGCGATCCGAGTGCCTGAAGCAACATGTCATGCCACTCGCAAGCCGCACTGTAACGGGGTCAGTCGGACTAAGTACCTGATTAGGGCCTATCGTGCAAGCGCCACGTGATTCCCCAGAATTCCTGTTGGGGGAAATTGGTCTTGATTCGACTAGGTATAATCCGACCCAATTCTGGGCGAATGACGGGCTAACGGGAAGTAATCCTCAAGTCCTGATAAACGCGGTAACCGTCCAAGTGAAGTATCACTTCACATCTCCGGTAAGGCGACTTACCAGGAGTTAGGACGCCACTGCCCCGACGGACAGATGTCGGGGTCGGATTTATTAACAGTTTTCGGAGTCGCCGAGTGTGAACCGCAAGATGACCTCGGATTGAAATTGCAATTCCCACCAGTGTGGGATACCCAACAGACAACAGCCCTTCGCCATCGTAATCTCCAGACCTTTTGAATTCAATTCGAGGGGTTATGGAATCGATGCGTCGCAAACTGATCTGGGTCGAAAGCCAAAATTTTCAGGGCTGGGCTTGCAGCGAATGTGCTTGGGAGTTCAACCCTTCATGGCCGCTCGCTGGCAAATCCATCGACGAGATGAAGACGAACTTCGGAGAGCAGCGCGATAAGGAGTTCGAAACTCATGTCTGTGCAGAGCATCCAAGGACCACAAAAAATCCCGCTTAGCTAAATCACTCGCGGACCAAATACTGTGTGATTCGCGTGTTCATCCAAAACAACTACCATTCAAGAAAGGATATTGAAGCGGCATTCAAGGCTCTCAGAGTGCCAAGGCGCCCTTGCTGAACCTATTAGCGGAGAACCTTTGCTAAACGGGAAGTGTTAATTTGTATCCCGCCGTTTGTGTCGAGACGGTGATCGTACTTGATGAATCCACGCTTTCTGAACTTATTCATAAAAAAGTTCACGCGCCCGCGTGTAGCGCCGATCATCGCTGCCAGGGTCCCTTGCGATACTCCGGCAAATCCATGCAGCTTGCGCTGATTCCCCTTCCCTGCGAGCAACAGTAGAACGCGGGCAAGTCGCCTCTCGCTGGAGTGAGAGACCTGGTCTACTAAATCCTCCTCCAGTCGAATATTGCGCGAAAGCAGATAGGACAGGAAGGCGTAGGAAAGCGCATGGTCAGCATGGAGCGCTCGGACCATCTCGTTCCTTTCAATGACTTGTAGAGCCGTAGGAGCAATCGCGGTGGCGGTTCCCACGCGAATATTCCGACTTCCAAGACACATTTCACCAAGAAATTCGCCCGGCCCAAGAATGGCTACAATCGCCTCTTTGCCATTCTTGGAGGCCACGGAGAGTTTCACGCGACCTGCTTGAACGTACATGAGCGTCTCGGCGATATCGCCATGAGAGAAAATAGTTCTTCCTGGCGCGAAGCTTTCATTCAGCGTGACCACTCCGTCCAAATCAAATGAGATTTTAGGTAAGGCCAATAGGTTAGACCTCATGGGTTGATTGGACCTCCACTTATGCTGGGATATTGTATGGCGTGTGGATTCGGCCATCGTTGGCACTGCCATTTCGTTCTTGACTCTGGCTAATGTGGCTTCCCAGGACTTTTTCTCCGCGCTCTTCGTGAGCATCTCCCAACATTGCATCAAAACCGAGATTATTCTGTTCAATTTGGTACACAGGTGGAAAGATGATTCCATGACCGCTTCGTGGCAACCCTCGCGCGCATACGACGAGTCCTCCGGTAGGCTAACTCCTGATTAACGCGGTTACCGTCCAAGTGAAAACGATTCAAAACGACTTTTCCGGTAAGACGACAAATCGGGACCTAAGGTCTATTCCAGTGGAAAACAGCCTCATGAGCAATTGTGAAATTTGCTTACCTCGCGACCTCATAGCGCACCTCGACGACGCCGTCCGGATACTTCCTGGTTGAAAGCAAGCGAAGTGCGATGTCCCGATGGCGCGGCGCCATCAGCGGTATTCCCTCACCGATGAAGTTCGGAATGACGTGAATATCGAACTCGTCGATCTCGCCAGCGTTGAGAAACGAGGCAAACAGTTCACCCCCTCCCATCATCCAAATGTGTTTTCCCGGGGTCGCTCGGAGACGCTGCGCGAATGCGTTCACCGGCTCCGACACGAATTCGACCCCGGGTGCTGCCCGTTTCGGCGGCTTCTTTGAGAAGACGTAATTGCTGACCTTTTTGTCGAACATCCCCTCTTTCTGGTCTTTCTTTTTGTGATAGGAGAGAACCCAGTCGTAGGTTTTTCGGCCCCACAGAATGGTGTCAATCGTCCGATAGAACGAGGTCATGCCGTAATCGAATTTGCGGGGTCGACGATTCAGCCACTCGACATCACCGTTTGGCCTAGCAATGTAGCCATCGGCGCTTGTCGCAATGTACACGATGATTTTTCGATGTGCTTTCATGAGACACCCATTTCTTAACTATCGGGTGCGGTTTTCCTGGGCATGGCGGCGTCAATACTCGCACAGCTCAGGCAAAGCGGTCTACGTCCTGATAAACGCGGTGGTCTCAATAGGTCGACGCAACACCGACTGATATAGATTTTCTCTCTAAGGATGGTGTTGCATGAGGCAAGGGAAACGGTTTGGGCTTTCTGCGGTGCAGAAGAGCGAGCTGTGGTGCCGAT